>ULXS01010212.1_pt1 | contig 19314 bp, 19 predicted proteins | sample 1961421 | NCBI WGS metagenome assembly ULXS01 (sample SAMEA4835842, study PRJEB28245) | human gut metagenome | biome: gut microbiome; material: fecal sample | place: Denmark | collected 2008
AATCGTCATTGCGACCTCGCATTACGACAACCATTGACGGAAACGGCGCGCCGCATTTGCTTTCGTTGAAGTGTAAGCGTCCGCGGACGAAACGTATTTCGTGCTTTTTGTATATGTAGTCGTGGAAGTACGCCGTATCCGTTCGGGCGGGTATAAGCAAAACAACAAGTTTTGCCCCACCCGATAGGGTTTCGGCATAAGCCTTTGCGACCCACTTTGAAATATCCCGACCGTACGGCGGATTACAAAAAAAACAACTTCGCCGCGCCAACTTTGCGCGAGTCCGTCAATTTCCTTTGTAAAGTAGCGGGCGCATTTTGCGTTTTGCGGCGTTGCGCACGGATCGAGCGTGAAGTCAAATTCTTTGTTGAGTTCGTCGAAAAAGGCTTGCGGAGTCGCCCATTCGTTCGTATTGCTTGAAAACATAGCGTCGTTAATCATTGTCGCGCCTCCGATACTTGTTTGCATACGGGCAAGTTGCGAAATGCGATATATAACCTTTGCCGTCGATTATAGGTTGCAAGCCCGACGGCGACGGGTTTTTGAATACCATTACACGCAATACGCGCCCGTCGTCCGTAACGACGGTGTCCGTTCCTTTGTAATTCTCTTGATAGTCCACCGCGGGAACGTCGCAAGGCATTACGCGCCCGTTTTTCGTTTTTATCCACGTTATGGACGCTCCGCAACTTTTACATTTTGTAATTTTAATTTCCGCCATTGTCCGCCGCCTCCTCGATTTTTCTTGCGGCTATTTCGCAAAATATGCCGCAATCTTCCAAAATTTCGTTATCCGCCTTACCGCGATCGGGTGCGAGTTCGTCGAGAAAACACTCTTTCAAACAAGACGAGTTGAGTTTTCTTTCCAATTCCGCGCGGGCTTTGAAAACGTCGGGGAAGTCTTGACGTATTTTATTCCAATAGCCCATACCGCCCTTCACGCAACCGACGCAATTATTGTTTTGATAACCGAGATCGTACATAGGGGGCGGCGTATGTTTAATCGCCGTAAAACCGCGTGAGCGTCTTGTTTTGTGAGTCCTTGTTCGATAAGCGGGAAACGGTGGTTATATTGCGGCATTGCCTCGACGATACGGTCGGCGCGGTTTTGTTCGTGCTTTGTGCTGTCAAACCCCCAAACGTACGTTATTTCGTCGTTTTGGTGTAACAACTCGAATTGCTCTTTGCGTACCCGACGTTTAAGATAAGCCGTACAAGGTGCAAAACCCGTTTTTACTATTCTTATACAACCTTGCGCAAGTATCGCGTTTTCGACGCTCCCGTAATTCGATTTCAATATTTTAATCGGACGTCCGAGTGCGGTTTCGCAATCTTTTATAAAACGCATACTGTCGGGGTGCTGATCGTCAATGTCTATGTAGTAAAACTCGTCGATTTCGTCGCGTATCAAGTAAGCGGCGATAAATGACGAAACGCCCGCCGAAAGCCAAGCAACGGTTAATTTTTTCATTGCGCCCCTCCTTAATCTTTCGTTTGTGTATCGCGGTCGGGGTGGGCGTCGCTTTTGCGTTCCCATAGAAAAGACTTTTTGCCCGCTTTTGCGCGCTTATAGTCAATCGTAAACCACAAGGCGACCGCCACCGTTAAAACAATAATAAGTAAAAATAAAACAACGTTAAGTATCATTTTTTCGCCTCCGATTTGAAATAGTTTTTAATTTCTTCGAGTTTTTTCACGGTTAAACGCGGTAAAACTTTTCCGCGCCCGTTGCATTTGTGGCAAATTCCGTCGTCAACCCTTGTATAGGCAACCGCGGTTGAATAATTACCGCAACCACCGCACCGCGGACAAACCACCGCAAAACGGCGTAACACTTTGCGAAACGCTATTGCGTAAAGTTCTTGCGGGTCTTTGAGTGTTATTTTGTCTTTGCTTTCAATATCGGGGAACGCCGACAAAATGAGTTTTCGATCTTGCTCTTGTAAGTTGTTAAACTTAATCGTCCAATATTCGCGCATTGCGTCGTCGCCGATAAATGTATTTTCGATTTCCTTTTCTTGCGCTTGCGTGTCCCTTATACCGCAATAAGAGCAAAATTGCCCGCCGCCGACGAAATGCCCTTCGCAATAATAGGGCGTGGGGCAATAATCAAAGCGCGGATCTTTTTTATAGATAACAAGTTTTGTTACAATGCTTTTCATATCCGCCGCCCCTCAAAGTCCTTTTATCGTGTCGCACGTTAAGGCGGAAAGCGAGTCTGCCGAAACGTCCTTGTCGGTGGTAAAACCGTTTTCGTAAATAAGTGTTACGATTTCGTCGTGTTCGCTTGTTTTTCGATAGACGACGTTTACAACGCCGACGCCCAACGCAACAACGAGGGGTTTTAGATACTTTTCGACAAATTCGGGTTTATTTTCTTTTTGCTGTACGGGCGATTGTCCGTATAGGGTAACGAGCGCGTGTTCGTGCGGGGTCAACGGAAGTCCGAGCGTTTGCTTTGCCAAAGCCTTTTTAACGTTCTCTTGTGTTTTGGTTTGGTTGTTCATTTTGTGCCTCCTCTTGAATTAAATTGCCTTTTTGTCCGCGTACTCTTTAAGCGCACGACGAACGAGGGCGGAAAACGTCAAATCTTCGTCCTCCGCGATACGCAACAATTTATCGCGGGTATCTTTCGAGATAAATGCCGTTATGCTTACTCGTTCTTGTTTTACGTTTGCGTTGTCGGTCATTGTGGATACCTCCTAAATAAAATAAAAATAGGCTTGTCGCATTGACAAACCTATAAATTGCGGTGTTTTTTAGTTCTTGCGGGCAATAGGCTTATCAATTTTTAACAAACCTATTGTAAATCTTCATTATAATTCGATTTTGCACTTGACATCTTTTTTTTCGTATGGTATCATATAAGGCAAGGGCGGAAGCGGATTTATTTGCCGCATTCGATTATGTCTGTCAGGAGGGCAAATGCAGTTTTTGTGGCTATGGTTGGGAGTGATCGCAGCATCTCTTCTTATCGAATTTATCACAACCGAATTCGTAAGCATTTGGTTTGTGCCCGGTTCTGTGGCGGGAATTGTGCTTGCGCTTTTGGACGTAAGCATTGTTTGGCAGATTCTTGCTGTTACCGTCGTAAGTTTTGCGTTTTTGATAGCGTTCAGACCGCTTGCTATGAAAATGCTAAAAAAAGACGTAAAGACAAATACGGACGCATTAATCGGCAAGAAAGCAAAACTAATCGGAGATATTACCGAGGACAATAACGGCAGCGTAAAATTCGGCGACGTTGTATGGACGGCGACGAGCGAAACCCCGATAAGCGCAGGCGCATACGTGCAGGTAGTGAGCATATCGGGGAATAAATTAATAGTAAAGGAGATAAAACAATGAGTTTAATCAGTTCGGCAGGCAGCACAGTGGGCATAATTGCTTTGGTGGCAGTGGTAGTAATCTTTTTTATAATTTTGGTTACGTCCATAAGGGTGGTAAGACAGGGAACCGCCGTGGTTATCGAAAGATTCGGTAGATACCATCGTACGCTTTCGACCGGTATCAACGTCATTTTCCCGTTTATCGATAGGGCAAGACCCATTATCAGTGTTAAGGAAAAAGTTGCGGATTTCCCGCCTCAGCCCATAATAACCAAGGATAACGTAACAATGCAGATAGATACCGTAGTGTATTATCAGATTACCGATCCGAAACTTTATTGCTACGGCGTGGAAAGACCTATTTCCGCTATAGAAAACCTTACGGCGACAACGCTTCGTAACATTATCGGTGAAATGGAACTCGACGAAACGCTCACAAGCAGGGACACTGTAAACAGCAAAATGAGAGCGATTTTGGACGAAGCGACCGATCCGTGGGGTATCAAAATCAACAGAGTGGAACTTAAAAACATCGATCCGCCGAGGGCTATACGAGAAGCCATGGAAAAGCAGATGAAGGCGGAGCGAGAAAGACGTGAGACCATACTTTTGGCAGAAGGCGAAAAGCGCAGCGCTATTCTTAAGGCGGAAGGCGAGAGAGACAGCGAGATTCTCAGAGCGGAGGCGCAGAAAGAGGCGGAAATACTTAGAGCCGAAGCTAAAAAACAGGCGCTTATCATTGAGGCGCAAGGTCAGCAGGAAGCGATAAAACTTATCGTGGACGCAAAGCCGGACGCAGCTTATATCACGTTGCAGGGTTACGAAGCGCTTAAGACGCTTGCGGACGGAAAAAGCACAAAACTTATCGTTCCCAGCGAATTGCAAAACGTGGCTACCCTTTGCTCGACTATAAGGGAAACGTTGACGGCGACCGAAGCAAAAGAAAAACAAAACGATAAATAAAATAACTGAAAAGGATACAAAATATTTGTATTACGGTTAATCAATCAAAGCCGTTTCGAGTTAATCGAAGCGGCTTTTTGTCAGCAAAGTTATTGACAATATTTTTTAGGTATGGTAGACTTTTAAAGGAGGTGCCTTAGGAATGAAATCTAAATTGTTTGCTTTGATGCTTATGTCGGTTTTGGTTGGTTCGATATGTCTTTGCGCATGTGAAGAAGATCCACCGCAAATAGAGTACAGAGATATGGCTAACGCCGAAATAATTACGCTTTATAACGACGTTACGAATTACGATAATTATCTCGGAAAAAAGGGCGCTAAGATAAAATTAGACATTGCAGTCTCACAGGACAGTCGCACTATAGCCGCTGCGCTGGATGCAAAAATAGATGCAAGAGACAACGCTAACGTTATGCTTAATGCGTATGCGGATATTACAATCTCTGCGCCTAAGGCTGCGTCGAAAGGCGGCGGCGTTGCTCCAATGAGCGTGTCTTCGCCGATATTCGATAAAAAACAAGTTAAGTATTCCGTTTTTGTGGATAAATCTGTCTTTTATGTAAGTAAAACGCAAAACGGAAACGTCGAATATGATTCCGAACAATTGCCGAGCGTAGGCGGAACTTCCGGTAACGTAAATTCGAGAGATAACGTAAATCTGTTGATAAGTACCGCACTTTCTTACGTCGATTTTAACATATCCGAGTATACCGAATATATAAGCGGTTCTTGTTACGATGACGACGGACATTATATAATAACCGTTGATTATCCGGGTGGGGAAGAGCAAGGAGTTGCTGTGGAAGCGTTCGTGTTAAAACTCGATATGATTTCGGATGGGCTTACGGCGAATAGCGCAAAAATCGAATTTAGGGCCCAAGGCGTTACCGTAACCGGCGAGTTTGGTATAGGCGACACGGAAATTCAAACTTTTTCTGATACCGAAAAAGCTAAGTACAACGGCACGCTCCTCGACGATTTTTCAGAGGGCGTTGCAGGCGACTTTTACGGTAAGTGGATCGGCGGCGGTTGCGAAGTGCAAATTTCCGAAAAGTCGGCATCTGCAACGGTAGAAAGCAAGAGCGGATCCGTAAAATTCTTTAGCTTGGGCAAGTATGCCGTTTTGGGCGGCGACGCAGGGCTTTATATTTTGCATCTTACTGACGAAGGAATGGAACTTAGCGACGGCTTTAAAAGTTATAGCCTGGTTAAGGCATCGGAGTAAGTCGATTCGATTTCCATAGCGGACAATATAAGATATTCGATTTTATCGGTTACGGCGGAAGAACAAATTTCGCCGTAACATTTTTTTGTAAACTTTGTCGTTTTGTTATAAGTTTGTTGACAATGGACAACAAATACGGTATAATATAACATACGTTATACAACAATGGATTTTTAACGGCGAGGTGTAAACGATTATGCTGAAAATAGAACATCTTACAAAAAAATACGGCGAAAAAACGGCAGTGGACGATTTGTCGCTTACGATAGAAAAAGGCGAAATTTACGGCTTTATAGGACATAACGGGGCAGGCAAGACGACCACGATAAAGGCGGTCGCAGGCATACTTGCGTTTGACGACGGAGATATAAAGATAGACGGAATATCCGTAAAAGAACAACCTACGGAGTGTAAGCGTCGGATAGCTTATATCCCGGACAATCCCGATTTGTATGAATTTATGACGGGAATAGCATATCTTAACTTTGTTGCCGACATTTTCGGAGTGAGTAAGTCGGATAGAATACAGCGGATTGCGAAGTATTCGGCAGCTTTTGAAATAACAAAAGACTTAGGCGGCGTCATATCTTCGTATTCGCACGGAATGAAGCAAAAGCTTGCAATAATTTCGGCATGGATTCATCAGCCTCAGCTTGTAATCATGGACGAACCGTTTGTCGGATTGGATCCTAAGGCTTCGCATCTTCTAAAGCAAATGATGAGAGAAAAGTGCAGCGAGGGCGGAGCGATATTTTTCTCGACGCACGTTTTGGAAACGGCGGAAAAACTGTGTGACAAGATAGCTATAATTAAGGGTGGTAAGCTTATCAAATCGGGGACAATGGAAGAGGTCAAAGGCGACGAATCGCTGGAAAACGTGTTCCTTGAATCGGAGGCTCCCAATGCTTAAAACGCTTATAAAAAAACAGTTGCTCGAAATCAACAGGGCGTTTTTCGTAAACGGGAAAACGGGCGTAATGAAATCAAAGAAATCCATTGTCGGCTATATTGTATTTTTTGTCGCAATGATTTTGCTTTTGTCTGCGTTCTTCTTCGTTGCGTGCATGGCTTTGTGCGTGCAGTTTGCTCAGACCGATTACAGATGGATTTATTTTACCGTAACGGGCGGAGCAGCGATTTTGTTCGGCGTGTTCGGTAGCGTGTTTAATACTTTTGCAACACTGTATTCGGCAAAAGATAACGATTTGTTGCTTTCTATGCCCATTCCCGTAAAATTCATTCTCGTTTCGAGACTTTTCGGCGTGTATATAATGGGCGCTCTTTACAGCGGAGTGTTTTTTTTGCCTGCTATGATAGCCTATTATGTATTCGGTTCGCCTACGCTTTTGGGAGTAATCGGGTCGATAGCGGTGTTTGCGATTATAACTGTATTTGTGCTCATACTGTCGTGCATTTTAGGATACGTCGTAGCGAAAATAAATCAAAAACTAAAAAATAAAAGCTTTTTTACCGTGCTTATTTCAATAATGTTTATTGCAATATACTACGTCGTTTTTGCAATGAGCGAGCAAATCATAAACGGGTTGGTAGCTAACGGCGAGTCGATAGCGTCCGGCATAAAGCTATACGCATATCCCTTTTATATAATGGGTAAAGCCGCCGACGGAGATATTTTAAGTATTGTCGTTTCGGCAGCGGTTATAGGGGCAGTGTTCGCTTTGGTGTACTTTATTCTCAATAAGAGCTTTTTAAAGATCGCAACCTCGTCGACGGCTACGGCAAAGGCAAAATCGGTAGGAGATAAAGATTACAAAGTGAAAAGTCTCAAAAACACGTTACTTTGTAAGGAATTTAAAAGATTTGCTTCCGACGCAAACTATATGCTTAACTGCGGGATAGGGTTATTGTTCGAAGTGGCTATCGGAGTAGTGGCATTTATATTTTCAGACGATTTGTCGCTGCTTATGAAAGAACTTGCCGAAAATATAAATTTAAGCGTGGGAGTCGTGGTCGCCGGTATAGTATTATTTGCCTCGAATACTACGAGCATTACCGCAGTTTCCGTTTCTTTGGAGGGTAAGAGTTATTGGCTGACGAGATCGCTTCCCGTGCCAACAGTCGATATACTTAACGCAAAGGTAAAAGTTCAGGATATTTTGACGGTATCTACGGCGGTTGTTGCGTGCCTTTGCGTGGGCATCGCATTAAAAATCGGCGTAACGGAAACGGTTTTTGCCACAGCGGTCGTAGTTCCTAACATTATGTTTTTTTCTCGCCTTGGACTGTTCTTAAACCTCAAATTTCCCAATCTTAAGTATACTAACGAAACTATAGTCATCAAACAAAGCATGAGCATTTTTTTAGTTATATTGATCGGTTCGGTTTCCGATTTGGCGATAGTTTTCGGAGGAATCTTTCTCGGATTTGTTCCGTCGTGGCTGCTATGTGTCATTTTTGCGGTGTTTTTTGTAGCGCTTTGCGTGTTGACGGACTGTTGGATAAAGCGTATGGGCGTAAAAATTTACGAATCGTTAACTTGATTTTGTCGAGAGCGGACAATTTCGGGTGCATGGGGAGATAAACACGGATGTCGGAGGGTGTAAGCTATCGAAGGTAAAGCGTAGCGGTTGATTCCTCTATCCTTAATCGTATATAACGGCAACGGAATTTACCAAAGTCCGATTATAACAATGATTTAATAGTCTCATAGATATGGAAAAACGGCGTTCTTTTATTTTGAAGGACGTCGTTTTGTATAACGAAAACCACGCTATAGCGGCGGAAAAAGATTAACCGATGGACAAAACAAAAACTCCGATTTTGTTATAACGGGACGACCTGCCGGGTAAAAGAGATAAAACACAATCGGGCATATTAAAATGAAAGAAAGAAAGAACAAGATAGCGTCGTTATAGCGTCGGTAAAAGTTTGGCGCATACGAAACGGAATTGCAGGTATTGCATACTATTCGTGCGGAATATCGCAGAAAGGTATTTTATGAAGCGAACGGAGTAGAGACAAGATAAATATTGAATATCCATATTGCATTACACGTTGCGCAGTTGCGATTATACAAAAGCAAACGCATATTTTTTTGTTTTTGACTTGCAAACGATTGACTTTGCTTGCGCCGTTGTAGTAGAATAACTATTGTGCGAAATTTTTATAAGTCGCACATTTGATTGTCCTAACCTATTTTTTCGGGGCGGGCAAGACTATCTTAAAAAAGGAGGTAGAGTAATAATGCCTACGATTAACCAGTTGATCAGAAAGGGCAGAGAGCAGGTAAAGTATAAGTCGCTTAGTCCTATACTCGAAAACAATCCTCAAAAGAGAGGTGTTTGTCTTTCGGTTACCACCACTACGCCCAAGAAGCCTAACTCGGCACTTCGTAAGATTGCCAGAGTTCGTCTTGTAAACAAGATGGAAGGTACTGTTTACATTCCGGGAATCGGACACAATTTGCAGGAACACAGCGTCGTGCTTATTCGTGGCGGCAGAGTGAAGGATTTGCCCGGTGTGAGATATCACATCATTCGCGGCACGCTTGATACAGCAGGCGTAGCAAAGCGTAAGCAAGCCCGCTCGAAGTACGGTGCTAAGAGATCCAAGTAATAGCGCCATCGAAAAAAAGAAAAAATTTAAAGGAGGAAATTAACTATGCCAAGAAGAAGCGGAGTTCCTCATCGTGACGTGTTACCCGATCCGAAGTTCGGCAGCAAGGTCGTTGCCAAGCTTACCAATCAGGTTATGCAGGACGGAAAGAAAGGAACAGCTCAATCGATCGTTTATGAAGCGTTCGATATTATAAAAGAAAAACTCGGCGCAGATCCCATGGACGTTTTTGCCAAGGCTATGGAAAACGTTATGCCCGTGCTCGAAACCAAAGCTCGCAGAGTCGGCGGTTCGACCTATCAGGTTCCCATCGAGATCAGACCGGAACGTAGACAAACGCTTGCAATAAGATGGATTGTTTCGTTTGCTCGTAATCGCAGCGAAAAAACCATGAAAGAAAAACTTGCAGGCGAGCTTATGGATGCTTACAATAACACCGGCGCATCCGTAAAGCGTAAGGAAGAAATGCACAGAGTAGCTGAGTCAAACAAGGCGTTTGCTCACTACCGCTGGTAACAGAGAGGTATCAATAGATGAGTGACAGACAGTTTAGTTTGGAAAACACCAGAAACATCGGTATAATGGCTCATATCGACGCAGGTAAGACCACTACTACCGAACGTATTCTTTTTTACACAGGTAAGGTTCATAAGATCGGCGAAGTACATGAAGGCGCCGCAACCATGGACTGGATGGCGCAGGAGCAGGAGCGTGGTATAACCATTACTTCGGCTGCTACCACCACCCAGTGGAAAGGTAAGAGAATCAACATTATAGATACCCCGGGCCACGTTGACTTCACTGTAGAAGTAGAACGTTCGCTTAAGGTACTGGACGGAGCCGTAGCGGTATTTTGCGCAAGAGGCGGCGTTCAGCCCCAGTCCGAAACGGTATGGCGTCAGGCAGATAAGTATGGCGTTCCCCGTATTGCATACGTTAATAAGATGGACTTCCAGGGCGCAAACTTCTTTAATGTAATCGACATGATGAAGACTCGTCTCGGAACCAATCCCTTGGCTATTCAGTTGCCCATAGGTAAGGCTGACACGTTCGTAGGTATGGTAGACCTCGTCACCATGAAAGCGGACATCTATACCGACGACCTCGGTACCACCATGGAAGAGACGGATATCCCGGCAGATCTCGTAGATATGGCTAAAGAATATAGAGCCAAGATTCTTGAGGCTGTAGCCGAGAGCGACGACGCTTTGATGGAGAGATATTTCGAGACCGAAGGCGAAGACTTTACCGAAGAAGAGATAAAGACTGCGCTTAGAAAGCTTACTATTTCCATGAAGTACATCCCCGTTATTTGCGGCTCCAGCTACAAAAACAAGGGTGTACAAAAACTTTTGGACGCAGTAGTTGATTACATGCCGTCTCCGCTCGACGTTCCGCATATCAAGGGACTTACTCTTGACGGCAAAGAAGAAGAGAGAGAAACCAGCGACGAAGCTCCGTTTTCAGGTCTTGCATTCAAGATTATGGCAGATCCGTTCGTAGGTAAGCTTGCGTTCTTCCGTTGCTACAGCGGTACGCTCGAAAGCGGTTCGTATGTTCTTAACTCCACCAAAGGAAAGAAAGAAAGAATCAGCCGTATTCTTATGATGCATGCAAATAGCCGTACCGAAATTCAAAAGATTTATTCCGGCGACATTTGCGCATTCGTAGGACTTAAAGATACTACTACCGGCGATACGCTTTGCGACGAAAAGAATCCTATTGTTTTGGAAAGCATGGAATTCCCCGAGCCGGTTATAAACGTTGCTATCGAGCCCAAGACCAAAGCCGATCAGGAAAAGATGACTATGGCGCTTATTAAGCTTGCCGAAGAAGATCCGACCTTTAAAACCTGGACAGATCAGGAAACCGGTCAGACAATAATCGCCGGTATGGGCGAACTTCACCTTGACATTATCGTCGATCGTATGAAGCGCGAATTTAAGGTAGACGCTAACATAGGTAAGCCTCAGGTTGCGTACAGAGAGACTTTGCGAGACGCCGTACAGGCAGAAGGCAAGTACGCTCGTCAGTCAGGCGGTAAAGGTCAGTACGGTCATTGTAAAATCAAGATGGAGCCTTTGGAGCCGGGCAGCGGTTACGTATTCGAAGACGCTACCGTTGGCGGATCTATTCCTAAGGAATATATCCCGGCTATCGATAAGGGTATCAGAGAGGCAAGACTTAGCGGTGTGCTCGCAGGTTACGAAACCGTTGACTTTAAGGTTACTGTTTACGACGGTAGCTATCACGAAGTCGACTCGTCCGAAATGGCATTCCAGATTGCAGGCTCTATGGCATTTAAGGACGGCATGAAGAAGGGCAGGCCGGTAATTTTGGAGCCTATCATGAAGGTGGAAGTAAGCCTTCCCGAAGATTATCTCGGAGCAGTTCAGGGCAATATCTCTTCTCGTAGAGGACAGCTTATGGGTACCGACGATATCAATGGCAGCAAGATGATCAGAGCCGAAATACCCCTTTCGGAAATGTTCGGTTACGCTACCGACCTTCGTTCGAGAACGCAGGGTAGAGGTAACTACACCATGACGTTCGACCACTATGCCGAAGTTCCTCGCAATATTGCAGAGAAAATTATCGGTGAAAGAGGTAAGAAAGACTAAATTTTAACAAAAACGACTCAAAAACGTTTGTTAAAAATTTAAATCTATTGTATAATTATGGAGAGGTCGGTGTTGCCGCATCTCTCAATCAAAATTAAAAATCAAGTTTTATTTGGAGGAAATTTAAAATGGCTAAGGCTAAATTTGACCGTTCTAAGCCGCACGTTAACATTGGTACCATCGGCCACGTTGACCATGGTAAGACCACTTTGACTGCTGCTATCACCACCACTTTGGCTGCAAAAGGTCTTGCAGAGCAGATGCGTTACGACCAGATCGATAAGGCACCCGAAGAGAAGGCAAGAGGTATTACGATTAATACCTCTCACGTAGAATATCAGACCGAAACCCGTCACTACGCTCACGTAGACTGCCCGGGCCACGCCGACTACGTTAAAAACATGATCACCGGCGCTGCTCAGATGGATGGCGCAATCTTGGTAGTTGCTGCAACCGACGGTGCAATGCCCCAGACCAGAGAGCACATTCTTCTTGCTCGTCAGGTAGGCGTTCCCAGCATCGTTGTATTTATGAATAAGACCGACCTTGTAGACGATCCCGAAATTCTTGACCTTGTAGAGATGGAAATCAGAGATCTTCTTACCGAGTACGGCTTCCCCGGAGACGAAACCCCGATTATCAAGGGTTCGGCACTTAAGGCTTTGGAAGCAGCTCAGGCCGGCGTTGTTGACGGTCCGGAATGCAAGTGCATTTTCGAACTTATGGACGCTGTAGACAAGTACGTTCCCGCTCCGGAAAGAGATACCGACAAGCCCTTCCTTATGCCTGTCGAAGACGTATTCACCATTACCGGACGTGGTACCGTTGCTACCGGTAGAGTAGAGCGTGGTACCGTAAAGATTCAGGACCCCGTAGAAATCGTTGGTATCAGAGAGACCAAGGCTTCCGTTGTAACCGGTATCGAAATGTTCCGTAAATCGCTTGACTTTGCTCAGGCAGGTGACAACGCAGGTATCCTTCTCAGAGGTATCGATCGTAAAGACATCGAAAGAGGACAGGTTATCGCTAAGCCGGGTTCGATTACCCCGCACACCAAGTTCACTTCCGAAGTTTACGTTCTTAAGAAGGAAGAAGGTGGCCGTCATACTCCGTTCTTCAACGGATATCGTCCCCAGTTCTATTTCAGAACTACCGACGTTACCGGTTCTATCGAACTTCCGAAGGGAGTTGAAATGGTAATGCCCGGAGATAACGTAACCATGACCGTTACTCTTATCCACCCCATTGCTGCAGAACAAGGTCTTCGTTTCGCTATTCGTGAAGGCGGCAGAACCGTTGGTTCCGGCGTTATAGCTAAGATTATCGAGTAATCGGAGCTAAAACAAATTAGTAATACAAAAAGTCGTTTCCGTTATTAGGAGACGGCTTTTTTGTTGGCAAAAAATACTCGCTCGATGAGTGGACAAAAGACTTGTGCTATGGACAAAAAATGCACCTATGGTAAGATAAGAGGTACTGACTATCACAGAAAATAAAAAGCCAATAGGGGAAAGACCCAAGGCAAGACAAAGCGAGTTTATTACATATAAAAGGGAGACTTCAATATTACATAGTATTCACCACGAAATATCAAGAAAAAACAGTATACGATAGAGTAGATTTAGTTATGGAGGCATAAACTATGACGAGCAGTATTTTGTCAATCGAAAACATCTGCGAAACATTTGTGCGGTTAAGAAACAACATAGTTATTTAGAGTTGATTGTATAAATATCTGCTTACAAAAAAGCTTATGTATTTTTGGCTAAAATCTCGGATATCTATCGTTGCATCGTGACGCTAATGCCGTCGTGCATTTGCTTTGTTTTGATTTTACGAAATGAGTAAGCACACAAAAGAGTTTTTTATACAGATAAAATATTGACAAACATTTTGTTTAATGATATAATATATTGTGTATGCGGCAAAAAATTATGCGGTTTTGCACCTGCGGAGATTTGGCGGCATTACAGAAAAACGTGCTGATATAGGATTTTTACGGAAAAATGAGCGGCATATTTATTGTTTATCTCTTAATAATTTTACTTTTTTTCGGTCTTGCTTATTTGCCCAAGATGAAGGCTATAAAAGACGTTTTTTTGGCGTGCAGAGATTTGAAAAAACTGCACAAAGTTTATTTGATTTTCCTTAAGATAGCTATATTCGCACTCACGTTTTTGTTATCGTTTTACATCTTCTTTAAGCAAATTCGTACGATATTGCTTGCCTCGCTTTCTGGCGAAACGATGTTGTTTGTACGAGAAGTATTGCACGTTTTACTCGATACGTATTCGGTAAAGACTGCGCTTATGCTGTGCCTTGCGTATGTCGCAAACGTATCTATGGTAATGATTGTCATATTTGGCATGATTACCGCTCTGTCTCTTACGTGCGCTATAAGGAGAATGGTAAAGAAGCCGCAGAGCGAGCATACCGTGTTTGAGTGCGGAAAATTTTACAAAGTAAAAAACAACTGCAAAGCAATTTGCGGCAGTAAATATATTAAAGTACTCGGACAACTGAGACTATGAGAGTATATCGGTATTTTGCCGAACTATTATCTGTAACAAAATCTTGTAAGCGTATAAGACTTTTAGTGACTTGCGTTGTGGATAAGCCGATTTTTGTACGCAATATTTTGTAAAAATGCCATCAGTCGGATGTAAGGCGCTATCGGTGATATTTATCGACAGGCGCATTTCGGCGAAAATCGCGCGGCAAAAACAGATGATTTTTTGAGGTGAAATATCGTTTTTTATATAACGGCTGCTTCTACCGGCAAATATTATTGTGCGGAGATACGCTGTTTTTTTTATATCGTTGCGAAAATTATATTCTCAGCGTGTTTTTACTTTGCGCTTTTGTAGTCGAATATATGCGACGGATACGAAAATTGCGATTACATATAATATAAAATATATAATACGAGGTAATATATAATGAAAAAGAAAAGAACAAGACTAATTACGATGATAGCTACGGTGATGATAGCCATGGTGTTTATCGTTTCGGGAGTAGCCGTCAGGAGCTTTGGAAGCGACGACAGCATAAATTCGTCATCGCCCAAAAGTGAGCAAACTACTACTCCGAGAACCGCTTCCGTTTGGGACGGCAGCAGCGATATAAGTTGGTACGATTATTCGTCTAACGTCTTTACTTTGGACACCGCAGCTAAGTTAAAAGGTTTTGCGGATCTGTCTAACTCGGGCATGGATTTTTCTTCCTATGAAATCAGACTCGGAGCAGATATAGACCTAAATAACAGACCTTGGTCGCCTATAGAAAACTTCGGCGGCGTATTTGACGGAATGTCGCACAGCATTTCTAACGGCTTGATTGTGTCTAATCATAATGACGGTTCGGCGTTTTTCGGTACTATCGATAAAATCAGCACCATAAAAAACGTAACGTTCAGAAATTTCACCGCTAAAAGCGAAAAACTTTTTAATTACGGCATAGTGGTTGGCAAAAACGTAGCTAACGGCACAACTATAAGCAACGTAAATATTCATAACTGTTTTATTAAAACGCCGTATAAAGGAGACAATAACGGCGCATTTATAGCAGTAAAAAGCACGGCCCCGATTTTGATTGAAAACTGTAACGTTTTTAACAGTATGGTCAGAGCAGGATACGGCGTGGCTCCCATTATAGTGGAAATGTCCGGTTCGGCTTATAGATCCGTAATAAGAAACTGCAACATTATAAACACGTTTGCCATAGATCCGGGCAATGAAGTAGGTTTGTTTGCGAAGAGCGGCAATGCGCTGATAGAAAATTGCCATAACAATATGTATCCCGTCGAGCTTACGATGGAATCGGTTAAGGATAATTTTACGTCAGAGCAAATTAAAATTTATAACGAGACCATGACCGCAAACAAAAGAATCGCATACGCATACACAATGGGCACCGGTTGCGAAATAGTTAACTGCGGAGGCATGCTTGCCGAAGTATCTTTAGACGGAGCAAATAAGGTTAGCTTATTTGAGGGCAAAAATTATACTTTTGTAGACGTTGCCGAGTATAGCAAGTTATGTATAGGCTTAGATATCGACGGCGAAATATTGATAGAAGTAGACGGTACGGTACAGAAGGTGAGCGGAAAGAAATCGGAAGTTGCTCTTACGCCCGGTGCGCATGCGATAACGTTCGCCGCATCGATAAACGGAACTACCTTTGCTTCGGGCAATTTGCTTTTGGGCTTAAAGAATGCGCTTTCGCTTGTTAACGAAAACGGCATGTCTATCGAACAATGCGACGGATACATAGGAAGTGACGGAACGAGTTTTCAAGTATCGCAGTTCGATACGTCTTATACGCTGAAAAAAGTCGGTGCGATAAGCGGAGTAACGTTTGCTTCGGCGGCAGGCGAGATAAGCGAAAGCGGCGAACAATTAAGTTATAGCGCAGAGACATTTGTACACGCATTGGCATTAACCGCAACTTACAAAGGTTCGTCTACTCAAATACAGTATGAGGTATGGAAGGGCATAAAGGTTGCATTTAGCGGCAATTATCCCTGGACTTTTGTAGATGGCGAAACCAATAAGTATTTCCGTTCTACCAATCAAAAGAAGGGTAGTACTCAAAGCGATATATCCTTTACCGTAGCCGCAAATACAAAACTTAGCTTCGAATATGCTTGTTCGTCGGAAAACAATTACGATTATTTGTGGTTTGCTCCGAGCAACGGAGCCACCACCAACACCAAAGGTGCGAATTGCTCGCTCGCTACCGACGAAGCGGTTTTAGGCGATAGCAGCGTATGGAAAACGTATTCGATAGAAAACACTTCCGGCACAAGTATTTCGCTCAGCGTTTATTACAAAAAAGACAGTGGCGGCGATACCGGAGCGGACACTGCGTATATAAAGAATATTACGGCTACTGCACTCGACGGCGGACAAACTGCGACTGTCCAAAGCGAAACTTTTAGCGAGGATACGCAAATTTCCGTACCCGAAGGGGCAATTCAATATGCGGAAAACATATATTACGTATACGAAACAGAAAAAAAGATAGTATACGACGATACGAAAAAACAATTTGCTACCGAAACAGACAAAGCGCAAAACGCAACGGTAACGTTTTATATTACGAATTCAGACATATTTGCATTCGAATATGATGACACGACGTTTTATGACGGAAAAATAGACGTATATTACGACGGTGTAAAGCAGTCTCTTACCAGCGATAAAAATAGCGGAATATCGTTTTTGGCAACGTATCACCGGTTCGATTCGGTGGGAACGCATTCCATAAAATTCGAGTTTACTTATTACGATTGGTACGACTTTGCATTAAGAAATCCCAAGGTTTACGTCAACAAACTTATAAACGTTAACGTAAGCGTAATAGGAAGCGGCGAAGTTTACGACTTGATAGATTTTGCCAGGACGAATCTTAGCGCCGGAATTCAAAAAGGCTTATTAAATAAAGTTCAGCTTTTTGCTAAACCGTCTACAGCCGGCGCATACGAGTATGTAGGATACCGCATTAAGGGCGAAGACGGCGTTTACGGCGACGTTATTAAGTCGAACGGCGATATAATAACGCTCGAACGAGATTTGGATATACAGGTGGAATTTAAAGAAAGGTTGCCGCTGAGTAACCCGATAAGTTTTACCAAACTTGTAAATAACGTTTCGAGCGAAGGCGAAATATACGCTTATCAAAAGATTAAACACACCGTTTTGCAGACAAATACCGAATTCATTTTGAGGTCGCCCGCAATAGACGGGGCAGAAGTGGAAGTTTACGACTCTGCGACAGGCAAGAGAATTTCTGCCTTATTCGATAACGGTGAATATTTCTACAAAATAAACGATTTTACTGTAAATCACACTATCGAATTTATTTACACAAAACTCGGTTATGTCGATACTAAGTTTGTAGTAGACATAATATTCGAGCCGAGTATGAGCGAGTATCTTATTGCCGAAGGTTCGCTGCCTATCGAAATCGTAAACGACGATGAACTCAATTACGAGTATAATCCGTCTTTATCGAGTGCCGATAGGTATGCTTTCTCATCATCTCTTGCAAATAAGAAAATGGATATTATTGCCTCCAACATTGCGTTTAAGGTGCAAGGTATGGGCGTGCTTGTATTCGATTACTATGTAAATACCGGTATCAAAGGAAAAGGCTATGCCGAGCCGGGGATGGGAGATAAAGCGTTTTACGGAATAAATACAAAAATTGCAGCAAACACCGAGATGTTGCGTTATTACAATTTTATAACGGACGCATATAAAACGAAAATAGGTTATATGGGCGCAGATTTGGGCTCCGACGATTACAGCAAGGCGCAGGGCGCTCTCGGCTGGCAAAGAGGGGCAATAGCGATAAGCGGCGCCGAAAACGAGATTACGACAATATACATTGCTTACGTTAAAGACAGTGGCGATGATCCGAACTTCCCGAGCGAAGACATGTTTGCGCTTGCTAACGTTATGTTTGTTCAGGGCGAACGTACGATAAACTTTAGCAGCAACACTTCGACCGGTTCGGTTACAGCAAAAAACGGGGAAGTCGTTATAAACAGCGGCGACAAGGTAGCTGCCGGCAGTCAAATTACTTTTACGGCGACTAATACCGATTCGTCTGCCAAGTTCTTAGGTTGGTATGACTCCGAGGGCAAGCTTCTTTCGTACTCGAATGTTTATACGGTAAGCGTCAGCTCCGACCTTACTATAAGAGCGGCGTTCTCCGGCGAAGGAGCAAATTACTTTGTTGGCGCACAATCGTACGAGAAATTAAGCGATGCGATCGAATCGCTTAAAGACGGCGATAGTTACAAAGAAAGCACGATAAGAGTATTCGGTGATATTTCGCTCACCGAAAACACGACAATACCTATGGGGGTAACTCTTCTTTTACCTTATTATGCTAACGATATAGTCGGTGTAAGCGTAGGCGGCACTCATGCAAGAGTGAGCTGGAACGACGGAGTTAAGCCTTTCGTAACGCTTACCGTGGAGGCGGGCGTAACGCTTACCGTAAACGGAAAACTTATTGTCGGAGGCGTACAGCACAAAGCGGATCAGAGTGCGCAAGGTCACACTTCGGGCGATTATTCTAAACTCGTAAATAAAGGCAACGTTATAATTAACGGAAGCATGGACGTTAGAGGCCTTGTGGACGGCAGCGGTACGCTTACGGTAAACGCCGGCGCTACTCTCAAGCAGCCCTTTATGGTAAACAACTATTCCGGTGGCACTAACACGTCGGATTTGTACGGAGCGGGACAGTTCCCGTTTGTGCAGTTCGATACCGTTAACGTAAAATGCAGACAGATAATCGATTACGGCGCTAAAGTGTTAGGTTCTACCTCGTTGTATTTCTGGGGCGGCATAACCACGCAGGACGTTGTTTTGGTGGATAAAATAGAAAACAAGGCAACTAGCGGAGAAGGCGCTCTTATTTGGCTCCATAGCGGCAGCAGGTTAGAGATAAGCTACGACGATACCAAAAAAGTTGATCAAGCGGTAGGAAATATCCACCTCAGCGACAGCGGAGTAAACGTTATCGACGTATACGGCGAAATAACCGCAGGCGAGTTCTATTTACAGACCTACGGCTCGTCCGATAT
>ULXS01038127.1_pt1 | contig 19272 bp, 16 predicted proteins | sample 1961421 | NCBI WGS metagenome assembly ULXS01 (sample SAMEA4835842, study PRJEB28245) | human gut metagenome | biome: gut microbiome; material: fecal sample | place: Denmark | collected 2008
CTCGTAGTGGCCACGGGCATCAGGGGTGGTATATAGTAGCATAGTACGTAGTGCCGTGACATGTGCCGCTTTGGTTTCTGTTTTTATTTTTTCCAATAATGCGTCTGCTTCGCAGGTGCTGACGGTTTCTTTACCACTTTCTTTTTCTTCTCTGATTAGAGTTATTTTCATTAGCGTTTCTGTTTAAAAAATAATTTATTCATAAGTAGCTTTTTCTAAGAGGCTGCAAGGTACACATAAAATGCGTTTTAATCAAATATAATAGGGCTTTTGTTGGAATATTATTTCCCTGTTCTAATCGTCTGAAAACAATAAGAAAAATTGAAATATAGTTGGTTGAAAACTTGACTTTCCCTTATTGTTTTTGTATCTTTGTCAGTAGCAAAACTTCGTCCTGCAGTTGTGTGCCAGATGGTTTTCAACTGGGGGCTGTGCAGCCTGCGATTGCAGGATATATAGCCCGCAATTGGAAAACGAGGTTTTGCCTATGGCTTAATGACATTTTCCTTCAGGCAAAAGAGGAAAAGGAATAGGGCAAATGATGATTTAGTAACTTAATAACATAGCATTATGGCAGCAGAATATGATTTTCAAAGGCGTCCAAATCCGAAAGGCGACGACGCAGTACAACCTTTGTATCTGCGTATTGTAAACAAGGGTACGATTAAGATGGAGCGTCTGGTTCAGGATATAGCCGGTATGTCCAGCTTTACGCCCGGTGATGTGACAGGTGTAATGGCATTGATTGAGGACCGCATTTCTTATTACTTGTCCGAAGGGCACCATGTGCAATTGGGTGATATCGGATATTTTTCGGCAGGTCTGCAAGCCCGTCCGGTGATGGATCCTAAAGAGATTCACTCGCAAACCATTTTCTTTGGAAAAGTACATTTGCGTGTATCCCCCGACTTCCGGAAACGCTGTGCAGGTTATGTGGAGCGTGCCAAATATGGTTTTCGGAAAAGTGCCGAACTTAGCGGTGCGGAACGTTATCGCCGTTTACTGGCTTTTCTGGAGACACATCCTTTCATTACCCTCCATGATTATAGCGGAATTACGGGACTTTTGAAGAATAAAGCGCTGAATGACCTCAATTTGCTCGTAGAAAAGGGCTATTTGAATGTAATAGGGCGAGGATCGCACAAAGTATATGTACGCGCTGATAATAAGGTGGTTACGGAATGACTGAAGCTCATTGATAGACAAAAAAGGGTGTAGGAAATAATTTTCCTACACCCTGACTACACCGCTATACCGGTTGTTATATAATTGAATATCAACGGAAACTGTAATGTGGTGTAGGGTGTAGGCAAAATTGCTCAAAACATATTGGTATATATTGAGGAATACTACGTTTTTGCGTTAATCGATTATCTTGGTTCGTATAAATGTGTGAATTCGAAGAATAAGTATTATCTTTGCTGTAACTGTAAACGTTAAAATTCAGCAGATATGGAAGAAAACTACAGACGTTATCCGATAGGAATACAGAATTTTGAACAATTACGAGACCGTAATTGCGTCTATGTAGACAAAACAGAACTGATTTACAGATTAGTAAAGACAGATCAAATATATTTTTTCAGCCGCCCCCGCCGGTTCGGCAAAAGTTTGCTTGTATCTACGCTCGAAGCTTATTTTCAAGGGAAAAAAGAACTTTTCAAAGGGTTAGCAATGGAGCGGTTGGAAAAGGATTGGACAGTTTATCCGGTGCTGCATATAGACTTCAGCTTGACCAAATATACAGAACTGACCGACCTCACAGGACAACTGAACCTTTTCCTGCACCGCTGGGAAGAGATTTATGGAAAAGATGAAGTAGAAACGACTTCAGCAGAACGTTTACAAGGAATCATATTGAGAGCCTACGAACAGACCGGAAAACCCATAGCCGTACTGATTGACGAATATGACGCCCCTCTGCTGGACAGCAACTCCGATATTCAGTTGCAAAAACAGCTCCGCAACGAAATGCGCAAATTCTTCAGTCCGCTCAAAGGACTGGGACAATACTTGCGTTTTCTTTTCATTACGGGCATCAGCAAATTCAGCCAGATGAGCATATTCAGCGAACTGAATAACCTCCAGAATATTAGTATGCGTGATGACTTCAGCGCACTGTGTGGTATCACTGAGCAAGAATTACTGACACAACTGAAGCCGGATATTGAGCAAATGGCTAAAGTAAACGGTGAAACTTACGAGGAAGCCTGTTTGCATCTGAAGCGGCAATATGACGGTTATCATTTTAGCAAGCATTGCGAAGACATATACAACCCATTCAGCCTGTTCAATGCTTTCAATGCAAAGGAATATAAAAACTTTTGGTTTTCCACGGGTACCCCTACTTTCTTGATAGACCTGCTACAGGAAGCGGATTTTGATGTGCGTGAACTGGAAAGTGTAGAAGCTACCGACGAACAGTTTGATGCACCCACCGAACACATAACAAGTCCTATCCCGGTACTTTATCAAAGTGGTTATCTTACTATCAAAGGCTATGATCCGGATTTTCAGATATATCGGTTGGCATACCCCAACGGAGAAGTACGCAAAGGATTTATAGAGTCCCTGTTGCCTGCCTACGTACACCTTCCCGGGCAGAACAACACTTTCTATGTCGTCTCATTTATCCGTGATTTACGCAAAGGCGATCTTGAAAGTTGTCTGGAGCGCACCCGTTCCTTTTTCGCTTCTATACCTAATGATTTGGAGAACAAAACCGAAAAGCACTATCAGACCATTTTCTACCTTTTGTTCCGCCTGATGGGACAATATGTGGACACCGAAGTAAAAAGCGCCATTGGGCGCGCGGATGTTGTCGTGAAGATGAAAGACGCCATTTACGTTTTTGAGTTTAAGTTCGATGGTACTCCCGAGGAGGCTTTAGCTCAGATAGACAGCAAACAGTACGCCATTCCTTACCTGCCGGACGGCAGACAGATAGTCAAGGTGGGTGTGAACTTCGACAGTGCGACGCGTACTATTGGGGCGTGGAAGATAGAAAAAGGGTGAAGCCACTGCTCCACCCTTCTTTACGATACTTATAGATTAATTAAAGGATACCCTTTACTGTTTCCAGCATACCTTTTTCCTGGATAGAATCCAGATCAGCCTTCACAGCAGCGGTAAGTCCCGGGATATTATTCAAATCTTCGCCCCAGATAGAAGTTGCAGCAAGTACACCTTCGGTTACTTTCTGGGTATCACCTGTTGCCCACAGATCTTTCAGCAATTGCATGATTTCCGGAGCGTCGTTCGGGGTGATCTCAGCACCGTCTTCACGAACGCCACCTTTATAATAAGTAATGATAGCGGCCAAACCGAGAACCAATCCCTTAGGCAATTCACCTTTGCGTTGCAGATAAGTCTTCAAGCCGGGCAGGTCACGAGTTTCATATTTCGGGAAAGAATTCAGCATAATGCTGGTAACGGCATGGTCAACAAACGGATTGTTGAAACGTTCCAATACATCTTCCGCAAACTTCTTCAGCTCATCTTTCGGCAAGTTCAATGTTTCCATCAATTCATCGAACATTACCTTATTGATGTACTGACCAATAACCGGATGCTGACAAGCATCACGCACAATGTTTACGCCCGACAAGTAAGCTACCGGAGAAAGAACAGTGTGAGGGCCATTCAGCAACGTTACTTTTCTTTCGTGGTACGGTGCTTCGGAAGGAACGAACAATACATTCAAACCAGCCTTGTCAGCAGGGAATTCTTTGGCAATCTCCTGCGGTGCTTCGATGACCCAAAGGTGGAAAATTTCAGCCTGTACCACCAAATTATCATCATACTGTAATTTTTCCTTGATTGCTGCAATATCCTTGCGCGGGAATCCCGGAACAATACGGTCAACAAGCGTAGCGTATACACCACATGCTTCTTCAAACCAAGTCTTGAATTCATCACCCAATTGCCATAATTCGATGTATTGGTAGATGGTTTCTTTCAGTTTGTGACCGTTCAGGAAGATAAGTTCGCAAGGGAAGATAATCAGACCTTTGCTCTTATCACCGTTGAATGTCTTGAAACGATGATACAGCAGTTGAGTCAGTTTGCCCGGATAAGAAGAAGCCGGAGCGTCAGTCAGTTTGCAGGAGGGATCGAAAGCAATACCGGCTTCCGTAGTGTTGGAGATTACAAAACGCATTTCCGGTTGCTCGGCCAACTTCATGAATTCATTGTTCTGAGTGTAAGGATTCAGTGCACGGCTGATAACGTCGATCATTGTCAGACTATTGACAGTTTCTCCTTTGTCCAAACCTTGCAGGTTTACGTGATAAAGATCATCCTGTGCATTCAGCATGTCTACCATACCTTTGTCGATGGGTTGAACTACTACAACACTGCTGTTGAAATCAGTCTTTTCGTTCATGTTATAAATAATCCAGTCGATAAATGCACGCAAGAAGTTTCCTTCACCGAATTGAATGATACGTTCCGGGCGCTGAGCCTTGGGAGCGGTTTGTTTGTTTAATGCTTTCATGCTTAAAAATCGTTTTTAAAGTGATTGATATTATGATGTTTATTCAAATTCAAAATAGAAATTGATGTTTTCTTTCATCAGGATGTCGATAGGCATATACTTTACACCGGTCACCGGACGTTTGAATACGACATGGTCGCACAGAGCTTTTACGCCACAGTATCCTTGCAGTCCCGGGCGTTGTCCGATGAGATAATTTACTTCGCCGGATTTCAGGTACTCCACGTTCTTGGGCAGAAGGTCGTATCCAACTAATCCTTCCAAATGGTGTCCTGTTTCCTGTAGATATCCTGCCACCTGGTAGACGCGTGAGTTAAAGACGGCTCCTAATACCGCTTTGGGATGTGCGGTAAAGAAATCTTCCAATGTCCGGCGGTTGGCTTCATCATCTTCTTTGTTCAGTACTACATCATGAACCACCAGATTCTCATGCTCCTGTGCAATAAAATTCATGAAACCGTCCATGCGTCGTTGCATTTGTATTTCTGCCGGACTGTTCTTTTTATTATTTAGGAATAATATCAGCTCCTGCCCTTCCCTATACTTACGCATCAGGATTTTAGCGGCCATATACCCACTTGTTCGGGAATCTTGGCCGATATAGCAGAGTGCATGGGTATCTTCTATATTAAAGTCGATAAATGCATAAGGTATCTTTTTCCCTTCCAGATAAGATGTCAGCGATATCGTCTCTTCGCGGAAATTGGGGGCGATCAATACGGCATCCACTATTTCCTTACGGAGTTTCGCGCAGGCTTTTTCATAAGAAAGCCGGTCGGCATGATGGTAGCACAAAAAGTCCACACTTACATTAAAAGGGCGCAACTCTTGTGCGGCACGGTTGATGCCTTCTGCAACGGAATGCCAATAGTCATGTTCCACATAATAAGGTATAATACATAGGACACGGTAGCGCTTCTTGGCTGCCAGCCCAATAGCAAACATATTAGGATGGTAGTCTATCTCATCAAGCACTTTTTGAACCTTCTCCCTGCTGGCAGCAGAAACATCTCCCCGATTGTGCAACACGCGGTCCACAGTTCCGGCAGAAACACCCGCCATGCGGGCAATGTCTTTAATGGTGTAGTTCTTGTTTTCCATATTCTTTGTCTCATTCGTTTTAAGGCACTAAAGGTTCAATGTCTAAAACTTAAATATTATAAATATTTGCGGCAAAGATACGAATTATTTTGTTTCTCCAAGTAAATTTTCTACTTTTGTGTTCGATAACGGTTAATAAAAGCAAAAACCAATATCTTGCCTATTAGCTTTACAATCAATACTATATAGGTATGGAAAAGATAAAGTAATATTTTTATATACTTAAAACACAGTAGAATGAAAAAATTTATGGATGAAAACTTCCTGTTGCAGACAGAAACCGCACAGAAGTTGTATCATGAACATGCGGCCAAGATGCCGATTATCGATTATCACTGTCACTTAATCCCTAAAATGGTAGCAGACGACTATCAGTTTAAGTCATTGACTGAAATCTGGTTGGGCGGCGACCATTACAAATGGCGTGCTATGCGTACCAATGGTGTAGACGAACGTTTCTGCACAGGTAAGGATACTTCCGACTGGGAAAAATTTGAAAAGTGGGCTGAAACCGTTCCTTATACTTTCCGTAATCCTTTGTATCACTGGACACACCTGGAGCTGAAGACAGCGTTCGGTATCGATAAGATCCTGAGCCCGAAGACTGCCCGTGAGATTTATGACGAGTGTAATGAGAAACTGGCTCAGCCGGAATACTCTGCCCGTGGCATGATGCGCCGTTATCATGTGGAAGCAGTTTGTACTACGGATGATCCTATTGATTCTCTGGAATATCATATTCAAACACGCGAAAGTGGTTTTGAAATCAAAATGTTGCCGACATGGCGTCCTGACAAGGCAATGGCTGTAGAAGTGCCTGCTGACTTCCGTGCATACGTTGAAAAACTGGCTGAAGTAAGCGGTGTTGCTATCTCTAATTTCGATGATATGATAGCTGCCCTGCGCAAGCGTCATGACTTCTTTGCTGAACAAGGCTGTAAATTGTCCGACCACGGTATTGAAGAATTCTATGCAGAAGACTATACAGATGCTGAAATCAAAGCTATATTTAATAAGGTATATGGTGGAGCAGAACTGACCAAGGAAGAAATCCTGAAATTCAAATCAGCTATGCTGGTTATCTTCGGTGAAATGGACTGGGAAAAAGGCTGGACACAACAATTCCACTATGGCGCTATCCGTAACAATAACAGTAAGATGTTCAAGTTGCTCGGCGCTGATACCGGTTTCGATTCTATCGGTGAATTTACTACTGCTAAGGCAATGTCTAAATTCCTCGATCGCTTGAATTCTGAAGGCAAGTTGACGAAGACTATTCTTTATAATCTTAATCCGTGCGCTAATGAAGTTATCGCCACTATGTTGGGTAACTTCCAGGATGGTACGGTTCCGGGTAAGATACAGTTTGGTTCCGGCTGGTGGTTCCTCGATCAGAAAGACGGTATGGAGAAACAGATGAATGCTCTTTCCGTACTGGGTCTGTTGAGCCGTTTCGTAGGTATGTTGACGGACTCCCGTTCATTCCTCTCCTATCCGCGTCATGAATATTTCCGCCGTACATTGTGTAATCTTGTTGGCCGTGACATTGAGAATGGTGAAATTCCGGCTTCTGAAATGGACCGCGTGAACCAGATGATTGAAGATATCAGCTACTATAACGCTAAGAATTTCTTCAAGTTCTAAAAAAGAGTTACTTTTTACCAATAGCAAGGAGTGCATCAAAGTTATATCGGTGCACTCCTTTTCTTTTAGATGCATCCAATACTTCTTTAAAGAATAATCCGGGTGTAAGTAGAATTATCTTTTAATAATAACTGGTATATCCTTTAACCTTATATGAGATATTATATATACGAGAGAGATTTTTTTTCCGATGTTATTGGCTTTTATAAATTATTCATTAACTTTGCGACACCTTTAGGAATATTCTGATATACTCCTAAGAGATTATATATTAAATAGTTAGAAGCGTTTACCATATTATTCTTGTCAAGGAAATCGCCAAATTTCAAATGGATATAAGAATAATAGGCAACAAAACGCTCATGCTCGCTGTATATCCAAATATATAGTAGAGCGTGGGCTGTTGTCTTTATTATCTATATCCGGGTGTTTGGCGATACCTCTTTGACAGATAATGACAACAGTTCCCACGCTTTCATTTTATTTATAGGTGTCGTATGGGGACTTTCGACGCCGGATATACATGATGAGAAATACCATATCTGCCTTATGTGCGGCAACTTTTCTGTGTCTGCTCTGTTCTTCTTGTTCATCAAGCAGGCAAGTATCCTATTTGCAAAAGCTGAATGAGGGATTCCGGGACACTCTTATAGAATATGATGCCCACATCATGCCTAAAGATTTGCTTACCATCTCCGTCAGTTGTTCTGAACCGGAAGCCGCCTTGCCTTTCAATTTAATGGTACCTGCTTCGCAAACAGGAATCAATTCCACTAATTTAGTTTCACAACCTACCCTGCAAAACTATCTGGTGAACAATCAGGGCGAGATTGTTTTCCCTGTACTCGGCACCTTGAAAGTAGGTGGAATGACCACTCAGAAAACTTCTGAACTGATTGTGGAGAAACTGGAACGCTACTTGAAAGAGCGTCCCATCGTGACTGTCCGGTTGGTAAACTATAAGATTTCCGTAATTGGAGAAGTAAGCCGTCCGGGAGTCTATACCGTAAATAACGAACAGGTGAATGTCTTTGAAGCTGTAGCAATGGCGGGTGATCTGACCATATACGGGAAGCGGGATAATGTACGCATCATCCGCACCGTAGACGGCAAACAAAAACTTATCACCATCAGCCTGAATGATGAAAACATCATCTATTCCCCCGACTTCTATCTACGGCAAAACGACATCGTCTACGTGGAGCCAAACAAGGCAAAGAAACAGAATGCCAACATTGGTTCTTCCACCAATCTTCTGATCTCCATAACCTCTATACTCATATCCCTGGCAGGGTTAATGGTCAATATTTTACGATAAAAAGTACAATTCACTAACTAACACAATCTATATATATGAACACCAATCATACAGACACTAATCAAATGCAGGAACAAGAAATAGACCTGATTGAACTTTTCTACAAACTGTTGGCGCACTGGCGGTGGTTTCTGCTGGCTGCTGTGGTAGCACTTGCCGGCGCATACATTTATGTACATGTAACCACTCCTGTCTATCAGGCAACGGCTTCTGTTGTCATCAAGGATTCGGAAGGAAGCAATAAGGCCATCGATGAGTTGTTCCAGAAAGTCGCTCCTTCTTCCCTCACCTCTGCAAATACGCAGATTGAAGATGAAATGGAGATATTGCGTTCACGCTCTATCCTGCTGCAAGTGATTAATGAGTTGAATCTGCATACGAAGTACAAGGTGAAAGATGGACTTTTCTATAATGAAACCACTACACCTCCCATCATTGCTTCTATGGATAAAGTATCCATGGATACATTGAGCGGGACATTGCTGATACAAGTGGAGAAAGCAGGTGAACGTTATGCCGTGAGTAGCGCCTTGGACGATATTTGTGTAACAGAGACTTGTACTGGTTTCCCTGCCTTTGTAGAAACTCCTGCCGGACGATGCACTTTAAGATTACTGCCCGGACATCAGTTTTCCGAAGCCATAAAGATAAGCATTTGCCGTCCTATCGATGCCGTGAACTATTATTCCGGTCAACTGGTGGTTACCACTACTTCAAAGAAAACTTCTATCATCAGTCTGACCTTCAAGGATACGGATAAGAATCGTGCGGAAGCTTTTCTTGCCAAGTTAATTGAAGTCTACAACCGGGATGCAATGGATGATAAGAATAAGGTGACAGGAAATACACTCATCTTTTTGGAAGAACGTTTGGATAGTATCAGCAACGAACTGGGATTTGTAGAAAAGCATCTGGAGCAATACAAACAAAAAGAACGTCTGAGCGATTTGAAAACCAACATGACTCTGGATCTGAATACGAACAATGAGTACGAAAAAAAGTTGCTGGATGTGGAGATGCAGCTAAATATGACTAACTATATCTATAACTATTTGTCAGATGATAAACACCGTTTTTCGCTATTACCAGTGAATACGGGCATTGCCGATACGGAACTAGTGCAACTTATTAACGAATATAACAAGGAGCTGCTGGAACGTGAGCGGCTGATGAACACCATGAAAGCAGATAATCCGACGATTGTTAATCAGGATATTCGCATAGATGCGCTGAGAAGAAATGTAGTAAGTTCTGTGGCCGGTGTAAAAGACGGACTCGGCATAGCGCGCACTGATATTTTGCGTAAAACCGATTATTTCAACTCCCGTATCAGAAATATGCCGAAGCAGGAAAGGGAGTTTAATAACATAGACCGGCAACAGCAAATCAAGGCAAACCTATATCTGATGTTGCTTGAACGGCGTGAACAGGCAGCTATTTCTTTGGCCGCCACAATGAACAAGGCAAGAGTGATTGATGCTCCCCTATCCGCTGACAGACCGATAGCTCCGCGAAGTATGATGATCTATGCCGGAAGTCTGTTTCTGGCATGTGTAATGACAGCGGGAGTTATTTTGTTCGGAAGAATTTTCCGTACTAAAATCGTGTCGATAGCGGAAGTTGAGAGTACACAAATTCCTGTAATGGGAATCATTCCGTATACCAAAGGAGGTGGTGGCGTTGAAGAAGGACAAAACGGTATCATGGAAGAATCTTTTCGCCGCATGAGAAGCAATCTGCGTTTTCTTACCGAAGACGGTGACAAAAAATGTATCTTGATGACCTCCACCATTGGCGGAGAAGGAAAAAGTTTCATCAGCATCAACCTGGCTCTGACCTTTGCTTTTCTGGGATGCCGGGTACTGGTAGTAGGTTTGGATATCCGTCGTCCCAGACTGGCGGAGTACTTCGGAATAAAGAGTCATGTAGGTATGACCAGTTATCTTTCGAACAATGAGATAAAACCGGAAGATATAATTTTCCCATCGGGTATACATGAACATTTATTCGTTGCGCCTGCAGGACCTGTCCCTCCCAATCCGGCAGAACTGTTAGAAAGAGCACGATTGAAAGAAGCATTCACGTATTTCCGTCAACAGTTTGATTATATCATTGTAGACTCAGCTCCGGTGGGATTGATTAGTGATACACTGAGCCTAAGCAAAGTGACTGATTTCACACTCTATGTGTGCCGCATGAATTATACACACAAGAATGTGTTGTCTGAAATTGTAGAGATACAACGGTCAGGGCAGCTGAACCAAATATCTCTGGTTGTGAATGGCGATAATCTGGCGGAAAAGAAATATGGATATGGTTACGGATATAGTTATGGCTATGGAGATACTCATAAAAGACATAAGTAGTATACACCCATTTTCATCTCACTTTTTTTTCTTCTCAATGAAGATACTGTTCCGGACTTTCATAGGTTAGGTAAAGTCCGGACGGTATTTTCTAAAACCACCACTTCTTCTTCTTGTCCTGTTCTGTAGCAATATTACCTTGCGTATAGATATCCCGGAACGTTTTATGTTCTTTAATCATCTGATAGATAAGCCCCCAATCGGGCAATCCACCCAGATTACGGTCATCAATAAAAAGGTCTACTTTCAGTTTACGGGAGAATCCACAGTCCTGCTGCTTTTCTTCGGGATAATCACGATTGACAGCATAGAATTCCACTCCTCTTTCTTTGCACCAGGCAACGGCTTCTTCCAAAAGTTCACCTTCGCGCACACTCCACAAGATGAGCCTGTGCTGATCTTGCTGCAACAGTTTTAAAGTGTCTGTTGCAAAAGGAATTTCTTTACCGATACGGGGATAGCGATGTTCTACTATAGTTCCATCGAAATCAACTGCTATTGTCATAGTTTTATGCTGAAAAATTACAGAACAAAGATACGAATCTTATTGAGAAAACAAAGCGTTCTCCCCTTTTTACAATATGCAAATATGAAAGATATTTGCATATAATTTCATAAAAATGTATTTTTGCGCTTAATTTTTCACTAACAACATAATATTAGGATGACTCAATCACCCAAAAATGTATCTAAAGGGTTCACTAAAGCCTTTTGGGTAAGCAACACGGTCGAACTGTTCGAACGTATGGCATATTATGCCGTTTTCATCGTTCTCACCATTTATCTTTCTTCTATTTTAGGCTTCAACGACCTTGAAGCGAGTATGATTTCCGGTTTATTTTCCGGTGGTCTTTATCTTTTGCCTATCTTCACGGGTGCTTATGCCGATAAGATAGGTTTCCGGAAATCCATGATTGTTGCTTTTTCGCTGCTGTCTGTCGGATATTTGGGTTTAGGAATTCTCCCTACCCTGCTGGAAGCTGCCGGTTTGGTGGAATATGGCACAGCAACCCGTTTCACCGGACTGCCGGATAGCGATAGCCGTTGGATAATCGTTCCTGTGCTGTTTGTTATCATGGTGGGTGGATCGTTTATCAAATCTATTATTTCAGCTTCGGTGGCAAAAGAAACTACGGAAGCAAACCGCGCACGCGGTTATTCCATATTTTATATGATGGTGAATATTGGTGCATTTACCGGAAAGACAGTGATTGACCCGTTGCGGAATGTTATTGGAGACCAAGCTTATATCTATATTAACTATTTCTCTGCCACGATGACCATATTGGCATTGCTTTCCGTTGTTCTGCTCTATAAATCTACTCATACGGCAGGAGAAGGAAAAAGTATGCGTGAAATCGGTCAAGGCTTCCTGCGCATCATCACGAACTGGCGTCTGCTGATTCTTATCCTGATTATAACGGGATTCTGGATGGTGCAGCAACAATTATACGCTACGATGCCTAAATATGTAATCCGTATGGCGGGTGAGACTGCCAAGCCGGGTTGGATAGCTAATGTAAACCCGTTTGTAGTGGTTTGCTGCGTTAGTTTCGTGACGCGTTTGATGGCGAAACGTTCGGCTATTACTTCCATGAATATCGGTATGTTCCTTATTCCATTCTCGGCTCTGCTGATGGCATGCGGTAATCTGCTTGGAAATGACGTGATAAGCGGAATGAGCAATATCACATTAATGATGATAGCCGGTATCGTGATACAGGCTTTGGCAGAGTGTTTCATTTCACCGCGTTATCTGGAGTATTTTTCCCTGCAAGCGCCTAAGGGTGAAGAGGGTATGTATCTTGGATTTAGCCATCTCCATTCCTTCCTCTCTTCCATCTTCGGTTTTGGTATCGCGGGAGTATTGTTGACAAAATACTGTCCTGATCCTGTCCTTTTTGAGACTCGTGAAGCATGGGAGGCTGCAAGCGCAAATGCACATTATATCTGGTATTATTTCGCTGCCATCGGTCTGATATCCGCACTGGCACTGTTAGTATTTGCCAAAATCACCGAATCCATCGACAAAAAGAAGAAAGCCAAGGTCTGAATATCTCATTTTTTATGTATATTTGCCGTCACTTTGCCATAAAAGTGGCGGCTTTTTCTAAATTGAGGAGAACATAATGAAAGTAAAATTTATAAGCCTTGCGAGCGGAAGTAGTGGCAACTGCTATTATATAGGCACTGAAAAATACGGAATACTTATTGACGCTGGTATAGCGGTACGTACTATTAAGAAATCATTGAAGGAAGTGGGCATCGGTATGGAGACGGTACGTGCGGTATTCGTTACACACGACCATGCAGACCATATCAAAGCTGTAGGCGGACTGGGTGAGAAACTGCATATCCCTGTCTACACAACTGCGCGTATCCACGAGGGAATCAACAAAAGTTATTGCATGACGGAGAAGCTTCACTCTTCCGTTCATTATCTGGAGAAAGAAGAGCCGATGGTACTGGAAGATTTTCATATCGAGTCTTTCGAAGTTCCCCACGACGGTACGGACAATGTGGGTTATTGCATTGAAATCGACGGAAAAGTATTCTCGTTCCTCACCGACCTTGGTGAAATCACCCCTACTGCTGCCAAGTTTATCCGTAAAGCGAATTACCTGATACTGGAAGCTAACTATGATGATGAAATGCTGCGTATGGGTACATATCCGCAGTATTTAAAGGAGCGCATTATTAGTCGTACGGGACACATGAGCAATATTGCAACCGCCGAGTTCCTAGCTGAAAATATTACGGAAGATCTGAAATATATCTGGCTTTGCCATTTGAGCAAAGACAATAATCATCCGGAACTTGCTTACAAGACGGTGGAATGGAAATTAAGAAGTAAAGGTATATTGGTAGGTAAAGATGTGCAACTCTGCGCTTTAAAGCGTAGCACTCCCTCCGACCTGTATGAGTTTGATTAAAAAAAGCCGCTTTCATCGAAAAAAAGATTTTATTTTGCTTGGATGAATAAAACAAAAGGACTACTTTTGCACCCGCAAATAAGAAAAACGATGCACTCTTAGCTCAGCTGGTAGAGCAATTGACTCTTAATCAATGGGTCCAGGGTTCGAGTCCCTGAGGGTGTACGAAGATAAGGTTCTGAAAACAATTGAGTTTCAGAACCTTTTTTCTTTAATTGCCATATTTTTCAATAACTAGACCAAATAGTATCTGAAATCTTCTGTATCGATGCAACAACAGGAAGGATTTATCTGTTTTTTATATATAGTTTCGATCTTATCATGAATAATTGGAAGAAAAAGTTTATCATAATATGGAGCGGACAACTATTTTCCATATTAAGTAGTTCCATAGCTCAATTTTCTATCGTCTTGTGGATTAGTCTCAAAACGGGTTCTGCCGAAGTTTTATCCTTCACCATGATTGCGGCATTGTTGCCACAAGCCTTATTGGGAGCTTTTGCAGGGGTATATATTGACCGTTGGAACCGGAAATGGACAATGATTGGCGCAGACAGTTTCGTTGCACTTTGCTCCGGTATCATTGCCTTACTCTTTTATCTGGATACGATAGAGTTATGGCATATCTATGTGTTGCTGGCGCTTCGTTCTATCGGCGGAGCATTTCACTCGCCTGCAATGAAATCATCCGTTCCATTGTTGGCACCGGAAAAGGAACTGACCCGTATTGCGGGAATTAATCAGGCCATTCAGTCTATTTGTAATATTGGTGGTCCGGCGTTGGGAGCAGTTTTGCTGCTGGCGTTTGATATGAGTGTTGTTATGTTGTTGGACGTGGCAGGTGCAATTATCGCTTGTACTGCTCTTCTTTTTGTCTATATTCCAAATCCTAAGAAAGAAAATATTTCTGCAAAGAGTGTATTGAATGATATGCGTGATGGATTCCGGGTAATTATGCAGAACAGAGGGGTGAGTTGGGTAATGGTTACGGAGATATTAATTACTTTCTTTGTGATGCCGGTGGTTGCCCTGATGCCATTGATGACGTTGCACACTTTTTCGGGAACAGCTTATCAGATTAGTTTGATAGAGACGCTTTTCGGGGCGGGCATGTTGGCCGGAGGGGCTTTACTGGGAATCTGGAACCCTAAGATAAGGAAGATATTGATGATTGCGTTCTCTTATGCGATTCTTGGTCTGGCATTGGCACTTTGTGGAATGTTGCCCAGTACAGGATATGTACTTTTTGCCATACTGACAGTAATGCAAGGACTGATTGTTCCGTTTCTTTCTAGTCCCTTTACTTCTTTATTGCAAACGCAATTCAAGCCGATTTATCTGGGGCGTGTGTTTTCGTTGTTCGATAGCATAAGTTTGTTCCCTTCCATTTTCGGTTTGTTTGTAACGAGTTTCGTTGCAGATGCTTTGGGCATAGGCAATATATTTATCTATTGCGGGTTTGCTATTGTACTGACAGCCATTCTAATGATGTGTATTCCTTCAGTGAGGAATCTGGAGAAGGAAGAAATGAAACGGAAGGAACACACATTCAAAGAATAATCATACTTCTCCTAATCGAGTACCGCAATTTCCACAGAATGCTGTATCCGGACTCAGTGAGGTACCACATGACGGACAGAAATTAGGTTTCGTTACTTCATTCGGACCATCTTGTCCTTTTTTGAACAGTTCCTTGAATTTTTTGGAAAGCCCGCCTAATTTCCTGTACAAGTCAAAGGTTATTTGCGTATTCGGTACCACTTGCATATAACTGCTCATCATCTTCACCAAAATCCAACTATCGATAAAAGCATATTTCACTGTCCATGCCAGAAATAGGGAAATAACAAATGCCACAAATCCACTCCAACCAAACAATCGGAACAGTCCGCCGAAGATGATAAATGCTACCAGTGTTACAGCTATAATGGAAATAATTACCATCAAAGTTGTTTTGGTTGCATCCTTCAGCAGGGTTTTCCAGTTCTGCGCATAAATAACCACGCCATCGGCGGCAGATTTATACGCATTCTGTTCAGGATGATTAAACGTGTATCCCAAACAGCACTCATCTATATAGCCTAACGAGATATCCAGAAACATATTCATCAGGCTCTTCACTCCATCCGTACCGGGAATGGCTCCCAATAAACCGTCAGCAATACGTCCCAAGGTTCGTTGCAATTGCTTGACGGACCCGGCTATCAGCTTGTCCAGTGCAAAGTAAACGTTAGATGTACCGAACCGTTCCTTAACCATGGCCTTCCCGGTGTTTACAGGGTCGGCAGGTACGGTGCCTGTTTTGAATGCTGTTGCGATAATCGCCACATATCCTGCTTTCACCAGATAACCGATGTAGTGGTTGATGATGAAATTCACCACTCCTATTGCTACCAGCCAGATGAAGAACATGATGGCTCCTACTCCTTCACTGGCAAAAAGAACAGAAACCCCCATCAGGATAGCAAAGAGCACAATGGCTATCAGGATATTCAGTAATCCCAGTCCCAGCTTGATCCATCCGAAGACAAGGGTTTTAGTAAAAACTTCTTTGGCTGTCATGGCTATTTCAGTATTTTATATTTGCCGATAACGGGAAGTTCTTTGGCTTTTCCGTTCAATGCATTTACAATTCCAATGATGGCGAGTATTGTAAAGACAAAATATACCAGATTCAGGATTGTACCGCAGAGTGAATATATCTCCCACAGTCCCATGCCTCGCCACAAGAGGGCGCGCAGAAGGGAAGTAAGAATATAGTCGGCGATGCTCCAGCCAACCAAAGCCATGAATAGAATCAATCCTTGGTTGGCATGATAACGGGCGAACTTGGATTCTTTAGCAGCTAAAATCGGAATGAAAACCAGAATGCCGAAATAGGCAAGTATTGCCATGACCTTATTTTCTTCTATATCCTTTTTCTCAAATTCGGCTGTGTTATCAGTCGTATTATTCAGTTTGCCCAGTTTACTGCCCAGGGCATCGGCAGCAGCAGTTGCCTGATCCAGTGTTTCCTGTTCCTCTGTCTGAACAGATTGTACCGGCCGTTGGGTAACAGGCTGAGGAGACGGCTCATAGGCCGATTGATCTGTATTTACCTGTAAAGGTATGCCGCAAGCCGGACAGAACTTTACACCTTCTTCTACTTTTTGTCCACATTTACCACAGAATGCCATAGTTATTCCTCCTATTGTTTTTAGTTAATATCAGTAATGCTTGTTCCGAATTCTTTTATTGCATTTATCGTATCACCGAAAAGCAACCCACCGACTAATATAAATAAAGTAGCGAGTATACCCGTAATGAGCAACCATACCAACATTGCACGTGCAAAGTTGCGCTTATTTACTTTCCGGCAACCGCCACATGCCCAAATTATCAGTAATATCAGGTTGATAAGCGGAATCAGCATCAAAAACATAATGCCTATATATCCTCCGGTGGTAATCGGCTCTTCTTTGTAGGTTTGCGCAGGTGGTGCGGCATATACCGGAGCCGGTTGTTGTACCGCCTGCAATTGCGGTTGTACACACGGCTGAACAGGTGGCGATACTGATTCTACGGAAGGATCAGTTGCTCTGTCTTCTGCTACTGATGTGCCACATGAAGTACAGAACTTCACGTTGTCGGGAATCCGGTTCCCGCAATTTGTACAAAATACCATGATATGTATCTTTTTTATATGTTATTCCCTATTGATTCTTCTCTACACCTATTAAATGTCACTTATCATAATCCCGTAACCGCTATCAGTTCCTGCGCACTTTGCAGTTTTCCTTTCTTAGTATACATCTCCATTTTCACCTGGCCTATACCGGGGGTGTACCACGTTTTTTCGGTCGTTTCTTGCTTCATCCCCATTACTTTGGATGAAGCCGTACATTCCACTATCAGGCATTCCAGATTTCTACCGCCTATGTTCAGCGTTTCTTTCCCCGTCACTTTCACGTCAGTGAAATTTGTGGTAGTTTTGATTGCGCCCATGCTGATACTGACGCTGTAATCATCCAATACAGTCCCTACCGATGCATCGGCGGGCAACGTGAAACTGTCTCCGGTTATCTTCATTCCTGCCATCATCTTACCTGCCATGGAGGAAGGGTCAAATTTCACAGCGCCATCCTTCACGTGCACGGTCGTCACCATCGGTTCCTTGAAGAGCTCCTTTTTCTTATCGTCCATTACCTGAGTAGCGGTAGTGATGCAGAAGTTTTGCTCGTTCGTCACTTCCACTTTGGTTACGGTCATCTGCGAATATCCTTCTATCTTACCTTTACCGTTCTTTTCGGCATAAGTCAGGCTTACACCTTCCTTAGCGGGATAATACGGTTGTTGCGCCTGTATTCCTATTGTCAGGAAGAAGGCAAGTGTGATAAATGCGCTGATCTTTTTCATATTTATAATAAATTAAATGGTTTCTTATTGCTTGCTTATTTTCATTCTGTAATAATATACTGCTATGTCCGGATAGACATAATATGCAGTAGAAGAGGTCGCTATGAAGTCCGTATGAAAGAAAGCCTTCCTGCTTTTACTTTGAATATCCTCATAGCTGCCTTTGAACGATGCATTGTAGGCAGTGGCACAAAAGCGAACCTGCTCCACTTCATTCAGCTCGGATAGCTGCGGACAACGGCGATACAGCAGTTTCACGAACAGCGACAGATAGATACACTGCCATTGCACATCGTCCAGCCGGAGTATCCGTGCTCGGCGGGCTTCCACGTTTTCCGACAGGTCGAAATAAATTCCGTAATCGTGCCGCCAGTCCGTCTGCATCCATTCTCGTTCCACCTCTTCGGCAAAGGACGGTTTCATCTGAAAACGTCCGATGGAGAAGTTCGCCATGCGTGTACCTCCTTGTACATAGAGCGCTTTGACGGCTGCCGTTTCCATTACGTTCTGCAAAGTGGAGTAACGTATTTGTTCGGGAAAAATCACCGCTACCGCCAAGTCGGCGGGAATTGCGAATTCATTGAATATGACATCCCACACTTTTCTTTGTTTCTCCACATTGTGTTCGGCAGTCGTCCAGTTGTCTTTGAATATCTGCCGGAAATCCGGAGTATCAATGTGCCCTCCTAAGAAACACGCTGCAACCAGAACAGCCGTTACAACTTGTAGGTACATTTCACGATGCTGTTATCCCGCACTATCACCCATACCAGTTTGTTGTCCACTTGCTGGAATGCCAAGGGATAGAAAGAAGTACCGTCGTGCAGTGTAACCGAACCGTCGCGCGTGTAAGTAACCTTACGCACGCCGCTTTCCGAAGTCCACGTGTTGTATGGCGGTTTCACGCGGGGCGTCTTTGGCTGGAAGTCCCTCGGATCTTTATCGGTCAGCTTCCGTCGCCGGCCATTCTCGTAAACATATCTCGCCTTTTCCTCACCATCGTACACGATGATGCGGCTG
>ULXS01027163.1_pt1 | contig 19193 bp, 17 predicted proteins | sample 1961421 | NCBI WGS metagenome assembly ULXS01 (sample SAMEA4835842, study PRJEB28245) | human gut metagenome | biome: gut microbiome; material: fecal sample | place: Denmark | collected 2008
ATTATTCCGACTATGATGAGGAATACTATGAGCATACAGAAGACATAATCATATACCGGGTATGGAACAATATCCTTTGTGAATATGAAAGAAAGACATAATCCTCACCTGCATTTGCTGCAAGTGAGGAATTTGTGGATAGGATATGCTTTAGTAATCAGAATCTCCTGTAAACGTATCCATGAGTTTATCCATCTGCTCGCCTATGCATTTGTCTATTAGCTTTGCATAGTGGGCAGTCATTCTTGTGTTAGTATGCCCCAACATTTTAGAAACGACTTCTAAAGATATGTTATTGGCTAATGTAACGGTACTTGCAAACGTGTGCCTACTTGTGTGGAAGCAGATTCGCTTATTAATTCCACAAAGTATAGCTATATCCTTTAGATATTTGTTGATGTCCGCAGGGTCTTGAATAGGGAGTAGTTTCTCTCCACCCTTGTACTTATCCAATATCAATTTGGCGATAGGAAGTAGGGGGATTCTTGAAAGTATACCTGTTTTGATTCTACGCTTCTTAATCCATATTCTGCCTGCACTGTCTTTCTCAAAGTGTTCTGGTGCTAATGTTTTAATATCAATGTAGCTTAATCCGGTGAAACACCCAAAGAGAAAGAAATCTCTAGCTTTTTCAAAACGTGGGATAGGAGTATCAAAGTTGATAATTTTCCTCAATTCTTCTTCATCCAAGAAATCCACTTCTACGGGTTCGCGTTCTACTTTATAAGCGTTTACAGGATTGTAGGATATATAAGAGTTGGCGACAGCTAAATTTAGCAACTTCTTTAAGAACTTTAAATGCTTAGTGCAGGAGTTTTGCCCCATCTTCTTTTCACTTAATAGGAATGAGTGAAAGCCTTGAATAAAACCAATGTTCAATTCTCTTAGATACAAATCCTCTCTGTTATATTTCTTTAGAATGAACTCTCTGAGTAATCTGCCTGTATATTCAAATATCCAATAAGTAGCAGGTGCAACAGTTTTACCTACCATTGCTTTACGCTCTGTGTTATGCTCTTCCAGTACACTTAATAGGCTTCTTTCTTTTAAACACTCTACTTTGTCAAAGTAAGCATCATATAAAAGTTGGGCTGTAATAATGAACCCTCTGTCTAATAATTCAGCTTCTTTCTCATATAACTTAGCTCTGACTGATTTAAGGTAGTTGTTGAGGCTTGTAGCTTCCTCATCTTTACCCTTTACTAATTGTCTGTTCTTATCCCAACTGGTAACTTTAATTTGTTTTCCTGTTGAGAATGAGCATCTTTCTCCATTGACTGTGATTGTAACCTCAATAGGAGTATTACCATTTTTTCTTGCTTTACTTTCTCTTATTGAGAAGAGAATTGAAAATGAACTTCTTTCCATGGTTTAATCAATTAAAATTAGACATTTGGAAGTTCTTTAAATATGCTATATCTATCTGTAATGTAGGTAGTTATCCTATGTTTTGCGACCACTTGTAAGAAAATAGAAAAATGGTCGCGAATAAGTCGCAAGATAATTGCCATTTTAGCTCAAATTTACCCTAAATCAACTCTTAATCGTGCAACCCATTTACGACCTAAAGAGTCAATTTCTTACAGTAATTTCAGCCAATTATTTGCAATATTCTTGATTGATTTAGAAAGGTCGAAGAAGAGGTAAATCAGCTGTTCAACCTACGAACATACTGAAAATAAAAATCCCCATAACCTTATCAGTTACAGGGATTTAATATATAGCAATTATCTAAATTACTTAGCCAAAGCCTGAGCCACGTCTACAGCACAAGCCACTGTACATCCTACCATCGGGTTGTTACCAATTCCCAGGAATCCCATCATTTCTACGTGAGCAGGAACTGATGAAGAACCAGCGAATTGAGCGTCTGAATGCATACGACCCATAGTATCTGTCATGCCATAAGAAGCCGGACCGGCTGCCATGTTATCCGGGTGAAGAGTACGGCCTGTACCACCACCGGAAGCAACTGAGAAATAAGGTTTACCAGCAAGCATACGCTCTTTCTTATAAGTACCTGCAACCGGGTGTTGGAAACGGGTCGGGTTAGTAGAGTTACCAGTGATAGAAACGTCTACGCCTTCTTTCCACATAACAGCTACACCTTCACGAACGTCGTCGCAACCGTAGCATTTTACTTTGGCACGCTCGCCGTCAGAGTAAGCGATTTCGCGAACAACTTTCAGTTCAGAAGTATAGTAGTCGAATTGAGTTTGTACATAAGTAAAGCCATTGATACGAGAGATGATCTGTGCAGCATCCTTACCCAAACCGTTCAGGATACAACGCAGAGGTTCTTTACGTACCTTGTCTGCTTTAGCGGCAATTTTGATAGCACCTTCTGCAGCAGCAAATGACTCGTGACCTGCCAAGAAAGCAAAACACTTAGTCTCCTCGCGCAGCAACATAGCTGCCAGGTTACCATGACCGATACCAACCTTACGGTCGTCGGCTACAGAACCCGGGATGCAGAAAGCTTGCAGACCGATACCGATAGCTTCGGCAGCGTCAGCAGCATTCTTGCAACCTTTCTTGATAGCGATAGCTGCACCTACTACGTAAGCCCACTTTGCATTTTCGAAACAGATCGGTTGAGTTTCTTCACACGTTTTATAAGGATCAAGTCCGGCAGCGTCGCAGATGGCGTTAGCTTCCTCGATGTCTTTGATGCCGTTAGCGTTCAAGGCAGCAATGATACCTTTGATACGACGGTCTTGACTTTCAAATTTTACTTCTCTAATCATAATTTCTTTCCTCCTTATATTATTCGTGACGTGGATCAATATGTTTAACTGCTCCCTGCTCAGGTGTTACGCGACCGTAAGTACCGGTAACTTTCTTCAATGCTTCGTTAGCATCTGTACCCTTCTTGATTTCATCCATGAATTTACCCATGTGAACGAATTCGTATCCGCAGATCTCGTCATTCTTATCCAAGAAGATATTTTTGATGTAACCTTCGGCCATTTCCAGGTAACGAGGACCTTTTACCAAAGTACCGTACAGTGTACCTACCTGACTACGCAGACCTTTACCCAAGTCTTCCAAACCTGCACCGATAATCAAACCGCCTTCTGAGAAAGCTGACTGAGTACGTCCGTAAACGATTTGCAGGAAAAGTTCGCGCATTGCTGTATTGATAGCGTCGCAAACAAGGTCAGTATTCAATGCTTCAAGTATTGTCTTGCCCGGAAGGATTTCGGCAGCCATAGCCGCTGAGTGAGTCATACCGGAGCAACCGATTGTTTCAACCAATGCTTCCTGAATGATACCTTCTTTTACGTTCAAAGTCAGTTTACAAGCACCTTGTTGAGGAGCACACCAACCTACACCATGTGTTAAACCTGAAATATCAACTATTTCTTTTGATTTTACCCATTTGCCTTCTTCGGGTATGGGAGCCGGTCCGTGGTTAGGACCCTTCTTTACAACACACATGTGTTCCACTTCGTGTGAATAAGTCATAATTAGCTTTTTTTTTAAGTTATATAAATTAAAAAACGTAATCCTCTTTCTAAAATCGCTCGCAAAGTTACTCCTTTTCTTTATTTATGCAAATCGAGTTATCTGACTTTTTTTATAAAAATAGATAATAAGAGACAGTGGTTCTGTGTATTGCAATCTCCACATTACAATAAAATTAACGGGGACTTTTGAAACTGTACTTTTTCCCTCCGGAATAAATCTTGATGACGGCAGGTTCGGTAAGAGCGTATTCGGCCTGTTCGTCAAGACTTTGATGTGAGGTTATGATTCGTCCCGATAAATCATAAATGTCGATAAGAACATTCGTCGGTACTCCAGCTCATGGTGCAATGGTCGATGATGATGTTATGATGGTTGCGTCCCCACAAAGCATCATCTTCCGTCTTTTTCTCGTCGCCCATACGGCAGCGGATAAAACGGATGATAACATTATCGGCCTTCACTGCCACTGAGTAATTTTTCAGACAGATGCCATCACCGGGTGGCAATAGTGATATTAGCATTCTTAATTTCAAGGGTGCCGAGCAGGCTGATGGTACCGGATACATCGAACACAATCGTGTGGTTACCTTTTTTGAGACCTTCGCGTAGTGAGCCGCTTCCACTGTCATTCAGATTTGTGACGTGATAAACGTCTCCGCTGCGTCCTCCGGTAGTGGTGTAACGGGCCAATCCCTCAGCACCGGGAAAGGCGGGAGTAGTTTGGGCTTGTGTAAAGACTGCACATAAAAGAATGATAAATAGAAGTGCGTAGTTTCTTTTCATGGTTTTATGATTTATATTCTGAGTGGGACAAAAGTATGCGTTTTCTGAGCAATGAATGTCGATAAATTCTTTTTCTATGTGGAAGTTTAGGTCTTACTGTGTCATTTTTTAATAAATTTTTCCTATTTTCGCATTAGAATAGAGAAAATAAAAAGCTGGTGGTTACAGAAACTTCTCATACATTTATTAGTATTAGGCTTGATGAACGGGAGTTCCATAATGTTTTTGATAAATATTATGTGGCGCTTTGTTTGTTTGCAAATCAATATACCGAGAATGAGGAAGTCTCTGCAGATATTGTGCAGGATTCTTTTGCTAAGTTGTGGCAGATCAGAGAAGATTTTTTCTATTTGCACCAGGTCAAATCTTTCCTTTATACTGCTGTACGTAATAAGGCTCTCAATGAACTGGAACATTCTAAAGTGGTATTTGAATATGCTCAGAAAGTAATTGAGAAAAGGAAAGATTCTTTTTTCCATGATGCAGTAGTCGAAGAAGAAACTTATCGGATGCTGACGGATGCCATTGATAAGCTTCCCGGTCAGATGCGGGCTATCATGCGATTGGCCATGGAAGGAAAAAAGAATGGAGAAATAGCTGAGTACCTAAATGTATCCGTTGAAACGGTACATACCCTTAAAAAGATTGCCTATAAAAAGCTTCGTATATATCTGAAAGACTATTACTATTTCCTTATTCTCTTCTATTTGTAAGCGGCCGGTTAAAAATAAACGTAGTTTCAGTTTTTTTTCCGTAGCCGGTCTGTATTATCTCCGTATTATCTCCATACCATCTCCGTGTCATCTCCGTACCAAGTCCGTACTAAGTCCGTACCAAGTCCGTTCGTATAGATACGGAGATGATACGGAGCAGGTACGGAGCGGATACGGTTCGGGCTTTGAGAAGCTTTTATTTTTTCGTCGATAAATAGAATACGGCCATATCACTTTCCGTTCCTATTCTGAAAGGCGGTCCCCAAAGAGATAATCCGCTGGAGACGTATATGTGGCTGTTTCCCCACTGCCGATAGCCATGGCTTTGTTCATAGATATAGTCTGTCACCCAACTCATGGGCCATACTTGTCCACGGTGTGTATGTCCGCTGAACTGTAAATCTACACCGGCTGCCTCACTTTCGGTTAGTTTATACGGCTGATGATCCAGCAAGATGATGGGTTTACTTTTATCTATCCCGGCCATCAACTCTTGCAAGGAGCGGCGGGCTGTGTTCGACCGGTCGTCGCGTCCTATCAGCTGTATGCCGTTGGGAAGCGTTACTACTGAATCGCGCAGCAACTGTATGGGGGTATCTTGTATGAATCGGGCGCTTGCCTTAATACCACTGATATATTCGTGATTTCCGGGAACCATATAAACACCCAGCGGAACTTTTAATTCCGACAGTTCCTCCATCATCTTTTCAGTGTAAAGAGGTACTACGCTGTTATCAATTAAATCTCCTGCGATCAATATCAAATCGGGATTTTGTTCATTAATCATTTTTACATACCGTTTCAAGGCTGTTTTCCCAGTTCCATTACCCAAATGCAGATCGCTTACGGCAACTATCTTAATCGGTTTTGCGTCACCGGCTAAAGGTTTGTCGAGGGCGATGTTGATTGTATTTGTCTTAGGATGATGGTAATTATAGTATCCATATCCTAATAAGACGACCGTGAATATAAGAGAGAGGATGAAACCGTAGTTGACGGGGACACGGTAGAGTTTCAGCAGATCAAACGCGAGCAGGAACAAAACCATGTATAAAGTGAATATCAGCCAGCCGGTTCCTACTTCATACATGGTATGGGATAAGAAAACCGGCATTTTTATATTGCGGGTTAGCATAGTTCCTACGATGGATAAAGTCGCGAGCCAGAACAAGATGGCCAATGATATTTTAAATCCACCGGGAAGACCGGATAACGCTTGCGCACCCCTGTAAAATATATAGGTGTTTCCGCCAAGGTATACAGTGATAAGAATAATGAAGAATATCGGCATAAGATTTATGTATTGAGTTTAAGTGACAAAAATAAGCTAAATTCCGGTTTATTAAAAAAAAAGTGCTTTTTGATTCACCATGATTTTAATTACTCCTGTTTTATAATAAAAGACAACGAAAAAAGTTCAATTTATGATAAAACAGGATTTTTATATAGCTAATATTATAGCCAGGCACTTATCCGGTGAAATCACTCCTGAAGAGAGCGCTCAATTGGAGAGTTGGCGAAAGGAAGATTCTGCCCACGAAGCTCTCTTCCAGAAAATATGCAGTAAAGAGAATCTTAAGAAACATGTGGAGAAAGGTGTGTCATTTGATGTCGCAACCGGCTGGCTGGAAGTACAAAAGCGTATTAGGAAAAGCAATAACCGGGAACGAATGATGAAAATACTCCGTTATGCCGCCGCTGTTTTAGTCCCTGTCTTTTTGGTAGGCATTACACTGAAGTATACTGATCATGGTCATTCTTCTGATAAGTCCGTACTGATTGCTCAGCCCATATTGCCGGGGGCTGCCAAAGCGATATTGACTTTAGATAATGGAGAAACAATCAATTTGGATAAAGAAACGGCAGATGCTTTGCAGAAGATAGAAGGGACACATATTCAGGTAGATTCGACTACTTTGAATTATCAACTGGCACAAACCACATCCGTTCAGGTAAAACCTGTATATAATAAGGTGGAAATTCCGCGTGGCGGTGAGTATGCGTTGGTGCTGAGTGACGGGACAAAGGTTCATTTGAACTCAATGAGCAGCCTCCGTTTTCCGGTTGCTTTTACTACGGGTAAAAGAGAAGTAGAACTGCAAGGCGAAGCATATTTTGAAGTGAGCAAAACCGGGCGGCCTTTTATTGTAAACGTCAATGGTATGCAAGTTGAAGTATTGGGCACAACCTTCAATATCTCCGCTTATCTCAATGAAGAATATCAGACAACTTTGGTCAACGGTTCGGTAAGGGTCAGTGCCGAAAAAGGTGAAAGCCTTGTTCTGAAACCGTCTCAACAGGCCACCATTGTTTCGGGTGGCAATTCCATACAGGTGCGAACGGTGGATACTTCGTTCTATACTTCATGGGTAAAGGGAAAGATCAATTTTAAGGACCAGCGTCTGGAAGATATCATGAAGATACTTTCCCGTTGGTATGACATGAATGTGATTTATGAAAATGAAGGACTTAAGAATATACGTTTCGGTTGTAACCTGAACCGTTATGAAGAGATAACTCCTTTCGTCAAGTTGCTGGAAAAGACGGAAGAAGTGCATGTGAAAATCGAAGGTAATACAATAACATTCTATAATTAACCAAAAAATGATTACTATGAGCAAGAAAGGACACAAGAATCAAGCTGAAAGAAGTAGTAGACGTTTATGGATAACGTTGCTGTTTTTTTGTTTCACAGTTACCGGTTTTATGCAGGCTGCCAATACCGTATTTGCACAAACCACTGTCACTGCAACCTTTAAGAATGCCACTCTTGGCGAAGTATTGTGGGAAGTTCAGCGACAAACAGATTTCACGTTTGTGTATAGCACTGAAGATGTGAAAAAGGTGAAAGTAGCAAACTTGATTGTAAACCATGAAAAAATAGCTGATGTACTGGAAAAATGCCTGAAAGGCAGTGGACTGACTTATACGGTTCATGATGGAGTCATTGCTATCAAATCGGTTTCTAAAGTTGAAGCTGTAGCTGCTCCCCAGCAAAAGACTAAAGTAAATGGAACCGTTGTAGATGAAACGGGTGAGGCTGTAATTGGAGCCAATGTGATAGTGAAAGGCACTACTAACGGTTGCACCACCGACCTGGATGGTCATTTTTCTCTTGATGTAGATCACCTTCCGGTTACTTTGGTTGTCTCCTATATCGGCTATATCCGCCAGGAGATCAAGGTAACTTCTGCAAGGACGGTTAAAGTGGAGATGGTGCCAGATAATAACCTGATGGAAGAAGTGGTAGTCACTGGTTACGGTACTTTCAAGAAATCTGCTTATGCCGGTTCTGCTGCCAGTGTAAAGGGAGAAACTTTAAAGGACGTTCCGGCTATTTCTTTTAAAGACCTGCTTCAAGGCAATGCGCCGGGCGTGCAGTTCACTTCTTCCTCCGGTCAGCCGGGTGCGTCTTCTTCATTGAGAATCCGTGGTATGGGTTCTTTCAATGCCAGTAACTCGCCCCTTTATGTCATAGATGGAGTGCCGATGCGCTCAGGTACCATTAATACAATGAGTTCGGATGCCGGTCTTGATATTATGTCTACCATTAATAGCTCTGATATTGAAAGCGTTACGGTGATAAAAGATGCTGCTGCCGCTTCACTTTACGGTTCGCGTGCCGCAAATGGTGTCGTGCTGATTACGACGAAGAAAGGTAAGGCGGGAAAGCCATCCATTTCATTGAAGGCCGATTGGGGTAGTTCTGATTTTGCCATGGATTATCGTCCGATTATGGGTGGAGAAGAGCGTCGTCAGTATATCTATGACGGTTTGGTAGCCGGACAGATAAAGAAAGGTAAGAGTGAAGTTGATGCAATGGCTTATGCCGATGGGAAAATTGATGACTATGCTCCGGTTCCCTGGTGTGGATATACGGATTGGGATGATGTTCTGTTCAAGAAAGGAAATCACCAGTCTTATGAAGCTTCTCTTTCAGGAGGAACGGATCGGTTCAAGTATTACTCTTCACTTTCTTATCTGAAGCAAGACGGTATTGCCATCAACTCAGGTCTGGAACGTATCAGCGGACGCTTGAATGTGGATTTTCAAGCTACCAGCAAACTGAAATTGGGAGCCAATGTCTTGTTTGCTACGGTTAACCAGGACGTATATAGTGAAGGTACTTCTTATTCTTCCCCTTTCTACACCTCACGTAATGCTGTGGTACCTTCTGATCCTATATATAATGAAGACGGTAGTTGGAATCGTGACTTGATCCGTATTGGTGACCGTAACCCGTTGTTGTCGGCAACTTACGATTATCAACGCGAATATGTGACCCGTACGTTCAACACCATCTATGGTGAATATGAATTTATCAAGGACCTGAAGTTTAAGTCTACTTTCAGTTATGACTATGTAATTACGAAAGGTAAAGACTGGAGTGATCCGCGTACTTCCAACGGTGATGATATCAACGGTGGCATGAGCAAGAAGTATTATGAATACAATAAAATGGTATGGGCCAATCAGTTGAGTTATAAAACTACAATTGCTGAGGATCATCATATTGATGCACTGGTAGGTTACGAAATAGATGATCAATACCGGGATTATCTGTCAGGATATGCCACTAACTTTGCAACTCACGATAGAAATCAAATCAGTAACGGTATGAAGACGGAATCGGTCGGTGGTAATGATACCCGGACACGTATGGTTTCTTACTTGATGCGTTTGAACTATGATTATAAGAACAAATACTATTTAGGCGGCAGTTTCCGTACGGATGGTAGTTCCCGTTTCCAAAGAGATAACCGTTGGGGTAATTTCTGGTCTTTATCCGGTGCTTGGCGTATTATTGAGGAAGAATTCATGTCTCCAACTAAAGATTGGTTGACTGATTTAAAAATACGCGCGTCTTATGGTGTGAATGGTACCCTTCCTTCCGATTACTTCGGATATATGGGATTGAGCAGCCTGACTAACGGTTATCTGGAACAACCGGGCATCATTCAGTCGCAGCTGCGGAATGACGACTTGCAGTGGGAGACTAACTATAATCTGAATCTGGGTTTGGACTTCGCCTTGTGGAACCGTATTAACGTTACTTTGGAGTATTATACCCGTACCACCAAGAACCTGTTGATGGACCGTCCTATTTCTATGACCACCGGTTTTGGCAGTTACCTGATGAATATCGGTGAAGTGAAGAATAAAGGTGTGGAGTTGGAAATCAGCTCAACTAACATTCAGACTAAGGATTTCTCATGGAATACAACATTCAATATTTCGCATAACAAGAATAAGATTGTAACTCTGGATGGTATGCAGACGGAAATTAAGAGTGGTTCTCAGATTCGTAAAGTAGGAAAATCATACCGTACTTTCTATATGATTGAATTTGCAGGTATCAATCCGGAAACCGGTGCTCCCCAATTCTATACGAATGATGTGGACGAAAATGGAAATTACATTAAAGACATCACCGAAGAAATCAATAAAGCTCATGCTATTGTGCTTGATAAACATGCAGAGCCGAATGCTATAGGCGGTTTATCAAATACGTTGCGCTATAAATGGTTCGATCTGAACTTTATGTTCTCTTATCAGTTTGGTGGTTATTCTTACGACAACTGGGCACAGAAAACCGAGCATGGTGGTAATGACCTGGAAGCTAACATTCCGTCTTACTATAAAGACAGTTGGAAGAAGCCGGGAGATGTTACAAAGTATGAGTTATTCTACGAGAAACCTTCTGTAGCAATGAATAAAGTAACGACTACCCGCCGTCTGCACAGCACTGACTTTATCCGCTTGAAGACGCTGACATTCGGCTTCACCGTTCCGAAGGACTGGACACAGAAAATCGGTATCGAGAACGTACGTTTGTATGCATCGGCCAATAACCTCTGGACATGGGCGGCATACGACTTTTATGATCCGGAAGCGGTGAGTGGCGGTACTGCCATCTGGGGAACTCCTCCTTTGAAGACTGTAACTTTTGGTATTAATGTAAATTTCTAACCCGATAAAAACGATATATTATGAAACCATTAAAATATTTATTTATCAGTTCCATGTTGTTCATCGCTACTTCTTGCGGGAACAGCTGGTTGGATTTGGAACCTTCCACTTCGGTAGATACTGAAACCAGTATTAAGATATTGTCGGATGTTGAGTTTACTCTGAACGGTATCTACAGTACGATGCAGAGTTCAGATGCTTACTCCGGGCGCCTGGTATATTATGGAGATGTGACGGGTGATGATATGCAGGCTGTTAGCTCTACTAAGCGTGTGGCCAACTATTACCGTTTTAATTTTACCAAGGATGATAACCCTTCCAGTCATTGGTCTTATCTTTATTCTATCATTCAGAATTGTAATCTGATTTTGATGAACATTGATAAACTGGCTATTGATGAAGAAGACAAGGCGTATCGGGATGATCTGAAAGGAGAGGCACTGGCCATCCGTGGTCTGGCATTGTTCGATCTGACCCGTATTTTCGGTTATCCGTATCTGAAAGATAACGGGGCATCGCTGGGTGTACCTATTATAGAAGGGCTGTCCACGATTGATAGCAAGCCGACACGTAACACAGTAGCTCAATGCTATACGAAGATAATCGATGATCTTACTCAAAGTATTTCTTTATTGGGCGAAAAATTCAATAAGGGTAAAATAAATAAATGGGGTGCAATGGTACTTCTCAGTCGTGTGTATCTCTACAAGGGTGAAAATGCCAATGCTTTAAAAATGGCGAGCGATGCTATTACAGGAGCTGAAAAGAATAAATACGCTTTGTGGACCAATGAAGATTACCCCACGGCTTGGGGAGAAGATGCTTCAGCCTCTAAACCAGGCGAAGTATTGTTCGAAATCGTAAATCTCACTACTGACAGTCCGGGTAAAGAAAGTATGGGGTATCTCAACTCTTATGACGGTTATGATGATATGTGTATCACTTGCTCTTTCTATCAGTTCCTGAAGGAAGACCCGAAGGATATACGTCTTAAGCTGCTGAGCTTCGATAAGAAATACTATGCGTATGTAAATAAGTACCAGCCGCAGAGTGAAGAGAATATTGAAGATGCCAACATCCCGCTGATTCGTCTTTCCGAGGCTTATCTGAATGCAGCCGAAGCAGCTGTGAAGGAGAATGATAATGATGCTGCTGTTAAGTATCTCGATCCGATTGTGAAGCGTGCTAATCCGGATAACACTGTGGTGGGACAGACTATTACTTTGGAGAGAGTGCTGAACGAACGCCGTAAAGAACTGGTTGCCGAAGGACACCGCATGTATGACGTTATCAGAAATGGATTGACAGTAGAGCGTAAGGATGTAAAAGACAGTAATCTGAGTAAAACCAAACATGATACGAAGTATATGACCTATGACTGGAATTTCTATATGATTGTACTTCCTATCCCCAAGAAGGAAATGGATGCCAATCCTAATATGGAACAGAATCCTGGATATGGTGGAAGGTAATTTTAATAAATGATATATGACGAGTAAGACAAGTTTCACGAAGTACTTTCTTATCGCATTTACTCTAATGTTCATCAGTTCCGGCCTGAGTGCCGGAACTTTTGGTTCAGACGGTAAGAAGAAAGACAAAGAGAAAAAAGAAGAGTTATCGGCTGATGGCCCGTATGTGCTTTATCAGCCTGATGGTAAAACGCGTGTTATCAGTGTCGATAAGAAAGGGAAGATTACCGATACGACTTATGTTGCGCTACCCGAAGATTTTACCTTGCATGTGGTAGATCATAAGGGGCGGTTTCCGTTTGATGTGAAATTGCATCCTGTGAAACGTCCCGATTGGCAATATCGGCAACCGGAGAAAGTGTTTGTTATGTCCGACCCGCACGGTAGGTTGGATTGTGTTATTAGCTTATTGCAGGGCAATGAGGTTATCGATAAAAACTATAATTGGAGCTTTGGTAATAATCACCTGATGGTTATCGGTGATATTTTCGATCGTGGAAAAGATGTATCGCAAATATTCTGGCTGTTTTATAAGTTGGAAGATGAGGCTGCAAAAGCGGGTGGAACGGTTTCTTTCCTGTTAGGGAATCATGAGCCGTTGGTATTGGCCAATGACTTGCGTTATACGAAAGATAAATATAAAGTGCTGGCACAGAAATTGAATATGGATTACCCTAAACTTTTTGGACCCGATACGGAATTGGGTAAATGGTTAGGAACTCGCAATACGATGCAGACCATTGGCAGCGACCTTTATGTTCATGCCGGATTAGGCAAGAATTTTTATGATCATAATTTAAGCATTCCTACCGTGAACGAAGAAATGAGCAAAGCCCTTTTCATGAATAAGAAAGAACGCAGGGCTCTTTCTCCATTGACCGCATTTCTGTATGGTAACGATGGTCCTATCTGGTATCGTGGTCTTGTGCGTACAGATGCCAAGTATCATCCAATGGCACAGGACAGCCTGCAAATGGTGATGGAACGCTATAAAGCCAAACACATTATCGTAGGGCATACCATCTTCAAGGATATTTCTACTTTTTATGATGGTAAAGTGATAGGTGTCAATGTGGATAATAAAGAGAATCGCAAGAAGAAACGTGGTCGTGCATTGCTGATTGATAAGAATACTTACTTCGTTGTGGGAGATAAAGGAATTCTGCGGAAATTGTAGGGACACTTTTCATACTACATCTAAATATTACTATCTTTGTGGGCATTAAGATCGCAAAGATAGTAATGTTTAAGATGAAAGTGATATGACATCAGAAACCAATCGTACTGAATATAAGCAGTATCTTACAGATGATTTAGAAAAAGAAGCTGTAGCTTTTTTAAATTATCTTGAGGGGGGAGTGATATATATTGGTGTTCATAAAACTGGAACTCCTATTGGTGTTGATGACATCGATGGAGATATGTTAAGAATAAAAGATCGTCTGAAGAATAATATTATGCCTTCTTGCATGGGATTGTTTGATGTGGCTGTAGCAAATATTGATTCTAAGGATGTAATTAAAATAACTTTTGCGAGTGGAACAGAGAAACCCTATTACATTAAAAAACTTGGAATGTCAGAAAAGGGTACATTCATTCGCGTTGGGACTGCTGCCGAGCCTATGCCGGTGAGAATGATCGAGTCCCTTTTTGCGAAACGAACTTGTAATTCTATAGGCAAGATCAGATCTTCCAATCAGAATCTTACATTTGAACAGCTTAAAATATACTATGAAGGAGCCAATAAGACTTTAAATCAGCATTTTGCGTCTAATCTTGAATTACTTACAGAAGATGGTGGTTATAATTATGTAGCTTACTTGCTGTCTGATGTTAATGGGATTTCTGTAAAAGTAGCAAAGTACGATGGCCTTGATAGGGTGGACTTGATTGAAAATAACGAATATGGCTATTGCTCATTAATAAAAGCTACGAAGCAAGTGTTAGATAAAATAGGTGTAGAGAATAAGACATTAGCTAAAATTACTCCTAAAGAACGTGAAGAGAAAAAGCTTTGGAACCCTGTAGCTTTGCGCGAGGCCGTAATAAATGCAATGGTTCACAATGATTATACTTCGGAAATACCGCCAAAGTTTGAATTTTTTGATGACAGAATTGAAATCACCTCATTCGGTAGTTTACCGCAGGGCATAACCGAAAAGGAATTCTTTGAAGGCTACTCTGTGCCTCGCAATAAAGAATTAATGCGTGTTTTTAGAGACTTGGATTTGGTTGAGCATTTAGGTTCCGGTGTTCCTCGTATTTTAAAAAGTTATGGAAAGGAATGTTTTAAGTTCACGGAAAACTTTTTGCGGATGATATTTCCTAGTACGGAAAAAGTCACCCCGCAAGTCACCCCGCAAGTCACCCCGCAAGTCACCCCGCAAGTGAGGGAACTGATAAGAGTATTGGATAAAGAAATGAATAGACAAGAGTTGCAGGAGAAATTGCAACTCTCTGATAGAGAGAATTTTCGTCTGCTTTATTTAAAAGCAGCTTTAGATTCGGAAGTTATCGAAATGACAATACCTGATAAGCCGAATAGCCGCTTGCAGAAATATCGTTTAACGCAGAAAGGAAGATTACTTAAAAAATCACTTTAACATATAAGAAGACTATGATAGAAATTACTGATGCCGCCTTGCGCAAAGCCGCAGGCGAGGGAATGGATACTTTTATTCAGGTATTTACCGATAGATATAAAGAAGTGATAGGTGGTGAACTAACCGCTGAATCCATGCCGTTGCTGACAGGTGAGCAGCACACTTTGCTTGCTTACCGGATATTCCGTGATGAAGTAATGGATGGTGGCTTCTGCCAGTTGATACAGAATGGGTATGGTGGTTATATTTTTGCCAATCCGTTTGCTAAAGTGATGCGTCTGTGGGGAGCAGAAGATTTCGGCAAACTGGTATATAGAGCTAAAAAGATTTATGATGCCCATCGTGAAGATTTGGAACGGGAACGTACAGATGATGAATTTATGGCTATGTACGAGCAATATGAAGCTTTCGACGAACTGGAAGAAGAATTTTTGGAAAAAGAGGAAGGAATCACAGCTATGGTAGCCAGTTATGTAGATGAACATCTGGAACTGTTTGCTAAAATCGTCTGACAAGAGAGTTTTTTGACAATCTTGTCTGCACACCTACATCCATGTGACTGAAACCCTTTGCTGATGGGAGGGGGAGGCATGTGTAGGTAAGCTGAAAAGTGGTGTAGATAAACAGTTTATCTACACCACTTTTTGTAGAATATTTACAAAAAAAAGACTTATCTTCTTGTCTGACAGTTGATAATTCGATAAATGTTGAATAGAGGTATTTTGTGTGAAAAAGCAGCATTTTTGGGTCTTATTATCTCTAATGTAGGGCTTTTTCCTCTCAAAATCGTATTTTCTCCCTTTCTTCCTTAGGATTTATCCGTAAATGACTGAAGAAAGATCTCTTTTCCTTTACTCCTAAAAGTACATACCCTTAATTTAAAATGTGGTTAGGTCTAAACTAAAACTCTATCCCCCAATTATGGGCCCGTTGGTTTCCATCTGTGGGCTATCCGTTTTCCAATTGTGGGCTGAACAGCCCGCAATTGGAAAACAAAGATTAGAATAAGGCATAGTGATAAAAAGGTTAAGGCAAAGTAATGTTTTACTTTAACTTTATTGCTATTTATCTGCTGTTGGGAAGATGTTCGCCACAAGTACACTGTTTGGTTACTACACTTTTTCCTTTCTCTGATGTTACGCTGTTTGTGAATTGATGTTAAATAGGAGGCAGGGGTGCAGTATTTAGATTAATATTTCATTTACTCTTAAAAACAATGAAAAAACGAGGAGAGTGCTATGCAACTCGATTCTTTTATCTAAATTTGCAAACTCTAATATTTATAGAACAATGAAAATGGCTAAATTTAAAATTTGGATGGTTGCCCTTACCTTAATAATGGGTGTTTCTTTATCTTCATGCTTAAATAGCGAAAGTGATCCTATATATAGTGATGCTTTTCCCGTTAAGTGTGTGAATTTCTATCCTCCCACTTTTCAGACTATTAATGGACAAAAATTAGTTTTATCAGGTTCCTCTACAGCGTCTTTTAATGTAGGAGAACTTTATATGCTATATTTCCAATTTAATACGGAAGAACAATCAGTTGATGCACCTTCTATAAATGTAACAGTTTGGAACGGCATTGAACCGATTGCCTTAAATGCAAAGAATTCTGAAGGACCAACTGGTATTTCTGAATCTACCAAAGCAAACTCGGCTTTATACGCTTTTTCCGGTATTGTATCTTCCTCGACAGGGAGTGTGAATATAGATCCGGCTGTTATCTTTGATAATGAATATTTGTATGTAAGACCTGTATATTGGGTAAAACAGGTAACTGGCGATGAAAAGCAAAAAGAAGAGTTAGCAAAACATGCTTTTGTACTTACTTATGATTTAGAAAGTATTAAGGAGGGAGATGAAGAACTTGTTTTGACTCTTAATCATGTAATTACAGAAACAAGTGAGGAGGAGGTTAAACGCGATGCATATACTTCCACGATTAAGGCATATCCATTAACTTCTGCACTGTATGCATTTCAATCTAAAGCGAAACAAAAGCCGACTAAGATTAAGTTGGTAGGTCAGGTTAATACTTCGAAGAATTCTTTGGAAGGAGCTACTGAACAAGTGTGGGAATATACAATTAAATAATTTGGATTATAAAGCATTATTCCATATAGCAATGTTACTGATTTCCTCTCCGGCCAAGGCCTGGGAGGAAATTCGTTTGGAAGAGGATAGGCGAAAAGTATTTACTGCTTTTGTCTATCCTATGATTGGTTTATGTGGATTGTCCGTCTTCATCGGTTCTTTGCTGGCGAAGGGATGGGGCGGTCCCGAGAGTTTTCAATATGCCATGACGCAATGTTGCGCGGTGGCAGTATCCCTCTTTGGAGGATATTTCTTGGCGGCGTATCTCATAAATGGGATGCGCGTTAAAATGTTTATGATGGACAGTGACATGCCGTTGACGCAACAGTTTGCGGGCTATGCGCTGGTTGTTCTTTTCTTGCTCCAGATTATTATCGGCATATTGCCGGACTTTAATATCATCGGATTGCTGTTGCAGTTCTATATTGTGTATGTGGTGTGGGAGGGGGCTTCCACGTTGATGAAAGTAGAAGAAAAAGACCGGTTACGGTTTACAATCATTTCTTCCATCCTACTGATTGCCTGTCCTATGCTCATCCAATTGGTATTCAACAAGCTGACGATGGTGCTTAATTAACGTTTGAAATCATGAAACAAGCTCCTGTTAATATAAAAAATAAGCGCGCTACATTCGATTACGAATTGGTAGACACTTATACCGCGGGCATTGTGCTCACGGGTACGGAAATTAAATCGATCCGCATGGGTAAAGCAAGCCTTGTGGATACCTTCTGTTACTTTGCCAATGGTGAGTTGTGGGTGAAGAATATGCATATTTCCGAATACTTCTACGGTTCGTATAATAACCATTCGGCACGCAGGGAGCGCAAACTCTTACTTACTAAAAAAGAACTTGATAAACTGGCGCGTGGAGCAAAAGATCCCGGTTTTACAATGGTTCCCATTCGTATGTTTATTAATGAAAAAGGGCTTGCCAAAGTGGTGGTAGCCCTTGCTAAAGGTAAAAAGCAGTACGACAAGCGCGAAGCGTTGAAAGAGAAAGATGATAAACGCGATATGGCGCGGATGTTTAAGAGATGATTGTTTAACGTGGTAATGTGATAAAGTGATAATGTGATAGAGTAATATCACTTTACCACTTTATCACATTACCATTCTATCACTGAATACAAATGGTTTCTATTGAAAAGTTGGTGCGTGAGCGCATCCTTATTTTAGACGGTGCTATGGGCACCATGATACAACGGTACAACTTGACGGAGGAAGACTTCAGGGGGGAGCGCTTTGCTGACATCCCCGGGCAGATGAAAGGAAACAATGATTTGCTTTGCCTGACGCGCCCTGATGTGATACAGGATATACACCGTAAATATCTTATGGCAGGTGCCGATATCATTGAAACCAATACGTTTAGTTCTACCAGTGTCAGTATGGCCGATTATCATGTGCAGGAATATGTACGTGAGATGAATCTGGCTGCCGTTAAACTGGCACGTGAAGTAGCTGATGAATTTTCTACACCTGATAAACCACGTTTTGTAGCCGGCTCTATCGGACCTACCAATAAGACTTGCTCCATGAGTCCCGATGTGAATAATCCGGCTATGCGTGCGCTGACTTACGATGAACTTGCCGATGCCTATCGGGAACAGATGGAAGCTTTGCTGGAAGGTGGAGTGGATGCTCTGTTGATAGAAACCATATTCGATACATTGAATGCCAAAGCAGCTATCTTTGCTGCGGAAAAGGCGATGGAGGCTACAGGCGTTCAAGTTCCTGTTATGCTGTCCGTTACCGTATCCGATACAGGAGGACGTACTCTGTCGGGACAGACTTTGGAGGCTTTTCTTGCCTCGGTTCAGCATGCCAATATCTTTTCGGTAGGCTTGAACTGCTCGTTTGGCGCCCGCCAGCTGAAACCTTTTCTGGAACAGCTTGCTGCCCGTGCTCCTTATTATATCAGTGCATATCCCAATGCGGGGTTGCCCAACAGCCTGGGACAATATGACCAAACGCCTGCCGATATGGCGCATGAAGTGAAAGAGTATATTCAGGAAGGGTTGATAAACATCATTGGCGGTTGCTGTGGTACGACCGATGCATACATCGCCGAATATCCTGCC
>ULXS01023943.1_pt1 | contig 19157 bp, 10 predicted proteins | sample 1961421 | NCBI WGS metagenome assembly ULXS01 (sample SAMEA4835842, study PRJEB28245) | human gut metagenome | biome: gut microbiome; material: fecal sample | place: Denmark | collected 2008
TTGCCAGAATCAACGTAAGGTAACCTCCTGCCGAATGACCGGAAACAAAGATACGATCCTTGCGACCGCCATACTTTTCGATATTCCGGAATGTCCATGCCACAGCTTCGGCGGCATCTTCTATATAAGCCGGATTCTTTGCTTTCGGACTCAAACGATAATTAACCGCCACTACTGCAAAGCCTTGATCCGTCAGTTCCTTGGGAACAAATTTACTTCCGCCTTCCATACCACCGCCATGAAACCATACAATGGTGGAAAAATCTTTTTTATTCTCGGGATAATAAACATCCAGTTTACAACGTTCCAGACGATAAGCATCTGTTTCGGAGCCGGAAATGTAAGGTACATCCTTGTCGGTACGATACGTATCCTGTGCCTGAACGAGGCAGGCACAAAGCAAAAAGAGAAGGAGAAAACAATTCTTTTTCATGGTTTTATTCTTTTTCATTCTTAAACAAGGACAAATATAAAACCTTATTTTTAGAATCACGGTCAAAAAAAGAAGATATTAATATCTCCCGTCACAAACATTAATATATGTCGTGACAGGTCACTTTATCTGACTTCTCAGGTATTAATACTTGATACCGCATCTGTTTTATTCCTATATTTGCAATATTCTTTTATTGCATTTTAGTGGAAAATCACATTTCAGAAGTCTATTTTAATATAACCATGATAAAATAAACTATAATGAGAAAACTATTACTCAACCTTTTTCTATCCACAGTAGGTCTCCTGTTTGCCGGACAAGCATCCGCTCAAGAAGAAATTGCTCCGGGAATCATCAAGCTGCAAGCGGGAGAAATCGACACTTTTACCCCTTATTCCTTATTCGGCGGGAAACCTGCCGTAGAAGCAATGAAACAACTTCCGGCTGCAAAGCCGCCCTTCAGCCCCGACGAAGTACAAATAAAGATAACCGACCGTGGCTGTCTGATCGAAGTCCCTCTGGAGGAAAACGAACAAATATACGGCTTCGGACTTCAATTCGAAACTTTCGGTCAGCGTGGCCTGCGCAAGCGCCCGATAGTAAACGACAATCCGCTGAACGGACTCGGATATACACATGCTCCGCAGACATTCTACGTCTCTACCAAAGGGTACGGTATTCTGGTCAACACGGCACGGTATACCACTTTCCTATGCGGCTCCAATCAGAAAACCGAGCATAGTCGTCAACTGCAAGCGGAAGAAAGAAAACACATTGCTACCACCACAGAAGACTTGTATAAGAACAGAAGCAACGGAAATAAAGTCCATATCGACGTACCCGGCGCCAAAGGCATTGAGGTATTTATCATCACCGGACCGGAAGTGCTGGATGTAGTCAAGAGATACAACCTCCTCTCCGGCGGCGGATGTCTTCCTCCGATGTGGGGACTCGGATTCAAATACCGTGTCAAAGGAGATGCGACGCAAGACTCCGTCATGCGTTTTGCCAACTATTTCCGCGAGAAACAGATTCCGTGCGACGTACTGGGACTCGAACCGGGATGGCAGACGGCCACTTACTCCTGTTCTTATCGCTGGAGCGACGACCGTTTTCCAAGGCACAAAGAAATGCTGGACCAGTTGCAGCAGAAAGGATACAAAGTAAACCTGTGGGAACACGCGTATGTTCATCCTTCTTCCCCCATCCGGAAGGCGCTGGAGCCCTACTCAGGCGATTTCCTTGTATGGAACGGACTGGTACCGGACTTCATCCAGCCGGAAGCACACAAAATATTTACCGATTACCACCGCACACTGATAGAAGAAGGCATCTCCGGCTTCAAACTGGACGAATGTGACAACTCGAACATATCTTTTGCTTCCGCCACATGGTGCTTCCCGGATATGGCACAGTTCCCTTCGGGCATCGACGGAGAAAAGATGCACCAGGTATTCGGTTCCCTTTATGTGAATGCGATGGACAGTATCTATCGTGAAAAAAATACCCGCACCTATCAGGATTACCGGTCGTCCGGTATGTTCATGTCTTCACGCAACGCCGTACTTTATAGTGATACATACGATCCCAAAGAGTACATTCAGGCACTTTGCAACTCGGCATTCGGAGGACTGTTGTGGTGTCCTGAAGTGCGTGAGGCACATTCTGCCGAAGATTTCTTCCATCGTCTGCAAACGGTGATTCTTTCTCCGCAGGCTATGGTCAATGCATGGTATCTGCAATACGCTCCGTGGCTGCAATTCGACCGTGGAAAGAACGAACGTGGCGAGTTCCTGCCGGAAGCAAAGAGGTATGAAGAATATGCCCGCACACTGATTAATCTGCGTATGCAGCTGATTCCTTATCTGTACAGTGCTTTTTATACATATTATAAAGAAGGTGTACCTCCTTTCCGTCCGTTATTGATGGATTATCCCAAAGATGAACGTTTGCGCACTATCAGTGACCAGTATATGATGGGAGACGGATTGATGGCTGCCCCTTTATACCAGAACAAGAAAACGAGAACGGTCTACTTCCCCGAAGGAACATGGTACAACTTCAATACCAATGAGAAATATGAAGGCAACCGTGAATATGAGATTACGACGGAATTAGATCAGTTGCCACTCTACGTCCGCCAGGGAACGTTATTGCCATTGGCCGCACCTGTCCCCTATGTGGATGCTCAAACCGTATTCGATCTGCATTGCAAAGTATACGGCGCTCCTTCGGCAACGTTCCTCCTTCTCGAAGATGACGGTATAAGTTACGATTTCCAAAAAGGACAATTCAACGAAGTAACGCTGGAAGCCGCAAAAGGAAAGGTAAAACTTAAAAGAACAAAAGAATACAAGCAGAAAAGATATCAACTGACAGATTACGAGTTCATCAATTGATTTCTTAATTAGTTTCACTGCTTGAAACTAGAGTTTCATCAGTGAGAAACTGTAGTTCCAAAGGCTTGAAACCAAAAGTTCCAAGCGTATGAAACTATAGTTTCAAGTAATGGGAACCAAAGTTTCAAGCAATGGGAACTGTAGTTTCATACCTTAAAACAAACTCGGCTTATTAATAGCTGAAATGAATGACAGCGTGACGGCAAATCTTTCCGTCACGCTGCTGTCACAGGTTGCTGTCACGGTCTTATGATTTAATTATCAGACTATTGTCACAGGTTTAGTGACAGATGACAGCAATTTTTCAAATTTATATCTTTATGTAGGCGTTGAGTTCAAGTCATAAACGCAGGGAAATCCGACTTTCTTCCTCTCGGTCCGGCATACGAAGGCTGCAAATACCGGTCGCCTTATCCCAACTCCACACCATACTTTCAGTGTCATCGTCCGGATTCTCTTCCAGATGTTCCGGCTTCACCTTCTTTACTTTCTTGCCTTGCACGGTAACTCCTTTGGGAGCCGTCTTCAGATACATACGGAAAATAAAGTTTCGGGGAGCGGGCACTGCATACCCTTTTCCTTCACGGGCACCAACCGAAAGAAGATAACCACCCTCCTCCGTCCGGAAGCGAACGGGAGTTTTGGCAAACTCATCCCGTTGATAGCCGAGGTCTTCTCCCTCATCTTCGTACAAAGTGAACGAGGCCTCCTCTCCTTTTGGTGCCGGAAATACTTCAAAGATCAGCGGATAGACCGGTTTCTCATGCGTGTAGTTCATCACCGGCATGGTGGGGATGATGGAACCCTGCTTTACAAACATCGGGATGCACGACAACGGAGCTTCCACGGTAGTCCACTGTTCTCCGGTATAGACTGTTTGTTTATTGTTGTAGTCAATCCAAGTGCCTTCGGGCAGATAGACATTCTTCGTACGTGCCCCCTTCTTCACCACCGGAGCTACCAGCAGCTCTTGTCCGAACAAGAACTGCCCATCGGTAGAGAACGTTTCCATATCCGCCGGATATTCCAAAAAGAGAGGACGCATGATGGGCAATCCCGTATCATGAGCTTCGCGGGCATACGTATAGATATAAGGCAATAAACGATATTTCAGTTCGATGGCCTCCTTCGCGTTCTTTTCCGCTTCCGGACCGAAGAGCCACGGTTCTACCGGATTATCCCCCTCATGATGAATACGGCTCAAAGGATTGAATGCGCCGAACTGTATCCATCGGGTATAAAGTTCCGCCATAGATGGATAGTCTTCGATGTCTCCGCAATACCCCGTAATGTCACAGGTAGTAAACGGAATCACTCCCAGCCCTGCGGAAAGAATCACCGGAATCTGATTAGCCAGTTGCCCCCAGCCCTGCAATACATCGTCTCCATTTCCGCAATCTCCCGTCCAACCGAACGTATAACGCTGCAATCCCGCATAAGCGGCACGGGTCATCTGGAAGACGCGACGGTTCGGATTCCGTTTCTCGAACTGCTCTTTGACCACTTTATCCCAAGTCAGTCCGTAGACATTATGGATTTCGTCGTGCATACCCAGGTGATGTTTCATCACAAGGCGTTCGGTCTGCTCTTCGTTGCTCCATGCGGGTTCTCCCATATCCGTCCAGAAGCCGGAGATGCCATCGTCAATGGGTTTCTGCTGATAGGTTCCCCACCAGTCGGCTACGGCAGGTAAGGTAAAATCCACTACCCCACAATTTCCGCCCCAAGGCCACGGCATGTCATAACTCTTCCCGTTCGTGCTGTCCTTGACAAAATATCCCAGACGGTCCGCTTCCTCCCATTGCTTCTTGTTGGCTTGCGAGATGACCGGGTCTTGCGATACGACTACCTTGAATCCCATTGCTTTCAGGTCGGCAAGCATCTTTTTCGGATGCCCGTAGTTGCCCTTCCGCCATTCGAAGTCCTGTAGATGTTCCGTCCAGCCGATGTCCTGATAGATAATATCACAGGGGATGCCGCGTGTCCGGTAGCCTTCGGCTATTTCGCGGCTCAGTTTCTCGCTTGTCAGCAGGCCACGGCATTGCGCAAAGCCCAATGCCCATTTCGGAGGCATGATAGGTTTGCCCGTCAGTCCTACATACTGACTCAGGATTTCCTTATAGTCCTTGCCGAAGATGAAGTAGTAAATCATCTCCCCGTCCGGCGCCTCGAAACTGTAATAATCACGGCTTTCCGTTCCGAACTTAAATTCTGTCTTATACGTATTATCAAGGAAAATACCATACCGGTAACTGCTCATAAAGAAAGGGATGCTCTTGTAAAGAGGGTCTTCCACCACACTGTAACAAGGTTTATCGCTGTTCCACATCTTGTAAGATTCTCCTCTGCGGTCCATCTTGCCGGTCTTTTCCCCAAGCCCGAAGAAATGCTCGTCACGGCGAAGCGTTTTATATTCCACCTTCTTCGTGCCTTCGCTTACGTGTCCTTTATCGGCATAGTCACTGAAGAGGAGTTTCTGATATTTGTCGAATATCTGGATGCTCATCGGCGACTTGTTCACCCGTATGCGCAGCTTCGAGGTAAATATCTCATAGCAGGCGGCCTGTTCGTCCACATGAACCGTTCCCACATCTTCCAGTTCTTCATTGATCACGGCAAAGGAAGCGTTTCTCCGTTGCAGCTTCCCGTCCGGCGAGAACCAGATTCTTACTACGGAAGGACTGCAAAGTTGCAGTTGCAGCGCGGCACTGTCCGCCAGGTGAAAAGTCACCTGACGTCCCTGCTGCGTAAAAGAGGTACATATACTTTTTGCGTTTTCTGCCCAGACCAACGCTGGAAACATCAGACACAACATCCACACCCCAAACTTATATCTAATCTTCATACCTATTGTTTTAGTTATTCCGTTGCAACTGCCTTATTCAGCTACAATCATTGTCCAGTATTTCAAGGCAGGCAGTGTGAAGGAGACTACCCCGTTCTCCTGCGTAAATGCCAGTTCCTGCAAGGCTCCTCCGTGTACGTCCGGCGATGCCACCCACAATTTATTCACTTTGGCGGGCAGGTTCATCTGCAAGGCCGCTTTCGTGATCAGGGCAGGTTCGGGCATGGTGCCGTCCACGTCCCGCCAGCTAAGGCTGTTCGCCTGCGAGAAGTTAAGCAGATGCACTACTTGCTTGCCGTCTACCTGCTTGGCGTAGGTAGTGACCGACCCCAACTTTGGAGGCCATACGTTGAGTTTCATTTCTCCGTTGGTACAGTTCATAGCGATACTGTTCTCCGTTCCGCCGTCGCGGAGCAGGTTCTGATAAGACGTGAGGAAGTCGTAGTAGTGAACCATTGCCGTTTTCAGTTCCTCGCTCATCGTCAGGTTGTCGTTCGGGAAATATTCTTTGCACAGCATATGATCACCACCCAGTTCGAGATGCGAGCCACCCAAAGCGAACATCACCGCATCCGTCAGCAAGACACCCGCTGTATTGAACTCTCCCCGATGATCCGCCTTATTATAGTTCATATAGGCAGCGAAAACCGTATTCAGCTGATTATTGCCATACACTCCGTTTTCATACAGGACGGCTTTCAGATGGGTAAAGTCCGCCTCATCCGCCCACATCTCATTATAGAAGAAATCTACTTTGCCGGTTTCTCCGATCTGACGGGCACCGTAGCGGCTTACGGCATTCATCACCAGACTCTTGTCGGGATGCGCCTGCTTCATGGCTTCGATAAAAGAAGCATATCCTTCACGGAGGTTGACCGGCGTACCGTTGTAGTTGTAAAGTGTTCCCCGCTTGCCCAACTGGTCGATCTGATAGCCGTCGAAGGCGAAGTTCGCATACACGTCGTCATTCCGTTCCGCCATATATTGCTGCCATTCCTTGTCGGAAGGATCTACCAGATAGATATTGCTCTTCCATCCGCTTGGCAGGTCGTGACTGTCTTTCGTGGTATGCGAAGCGTCCTTAAACAGATACCATTCTTTTTTCACCCCGTCGGAAGCCGCATCCTTCAATGCCCCGAAACAAAGATTATAGAACATGGACTTCATTCCAAAATGTTGTTGTGCCTTGATATAATTCTTCACAGAGCTTGTATGGACAGGGCGGTTCGCAATGTCGAGATATTCCTCGTCCAACTGCGTGCGTGTGCCGCCCAGCGGCCAATGATGTTTATTGTGCCAGTCCTGAAACTGTACCCAGTTGATGTGATGGCGGTTCAGATAAGCCATCTCTTCCAGCGTTTTCTCTTCTGTCTTGTCTCCGTCGAAATCTGCCACGAAGCCATATCGGGGGAAACGTGCCGGATGGCTGGATACATCTACCGCAATCGTACCGACGATGACATCCGTACCGTTTTCCTGCCGGTAAAGTTCTGCCATGTATCCTTTGAAATCGGTGGAAGGAGCCTTCCATGTCCAGTTCGTACCGCTGACCGGTTCTTCTCCGACTATTTCTCCCGAAAGGCGATAGCGTACCTTTGTTCCGGCAGGCAAGGCATCGGCGGCAGTGAAAGTCACTGTCTCGTTCGGTTTATAAAAAGCCTTGTCGGTTGTCAGTTCCACGCATAAGTCCGATGTCACCGGAGTTACTTCGGTCACACTGCCCGACGCTCCTCCGTTCTGTGGGTTCGATTCATGATCGTCGCTGCAAGACAGACACAGGAAGGCAGCCACCAAATATATTATCTTCTTCATCTTGAATACTTGTTTATTGTTTTACAATCGAAATCGTTTCTTTCAACTGGTCAATCGTAATCCGATACGAGCCAGCTTCCTGAATATTCCATTTATTGTCCAGACTGCCGAGGTCTGTATCCGGATACATATTCTTCAGTTCCGCATCCGTTTTACTGGTAAATAAGGCTGTCTCCACTTCACCGGTCGGTGCCTTTCCGCTCTTGTCCGCCATCAGCCAGTCTCCGTTCCAGTCGGACTGCTTGTCGCAGGAGATCTTCATCTCCCCTGTATTCAGTGTACCGCTCCAGGTAAAGATGTAAGGGCTGTCGGCACTTTTAGCCATCGGGGTGGCGTTGTCGATGCTCCATCCGTTCGGAGTGGCATCGCCTACCAGATACAGTCCTTCGTAGGGGGTAAACGGACGCATCAGCATCTTTTCCTTTCCCTTGGCTGTGAGGAACAGCACTTTATAGGCCTTGCCGCATTCGCTTTCCTTCATTTGCCATTTATTGTCTTCACCTCCCAGTACAACTGAAGTGGAAGTATACGGAGCGTTCCCTTCGGTGGGATGGAAGAAAGCATCCGACTGACCGAAGTCCGTCACGGAAGTAAACTTAAAATCACCGTCCGCCTTCCACGGAATCACGGCACCATAATGGAACAGATTCATCTGAACGGCATCTTTAGACAGTGCCTCGAATCCCCAGCCATTGTCGCCGGTAAAGGAGCCGACAATATAGAATTCTTCAAAGCGCCATCCGATGTTTTCCGTTTCGGTCATGGTCATTGTCAGGTCGAGCAGGTCTACCTTGACTATATAGGTCGCTTCCTTGCTGACTGTAAACGGTTCGTCCGGTTCGTCGCCCGATGTGCGGTAGATAAGCCGTAGTTCTTCTCCGGCAGCGGCATCCCGGTTGTAGGACGGAAGAAATTCTCCCAATGTCGTTATAAACTTGAATACACCGGTATTCAGCTTTCCTGTCCACGTAAACTGTCCGTTGTCCGTGCGCTCCATAGGCGTCGCTTGATCGGCGCTCCATCCGTTAGGGGCAGCTTCTCCGATGAGGTAAAGCGTCGGAGTAACCGGTTGATAAGTAGTCACATCCAGCGCAACTGTGGCACGCTGCTCCTTTTCTTCCATTCCGGCAACAGTAGCGGTAATGCGTGCTTCCAGCGATACTTTTTCGGCATAGCCGACGCCTAGCTGCGTGTTCAGAAACTGATTGAGTTCTTCCGTTTTCTTCGTCCACTGATAAGTTCCCGTTCCTAAATCTACGGAATAGGCACGGGCGAAGTCGGTTCCCGCCTTGGCTATTTCCAGTGTATAAGAAATACGGTTTCCGCTTCCGTAGTTCGTTCCCGTAGTCCATGAAAGCGTTAACGCCTCCTGACTGTGATTCTTTTCGTTCAATACGATCTCCTGCTGATTCACCGAAAGAATCAGCGTATCATGTCCCTTGTCCGTCTCCATATAATCCTCGGCGCAGGAAAGCATCGCTCCGCCGATGAAAAGAGAGCACAACATCTGATATATATATTTCTTCATCATATGATCTGTCTAAATGAATGATTGTAAAAGCGATTAATAACCGGGATTCTGAGTCATCAGATTGTTAGAGTCCATCTCTGTCTGCGGGATGGGCAGCAGCAGGCGTTCCTTCGTCACCTGATTCTTGCCGATGGATTTCAGGAACTCAATCGCATAGTTACCATTATTGATGCGAATCATATCAAACCAGCGATGTCCCTCAAAAGCAAGTTCCATCCGACGTTCGTGAATAATCTTTTCCCGCATTGTTTCCTGATTCAAGGTAGTCGGTACATCCGCCAGTCCGGCACGCTGACGGACGATATTCAGAGGTGCGGCAGCCTGGTCGGGATGTCCCAGTTCGTTCAGGGCTTCCGCCTTCTTCAACAGGACATCCGCATAACGGTATACCACGAAGTTATTCGGGTTGGTATTATATTCCGGCGAAACGGTCTTCGACACAAGGAACTTCCGGACGTTGTAACCTGTACCCGACCATGAACGTCTGTATTCCATGCCGTCGAAAGCAGGACAGCCTTGATATAACACGGTCACATCTTTGCGCAAATCGCCCGCTTCGTACTCTTTGATAAATTCTTCCGTAGGCAGATTCCATCCGTAAGCGCCTGCCACCATACCGGAGTTGCGGGGTCCCATGAAGGTCGACAGCCAGGAAGACTGGTTGTCCCCTCCCCAGAAGTCGTATTCCGTACTGCCGGAGTATTGTACTTCGAAAAGGGATTCCGCACCGTTATTGATCGTAGCATCGAAATTATCGGCATACTTGCACTGAGACAAATCATATCCCATCGCAGTAATCTGGTCGCACAACGTAACAACTTCATTGTAATAATCCCGATGATTGGGCGCCAGCGTCAGGTAAATATCTGCCAGCATAGCCATCGCCGCCTCTTTGCAGGCACGTCCCTTGTCATTTTCTCCGTAACTGCTCTTTGGGGGAAGCATATCCACCGCATTCTTACAGTCCGATAGAATCTGCGCATATACCTCATCCACCGTATTGCGGGCAATATCCGTCGACTGTCCCGGCTCAAAGGGCTGTAACCGCAAAGGTACGCCACCATAAAGGCGGACGAGGATATAGTAGTAATGAGCACGCAGAAAATATGCCTCACCCATGCAACGGTCTTTTATCTCATCGGAGATGGCAGCCGAAGGCAGATTGGAAAGCACGATATTACAACGTCCGATGCCTACCCACGGAGAACGCCATACGTACAGGGCAAAACCGTTGTCGCTCTGCGCTATAAAGTTAGCCGCCTGAACAGTTTCCAGTCCGTCGGTTCCTCCTCCGGCGCCTACCTCGCTGTTGCCGGCAAGGATGTCGAGGCTCCACAGGCGCTGATTATACATATTGGACGACTGCAACGTCTTATAGCAGGCAGTAGTCAGTGCTACGGCAATCTCATTGGTCACTTCCGATTCGGGGTCCACACCGTATTTGGGGTACTTATCCAGAAAATCACTGCATGATGTCAAGGCAAGTACGGCAAGTATCATTATAAAAGTCAGTTTCTTTTTCATTTTCTTCCTCCTGATTTAAAAGTTAAAGTTCAAGCCCATACTGAATGTACGCGAGATAGGGTAACGGCTGCTGTCTATACCGTTGACATCCACCTCGGGGTCGAAGCCCGAATATCCGGTGATAGTCGCCACATTCTCGCAAGAGAAGGAGATACGGGCGTTTTCCAGTTGAATCTTTTGCAACCACTTTTTAGGCAGTGTATACGAAAGGGTGATATTTTTCAGACGGAGATACGAGCCGTTTTCCGCAAATCGGTCGGATACGCGGCAGTTCTGGTTCGGGTCGCCCCAGATGGCACGCGGCATGGAGTAGCTTGTGCCTTCTCCTGTCCAGCGGTTCAGTACGGCTGTGGTCTGGTTGTAGGCGGCAGCCATTCCTTCGTTGTCCACATTGTTGGCATTATAAATCTTGTTGCCTGCCACTCCTTGCAGGAAAACGGAGAGTTCCCATCCTTTGTAAGATAGGTTGTTGGAGAGTGAGAAGAACCAGTTCGGATTCGGATTGCCAAGAATCGTACGGTCTTCGTCGTTAATCACTCCGTCGTTGTTCAAGTCTCTGAAGCGGATGTCCCCCGGAGCTGCGCCCGGCTGGGTGGCGTGGCGGTTGACTTCTCCCCAGTTCTGGAAAAGACCGTCGGTAACGTATCCATAGAAAACGTTGATCGGGTAACCGGCTTTCAGCATGGTCACGTATGAATTGCCTATCTGGTTGATAAACATCGGAGTTTCGCTGTTCAGGTCCAGAATCTCATTTTTATTGTAGGTAGCCGTTAAAGCGGATTCCCAGGAGAAGATGCCTTTCAGGTTGATGGTACGCAATGTCATTTCCACTCCTTTGTTGCGCATCTTGCCGGCATTGGTGAAAGTCTCGGTAGTATCTTCAAAGCCCGAAGTGATGGGGATGGAAGCCTTCACCAGCATATCGTTCGTATTCTTGATATAAGCATCCAGTGAAAGGCTGACACGCGAATCGAACAGGCTCATGTCCACTCCGAAGTTGGCCTGGCGCACTTCTTCCCAATGGATGTTCGGATTGGAGAGAGTGGTAGATACCAAAGCAGTGGAGTTATTGTTTCCGAAAGGATAGACACCCGTGTTGTAGGATGCGACAAATCCATAGTTACCGATTTCCTGATTACCGGTCACACCGTATCCGACACGCAGTTTGAGATCGTTCATCAGGAAGTTATCTTTCGGGAACCAGTCTTCCTGAGAGACACGCCAAGCCAAAGATACGGAAGGGAATGTTCCCCATCGGTTGTTCTTACCAAAGCGGGAAGAGCCGTCACGACGTACGGTAGCCGTCAGCAGGTATTTGTCTTCGTATGAGTAGTTGAGACGTGCCATCAGTGAAAGCAGTGCCCAGTCGCTTTGACTGCCGCCAAGGCTGTACATCTTTTCTCCGTTGTCCATCTCATGGATATTGTCGAACATGAAAATGTTTTTCTGTGCGTTCAGATAATCGTAGTTATTCCACTGTGCGGAAGAACCTGCCATCACACCTACACGGTGTTTCTTTGCAAAAGTATGATCGAATACGAAGTAGTTGTCCCACAGGTAGGTGAATGATTTGTTGTCGCTTTTGTAGCGGGAAGATTCTTCTACCGGATTCGGTTTCCAGTCGTATGCCGGCGTGAAGTTGTCGGCAAACCAAAACTTGGCGTCATAGCCGAAGGTACTTTTCAATTTCAGCCATTTAGTGAAGGTGATCTCTCCGGTGATGTTTGCGAGGAAGTTATATCCTTTCGTCTCGTTAGTCATCATGTGAAGCGTACCGATCGGATTGCGGATACTTCCGTACCATTGCGCCTCCTGTCCGGGACCGCTCCAACTGCCGTCGTCATTCTTCACCGGTTGGGTGGGAAGGGCTTTCATCGCATCACCGATACTGTATGTTCCTCCTTCTTTTACATCTGTGCTGAATGTGAGGTTGGTGGTGAATTTCAGCCATTTGTTGACTTGGGCGTCACTGTTCGCCTGAAAATTGAAACGGCGATAATTGACACTCTTCACAATGCCGGACTGATCGAGAAAACCTCCGGACACATAATAATGCGCCTTTTCCGTGCCGCCGGAATAGCTGACCGAATAACTCTGCTTCACTCCCGTGCGCAGCATCTCGTCGAGCCAGTTGGTTCCTTTTCCCAATGAAGAAGGGTCTGCCCAGTAAGGGTTGGTGTTATCGTCATTGTTTGAGAGCATGTCATTGCTCAATGCTGCATATTGGGCGGCATTCAGCATATCAGGCACTTTAGTTGCATTCTGTATCGCCCAGTTCGCATTGACCGTTACCTTTCCGGCGCCTTCGGCACCGCGTTTACTGGTAATCATCACTACACCGTTGGCACCGCGCGAACCGTAGATGGCAGTTGCCGAAGCATCTTTCAGTACGTCTACCCGTTCCACATCAGCCATATTCAAGGAAGATAAGCCTAAATCGGTGGGAATCCCGTCGATGACAATCAGCGGGTTGCTGTTGTTGATCGTGCCCAGACCACGGATTTTAATGGTTACATTGTCCCCCGGTTTGCCGGCATCGATAATTTGCACGCCGGATACTTTTCCCTGCATTGCCTGACCGATATTGGCTACCGGAGAGTCTTTGATATCTTTGACTCCTACAGAAGATACGGCGCCGGTCAGGTCACTCTTTTTCATCGTTCCGTAACCTACTACAACAACTTCGTCCAATACTTCGGTATCTTCCTGCAAGGTTACTTTCAGTGCGGTTTTTCCGTTCACCGAAACAGTCTGCGTCTTATAGCCGACAAAAGAAATGGTCAATGTGCTGTTAGCAGAAACATTTAATGAGAAGTTACCGTCGATATCGGTAATCGTGCCGTTCGTGGACTTGCCTTCTATCACACTGGCACCGATCACCGGTTCGCCCGTGGCGTCCACTACATGTCCTTTTACTGTAATCTGCTGTGCGAATGCACTAAGAGATAGTAACAAGCCCCACATTATTAATAGGAGGCGATGTTCAAAGCCTTTCGACTTTATACTCTGTTCCATGTACATCAATTTAAAGTTAATATTAGGATTACTTTTTGTTTTCACTGAAACAAAAGTATCCACAATTAAATGCGCTTCTTTTGCCAGATAGCAAAAATATAGTGGTTTATACAGCACAATACAGTATAAAACACTAATAATAAGAATATTACAGAATAGCAACCGTGCTAAAAAAGTAGTGGATTTCTTACTCTTCCACCTTCCCTATTTTCATTACTTTAGCCTCAAACTCATCCCGTTCGCCGAGTGCCTTGTTGCGGACACGTGTCCGGTAATTATAAATAGTGGTCACAGAGTAGCGGAGGAACTGGGCGATCTTGGTACTATCCGTAATCCCCAGACGGATCAGGGCAAAGATACGAAGTTCGGTATTCAGCAGTTCACCCTGCTTGGGCTGCATCGGTTCGACAAGCAACGCATTAAATTCTTCCACAAAGTTGGGGAAGAGTTGCAGGAAGGTCATATCGAAGTTTGCGTAGAACTCTTTCAGCTCTTCTTCGAGGAATTGGGAAGATTTAATAGCTTTATACAACTCCTCTACCCTGCCGGTAGCCGCAATCTTATTCAGGGAACGACGGTATAAGTCCATCTTATCCAAGTAGGTGGAACACTGGTCCATATAGCGACCGATGTATTCCTCTTTAATATAGTTAGCCTCCGAAAGGGTATGGTTCATCTCTTTCAGTTGCGAATTGGAGTCATGAAGTTCACCGTTCAGCTCTTGCAGAAGCGTATTCGTGTCAATCACTTCCCGACGGGCAGCAGCCACTTTCTTCATCTGCTTGTAAACGAAGAATATAGCCACCAGCAGAAAGACGGAAAGCAGACTGATACAGATCAAAGATATCTTCATTTCCTGTTGCTGCCGCTTGGTTTTCAGTTGGTAAGCCTGATCGATGATGGGGAAGACTTGTGAGATTTCCAGGGTACGAAGGCGGGCATTGCAGAGCGTAGCATCTTCGAGCGAGCATTTCAGATAGTTGTATGCACGATCAATGTCTCCGTCTTCATATACAAGAGAGGCGAGTTTCCGTAAGGAAACATATTCTTTGACTGCCGATTTTAAATCAGCGATGGCCGAGAGAGCCAGAAAGTGTTTCTGCCCTTTCTTGTCTCCTTTGAGGCGATAGGCTTCTGACAAGGTATAAGTAATCATCGCCTTGGAATGATCGTCCAAAGAGGGTTTCCGGTAGAAGTCGGTCAGCATGGTTATTGCCTGGTCATATTGGGCGTGTACGGTGCATTTGTCGGCCATCACCAGCACATGGCCCAATGAGTCGGAGGCATTAGTCTGTAAAAGGGAATCCCGATACAGGTCCGTCATCCGGTAATACTCTTTCTTCTCTTTCTCAGTAACGGCATAATCTCCCATCAACCCGTAAATAGTACGATACAAGTGGTAATAATAGGGATAGAGATAATCAGACAGGGGTTTCTTGTCTATCTGTCCCAACTGCTCCAAAGCTTCCTTGTACATTCCGGTGGTTCCCATCACCTCTGCCATATTCATGGCGGCATCATCCAGATAATCCTGTTTGTTCAAATGAGAAGCCAGTTCCTGCTTCCGCTGTGCATATACATACGAAGAGTCCAGATTATAAGCCCGATATTCGTCGAAAAGCCTGCCGCAAAATCCATAACGCTGCTCATCGGAGGTAGCCTCGGACAGCAACTTCTTCAAATCGGAGATACGTGCTTCTTTTTCTGCACCGTAAGTCTGACGGTTCCTGATAATTCCGTCAATCTCACGAAGCAGCATATCTGTACTCTTATCATCATTTCTTGCGCAAAGCAAACAGGGAAGAACAATTGTCACGAAAATCAAAATAATCTTTCTCATAGCGCCATATGTATTATATCTGCAAAGATAAAAGTCTTTCAGAAACCGACATTATTTCTACGGAATATTATTGCGAATATCCGGAAAATGGCTCCTTTATGAAAATGGCGGTTCATGCCACTGAATATATCCACAAAAAAAGAAGTTATCTAATATAAAAGCATATCTTTGTCATCAAAGAAAGGCATTTAATGCTACATCTCTGATCTGCAAATGTCATTTATAAACCCAAATTTCATTCCTATGAAAACTTCAAAACGTTGTTTCATGCTCATCGCTTTCATCGGCTTTTTAATCGAACTGACAGTTCCTTCACATCTTTCCGCACAAGACATTTCGGGTACATGGCATGGTAAACTCTCCCTTCCTGCCGGTTCGTTAACCATTGTATTCCATATCAAACATACGGAACAGGGGACTTATGTGACAACTCTTGACAGCCCCGATCAGGGAACCAAAGATATAAAAACGAAAATAACTTCTTTTCAAGACTCTACACTGACTGTTCAGATACCGATTATCCATGCCTCTTATAAAGGAAAGCTGAATGCCGACCAAACCATTACCGGCACATTCACACAAGGAATGCCCCTCCCATTGAATCTGACGAAAGGAGAGTTTAGCGGGCCTAAACGCCCGCAGGAGCCTCAGCCGCCTTTTCCTTATAAGGTCGAGGAAGTCAGCGTAAAAAATACGCAGGACGGAATCACTCTGGCAGGCACATTAACCCTTCCGGAGAAAGGGAATAAATTTCCGGCTGTAGTATTGGTTACGGGAAGTGGTGCTCAAAACAGAGATGAAGAAATTATGGGGCATAAACCATTTCTTGTTATCGCCGATTATCTGACACGTAACGGAATTGCCGTACTAAGATGCGATGACCGTGGCACAGCCGCTTCACAAGGAGATTATGCAAGTGCTACCAACGAAGATTTCGCAAAAGATACGGAAGCAGCGCTGAACTATCTACGCAGCAGAAAAGAAATTAATACCCGGAAAATCGGCATTATCGGACATAGCTGCGGTGGAACAATCGCATTTGATATTGCCGCCAAAGACCCCAACATCTCATTTATCATATCATTGGCAGGAGCTGCCGTGCGAGGTGACAGCTTGATGCTTAAACAAGTTGAATTGATTTCCAAGTCCCAAGGGATGCCCGATCCGGTGTGGCAGACAATGAAACCATCCGTTCGCCACAGATACTCTTTATTACAGCAAACGGACAAGTCGGCGGATGAAATCAGAAAAGAAGTTTACGCTGATGTTACCAGAACCATGTCTGCCGGACAGTTGAAAGACCTGAATACCGTACAACAACTATCTGCCCAAATAAACTCCATGACCTCGCCGTGGTATCTCCACTTTATGAGATACGATCCGACTGCAAGTCTGAAAAAAATAAAGTGCCCGGTTTTAGCATTAAACGGAGAAAAAGACATTCAAGTAGATGCCGATATGAATCTGACTGCCATCAGGCAGCACATCAGCGAGAACGGAAACAAGAATGTGACAATCAAAGTCTATCCAAAACTGAACCACCTGTTTCAGACTTGTGAGAAAGGAACTTTAGCCGAATACGGACAATTGGAAGAGACAATAAATCCGGAAGTCTTGAAAGACATGACTGAGTGGATAAAGAAGCAATAAATTGACTTAAATCAAAATCGTTCCTGACGAACTCATTCTGAGAGATTTTGTTTTACCTTTGCACCCCGTAAAAAATACGCTAAATAAAGAAGGTAAAAAGTAACAGGCATCAGGTTAGGTTTCGTATGAAGAAAAGTCTTATTGCATTGGCATTCGGTACCCTCGGATTGGGTATCGCCGAGTTCGTGATGATGGGTATACTGCCCGATGTAGCCAGAGATTTAAAGATTAGCATCCCTGCTGCCGGACATTTCATTTCCGCCTACGCACTAGGCGTTTGTGTCGGCGCCCCTGTATTGACATTAGCACGTAAATATCCATTAAAACATATATTGCTGGTATTAGTCACGCTGATTATGGTAGGCAATATCTGTGCGGCATTATCACCTAACTACTGGATGCTGCTTATCTCCCGCTTCATCTCCGGACTCCCTCACGGAGCCTATTTCGGGGTCGGTTCTATCGTTGCGGAAAGGCTTGCCGATAAAGGCAAAAGTTCAGAGGCTGTCTCCATCATGATAGCCGGAATGACCATCGCCAACCTGTTCGGCGTACCGCTGGGAACTTCTTTAAGCACCATGCTTTCGTGGCGGGCTACCTTCCTGCTGGTAGGACTTTGGGGAATCGTCATTCTGTATTACATCTGGCGTTGGGTTCCTCAAGTAGAAGGGCTGAAAGATACCGGTTTCAAAGGACAGTTCCGCTTTCTCAAAACTCCGGCTCCCTGGCTCATTCTGGGTGCTACGGCATTAGGTAATGGCGGGGTATTCTGCTGGTATAGCTATATCAATCCAATGCTCACTCATGTCTCCGGTTTCTCTGCCGAAAGTATCACCCCGCTGATGATTCTTGCCGGATTCGGTATGGTCATGGGAAATCTGATCAGCGGGCGGCTCTCCGACCGTTACACTCCCGGAAAGGTAGGAACTGCCGCACAAGCACTGATCTGCCTGATGCTATTGCTTATCTTCTTCCTCTCTCCCTACAAATGGGCGGCTGCGCTATTGATGTGCCTCTGCACCGCAGGACTGTTTGCCGTATCCAGTCCGGAACAGATATTGATAATCCGTGTAGCCAAAGGAGGCGAAATGCTCGGAGCTGCCTGTGTACAGGTAGCGTTCAATCTGGGAAATGCCATCGGAGCTTACGCAGGAGGGCTGGCAGTCAGCAGCGGCTACCGTTATCCCGCCCTGACGGGTGTTCCGTTCGCACTGATCGGCTTCATCCTATTCCTGATCTTTTATAAGAAGTATCAAGCCAAATACTAAAGTAACTCCTATAAGAACGAATAACGCAATAAACAAAGCAAACAGGGAACTGCCTTTCAGTATGAAAGCATATTGACGTTTCTGCTGACAGATACATTTTCAGAAGAATGCCAGCCAGCTCTTAAAGCAATAAAACAATGTATCAATATGCAGACTATCTGCATATCCTTTCGATTATATTGGAAGATTATGCAAAAGGGTCGCTACTTAACATGCAGAACATTAATACCCAACCTGCAGAACATTAATGTCTGACATGTCAGCTAACCTTATCCAACGTGTTGGTCATATATATCCAACGTATCAGTCAGCCTTATCCAACGCATCAAGCCTTCATATTTGACAAGATGGACATTACTTTCTAATTATTAGCATTGTAAAGATTCAGATACCACCCTATTTATGAACAAAATACAGATTTTCATTCGCATATTTTCTCCCATTCCCGCCGTCGGGCAGGAAAACGGCATTCTGAAGAGACTAAAAATTCATTTTGTCAATTTGCTCAAAACCTTTTTCCAGCCTGTACAATTATCAGAAAAAGACAGAAAGTGCACCAAGTTTCCCTCATTAGCTCAAAAAATGATTATCTTTGCAAACTAAAATGAGCAGGCTGGCAATCAAAACTGTTTTTATCGGGAGATTAGCGCCAAATCGCTGCTCACATGATATGATTCATTGATAATAAAAGAAATAATAGATTAATATGGCATTGCAATGTGGTATTGTCGGACTTCCGAACGTAGGTAAATCGACACTTTTCAACTGTTTGTCAAACGCAAAAGCGCAAGCGGCAAACTTCCCCTTCTGTACAATCGAACCGAATGTAGGCGTAAT
>ULXS01039789.1_pt1 | contig 18987 bp, 12 predicted proteins | sample 1961421 | NCBI WGS metagenome assembly ULXS01 (sample SAMEA4835842, study PRJEB28245) | human gut metagenome | biome: gut microbiome; material: fecal sample | place: Denmark | collected 2008
TTCTCTTAAAAAGGAAGGGAGGACTTTTTCAGTGACCTCCTTTCGAGCATCCTCCTTTTTATTTCCTCTTCAGTTACTTATATTCCTGCCAATTCTTGATAGCAATATCCTCCAACTTCAGTTCGCAGAATGCTTCGATGAAAGCACTTGCCAGACGAGCATTCGTAATCAACGGAATATTATGGTCGATAGCACCACGACGGATACGGTAACCGTTCGTCAATTCACGCTTCGTATGATTCTTCGGAATGTTGACAATCAAATCGAACTTGTGTTCGGCAATCATCTTCATCACGTTGTTCTCTGCATCAGGACGTTCATCGGGCCAGTAAACAGCTTCAGTGCCCACTCCATGAGCATTCAGGAAAGCGGCTGTGCCTGCCGTTGCATAAATCTTATATCCTTTATTGAAGAGCATGCGGCTGGACTCCAGCAAATCTACTTTCGATTTCATGGCACCGGAAGAAAACATCACTCCCTTTTGAGGAATCTGGAAGCCGGTAGCAATCATGGCACTCAGCAATGCTTCGGAGAAGTCATCACCGATACAGCCTACTTCACCGGTAGAAGACATATCTACACCCAGTACCGGGTCTGCCTTGTGCAAACGGGAGAAAGAGAACTGAGAAGCTTTCACACCAATCCAGTCGATATCGAATGCCGACTTGTCAGGACGGGTATAAGGAGCATCCAGCATGATGCGGGTAGCAGTTTCAATAAAGTTACGCTTCAGCACCTTAGACACGAACGGAAAACTACGTGAAGCACGAAGGTTACATTCGATTACCTTCACCTCATTGTTACGTGCCAGGAACTGAATATTGAACGGACCGGAGATATTGAGTTCCTTTGCAATCTGACGGCTGATCTTCTTGATACGACGTGCCGTAGCAAAGTAAATCTTCTGTGCAGGGAATACCAATGTAGCGTCACCGGAGTGTACACCGGCAAACTCCACGTGCTCGGAAATTGCATATTCCACTACTTCACCATTCTGAGCAACAGCATCAAATTCGATTTCCTTTGTATTCTGCAAGAACTGAGAAATCACCACCGGATATTCTTTAGAAACTTCGGCAGCCATTTTCAGGAAGTTCTCCAATTCTTCTTCATCGTAACATACGTTCATCGCAGCACCCGAAAGTACATAAGACGGACGAACCAGTACCGGATAACCCACTTTCTCAACGAAACCTTTCACATCTTCCAGGCTGGTAAGCTCTTGCCAAGCCGGCTGGTCGATACCCAGTTGGTCGAGCATAGCGGAGAACTTATTACGGTTTTCAGCACGGTCGATAGAAAGAGGAGAAGTTCCCAGGATGGGCACTGACTGACGATGCAGTTTCATTGCCAGATTGTTCGGGATCTGTCCGCCTACAGATACGATTACACCGCGCGGCTGTTCCAGGTCAATAACATCGAGTACACGCTCAAAAGACAGCTCATCGAAGTAAAGACGGTCGCACATATCATAGTCCGTAGATACGGTTTCGGGATTGTAGTTAATCATGATGGACTTGTAACCCAGCCTACGTGCAGTTTGCACAGCATTTACCGAACACCAGTCGAACTCTACGGAAGACCCGATACGGTAAGCGCCGGAACCCAGTACAACCACTGACTTTTCATTCTTGTAATAGTTCACGTCATAACCCTCAACGGCGTACGTCATGTACAGGTAGTTAGTCAGTTCAGGATGCTCGGAAGCAATCGTATTGATGCGTTTTACAGCCGGCAGGATACCCAATTCTTTACGACGTGCACGCACCATCAGATTTTCTTTCTCCATATTGCCTTGCGGTTCGAGCACGAAACGCGCAATCTGGAAGTCAGAGAAGCCCAATACTTTTGCCTGACGCAATACGTCGGCCGGAATATCTTCCACCTTATTATATTGGGAAAGTTTCAACTTATAGTCAACAATGTTCTTCAACTTGCCAAGAAACCAGGGGTCAATCTTGGTCAGTTCGAAGATGCGGTCTATCGTATAGCCATTCTCCAAGGCCTCAGCGATAGCGAACACGCGCAAGTCAGTAGGACGTGAGAGTTCACGATCCAAATCATCGAAGTGCAGGTCGTTGCCTACAAATCCGTGCATACCCTGACCGATCATACGCAAACCTTTCTGGATGATTTCTTCAAAAGAACGTCCGATAGACATGATTTCACCTACAGACTTCATGCTGGAACCGATTTCACGGGATACACCTACAAACTTCGTCAAGTCCCAGCGAGGAATCTTACAAATCAAATAATCCAGTTGCGGAGCTACATACGCTGAATACGGAGTACCCATTTCGCCAATCTGATCGAGCGTATAGCCCAATGCGATCTTAGCGGCTACGAATGCTAACGGATAACCTGTAGCCTTAGAAGCCAAAGCTGAAGAACGTGACAGACGGGCATTCACCTCAATCACACGGTAGTCATTCGTTTCCGCATTAAATGCATACTGAATGTTACATTCGCCCACGATGCCCAGATGACGGATACACTTCGTAGAAAGATCTTGCAACATCTTCACCTGCTCGTCAGTCAGCGAACAAGTCGGAGCCACTACGATTGACTCTCCCGTATGGATACCCAGCGGGTCGAAGTTTTCCATGCTTGCCACCGTGAAGCAGTGGTCGTTAGCATCGCGGATAACCTCGAACTCAATTTCTTTCCAACCTTTCAGAGACTCTTCTACAAGAATTTGTTTAGAGAAAGCGAAAGAGCTTTCGGCCAGCTTCAGGAACTCTTCTTTATCCTGGCAGATACCGCTACCCAAACCGCCCAGTGCATAAGCGGAACGAACCATAATCGGGAAACCGATACGTTCAGCAGCTGCAATTGCATCTTCCATACTTTCTACAGCCTGGCTGACGGGAGTTTTCATATTGATCTCGTCCAGCTTCTTCACGAAGAGATCACGGTCTTCCGTATACATGATAGCTTCTACCGAAGTTCCTAATACGCGCACACCGTACTTAGCCAACACACCGCTTGTGTACAACTCGGCACCGCAGTTCAGAGCCGTCTGGCCACCGAAAGCCAACAGAATACCATCAGGACGTTCTTTCTTGATGATTTCTTCTACGAAATAAGTGGTTACAGGCAAGAAATAAACCTGATCTGCAATACCTTCCGATGTTTGGATAGTAGCAATATTTGGGTTCACCAACACTGAACTGATACCTTCTTCACGCAGAGCCTTCAATGCCTGCGAACCGGAATAGTCGAACTCCCCGGCCTGACCGATCTTGAGTGCACCTGAGCCCAAGACCAACACTTTCTTCAAATTCTTTTCCATATATTCTCTTGTTGTCTATTAAGTTTCTTCCTATACATTCGGGCACAAAAAAAATGCGTTACCCAACAAAGGATTAACGCATTACCAAAGAACTAACAATATCTTCTCAGAGAAAGAGAAATCATCGACTAACGAATGAAATACATTCGAATGCAGATTATATGTATCTCTTTTCCCGTGTTGTTGCATCGTTTCTCTAAAATTTGTGCAAAGTAACGACTTATTTCGATAATAAACAAATTATCGTCCACAATATTCTTACAAGTATTGCAACCACACAAGAAAAGATTATCAATATCATTCAGTATCCGTTTTTACACCAACTGCATTTTCGGCTTTCAAAAGGTGGCAGGGACAATCGGACAAGGCTGATGCGTGAAAAGAATCCACTAATCGAAAACGCCGTCATCCAGTGACATAAATTTCGCATATTCCGGTACGGTACAGGCCAGATTCAATGAATATATGCTCTATGGCGGACTTCCGCAGATATTGTCGTATGGCACTGAAGAGCAGAAAGTACGTTTCCTGAAAACCTTGTTCGATGAAACTTATATCAAGGACATCAAAGACCGCCATGAGATACGCAAGGGCGATGATTTGGAAGAGCTCATCAATATTATGGCTTCCGGCATCGGTGCCCTAACCAATCATAAGCATATATGATTTCTTATTGAAGGACAATTCGTTGGAGCTATAAAAAACAAAGAACGATTCTCCCAATAAAAACTTGCTTTCCCAGTTGCAGATAGTTATCTTTGTGCCTGCCAAGACTCAGAGCAAGACTTTCATTCTTAAAAACGAAAGCCTTATTCTTAAAAACGAAGATTTCACTCTTAAAAATGAAGACTTCGTTTCAAGTCTTTCCTGCCATAAAAGGAAGTTTGCACTGTAAGACAAACACCTTTCCACCGCAGGAAGGCAACTAAGCAACCGGATTAATCATCAAACAAGAAAGGAGAGCCCAACAATGCCCCACTACATAATGAAAGAAATGCCCGATATGCAAGACACAGGCGAACAGACCACCTACCCGCAAATGGTGATGACAGGACAGACCAGTACACGAGAACTAGCCGAATACATCGCCATGAAATGCGCCTTCTCCAAAGGAGTGACTGAGGGAGTAATCTGCGAACTGGGCGAAGCACTTGCCCACGAAATGGGCATGGGACGCTCCGTAAAAATAGAAGGTCTGGGTATATTTACCCCGGCACTGGCCCTGCGCCCGGACAAGGAACGGGAAGGGATGGGAGAAAATGCAACGAAACGAAACGCACAAAGCATTCGTGTGGGTGGAGTGAACTTCCGCGTAGACAAAGACCTGATAAGAGAAACCAACGGTTGGTGCGACCTTAAACGCGCTCCCTGGAAGCCCGTACGCTCCTCGCGGAAATATACCGCCGAACAACGCCTGGCACTGGCGAAAGCTTATCTGGAAGAACATCCTTACCTCACCGTATCGGACTACCGCCAACTGACGGGATTGCTACAAACCGCTGCCACCACCGAACTGCGCAAATGGGCGCATACATCGGGCACTGGCATCGAGACCAGCGGAAGAGGCAATCATAAAGTGTATGTGAAAAGTGAAGGAAATTGATCAGACTTTCAATTATTATATCTACTTTTGTAAACTTTTTCAATATTGCAGGATATAACTATAAGGAGGTTCTCCATTAAAGAAGATTATCAGGCTATGGATGCCTTTAACCGAAAAATGACGGAAGTACATCGTGACTACGTTGCAAAAGAAAAAAAATCCAGCATCTCTGCGAAAAAATTGGTATTAACAGACTAAAGAGAAACGATATATGACCAAAGAGAAAATCATCCTCACGGGCGACCGCCCTACAGGACGCCTGCATATAGGACATTATGTAGGCTCATTAAGAAGAAGAGTAGAGTTGCAGAACTCCGGTTTGTATGACAAGATATTTGTTTTCATAGCCGATGCACAAGCATTGACGGACAATGTGGACAACCCGGAAAAGGTACGTCAGAATGTTATCGAAGTGGCGCTTGACTATCTGGCATGCGGACTGGATCCGGCAAAAAGCACCATCTTCATCCAATCTCAGATTGCCGAACTGTGCGAATTGAGTTTTTACTTCATGAATATGGTGACCGTAAGCCGCCTGCAACGCAATCCCACAGTAAAAGCGGAAATTCAGTTGCGCAACTTCGATGCCAGCATCCCGGTAGGTTTCTTCACCTACCCCATCAGCCAGACTGCGGACATTGCCGCTTTTAAGGCAACAACTGTCCCTGTGGGCGAAGACCAGGAACCAATGCTGGAACAGGCACGCGAAATAGTTCGCCGCTTCAACTATATTTATGGTGAAACATTGGTTGAGCCGGAAATCCTTCTGCCCGACAACGCCGCCTGCCTGCGCCTGCCCGGAACAGATGGAAAAGCCAAGATGAGTAAGAGCCTGGGAAACTGCATCTACCTCTCCGACTCTGCCGACGAAGTACAGAAAAAAGTGAAAGGTATGTATACCGATCCCGACCACTTGCGTGTACAAGACCCGGGTAAAGTAGAAGGCAATCCTGTATTTACTTATCTGGACGCTTTCTGCCGTCCCGAACACTTCGGTCTTTACCTGCCCGAATATCCGAACCTCGATGAACTGAAAGCACATTATCAGCGTGGCGGTCTGGGCGATATGAAGGTGAAAGGATTCCTTAACTCCATCATGCAGGAGACGCTGGAACCGATCCGCAATCGTCGCAAAGAATTTGAAAAAGACATTCCTGCCATCTATGATATGCTGAAAAAAGGTTGCGACGCTGCACGCGAAGTTGCCGCCGCTACATTGGATGATGTACGCAAAGCGATGAAGATTAACTACTTCGACGATGCGGAACTGATAGCAGAACAAGTGAAGAAATTCAGCGGAGAATAAAAACAATATCCCCTGTAACGAGTAACGCCCTGACCTCCCGTAGAATCTACGAGAGAACAGGGCGTTCCCTTTTTAATGAAAAGACTGTATTTAGTTAGCAGATTTCACTAATACCACACGGTTCAGAATCGGTTGACCAAACTTGTCTACACCACCACCGGCTTCCACATTCAAGCGGTCGGCAGCAATACCGTAATTCTTGACCAATGCATTCTTAACAGCCTGTGCACGTTTCAAGCTCAACTCCTTGTTGAATGCCGGAGTACCGGTTGCAGAGTCAGCATAACCGTTTACGGTGTACGTTGCATTCGGGAACTGTTTCATTTGTTCTGCCAGATAAGACAGGTTCATGATTTCACGCGGGGACAATTCAGCAGAACCGATTTGGAAGAATACAGTACGCGGTGCGATATCCGGATCCGGAACAATCACCTGAGTTTCTGTCACTTCAGCTACCGGTTGGTTTTCAGCCTGTACCAATGCATTCTTCAATTCTGCATTCTGTGCACCCATCATAGCCAACTTATCCTGCATGGCAGCCAGTTCGATCTGAGAGATCAACTGCGGCATCGGACGACGGAAACCACGGGCCGGGAAACGATAAGTCAAACCAACCGTAGCGCTCAATACGCCATCATATCCGTGATCACCACCAACTTCACCATCAAATTTATCTTCAGCAGCCATTGCACTCAATTCCAGATTAATATCTACCGCATTCGAAATACGGAATTTATTGATAATACCCGCATTCACAGACAAAGCTTCGCGATGAGGTTTGGAGTAATTGTGAGTGAAACCAGCACCTACATAAGGAATAATCTCATAAACACGATGCTGATTATAACCTCCGAAAAGAGCATTCAGATTGAACATCACGTCACCATGCAAGTTCATATAGTCAAAACGTTGTTTATAGTAACCATCTTTCAGTTCGGCACCTTTCACATAGTCGGCACCTTTATCATAAGTAAAGCCTCTTGCCTGTAAGCCGCTATATTGCAGACGCAATCCCAAACCGGGAGTAAACCATTTACCGACAGAGATATTTAATGTAGGACTGATACGCTTACCAAAACTTCCCGCACTATCATTATCACCAAAAGTTGCTTCAGCACCGCCGCCGATAGAGAAGAACCAATTGCTCCAGAAAGGATTGGTGATTACCTGATATTTATCCTGTACCTGGATAATTTCGTATTCGACTACTTCAGTCTTCTGTTGCGCCATAGCCGCAGAAGACAAACCGGCCAAAGCCAGTAACATTAGAATCTTTTTCATATACCTTAAATAGTTAAGTGGTTAATTTAAATTCATTATTGTAACTGTTTAAATAACACCATCCGAACTAAAAGGTTTTACGTAGAGAGTTTTTTTTGTTCCAACCGCTCCACCGGCAGGGCAGAAAGGCTTATATACAGATAAATAAATGATGATTCGCCCCTACAAGTGCCTTTAAAAGTCCTGTAGGGGCGAATATCATTCACACGTATGTGCAAAATAGTTTTAACAAATAGATTATACTACTTTAACGAGCAAATAGTTTTTCAATATCTTCTTCTTTAATCGTTGACAATACGGTACGCCCGTCCGGTGTATAATTCGGAGTAGGACAAGCAAACAGATTATCTACCAGATTAACCATTTCTTCATTACTCAACACCTGACCGTAAACAATGGCAGCAGCCTTTGCCAGTGTCAGAGCCAACATCGTTTGCACTTCTTCCTTCACGTCATTTCCCTTTTCCATAGCCGTATGCACCATATTGCGCACCAGCTCCACCGGATTTAACCCTTCAATGCCGGACGGAATACCATTGATCGCATAACTTCCTCCTCCCAAAGGCGTCAGTTCAAACCCAACTGCCGAGAAGTCTTCCATGATGCTTTCCAATACCGCAGCTTCCGAAGCGGGCAATTGCACGATTTCAGGGAACAAAACTCCCTGAGAAACACCTTGTTTCTGGCGTATTTGATTCATATAGCGTTCAAACAACACCCGGATATGTGCCCGGTGCTGATCTATCAGCATCAAACCGGATTTTACCGAAGTCAGGATAAAGCGCCCTTTGAATTGAAAATGCTGCGCACCTTTCTCCACTGCCGGTTCGTTGGTATATAACGATGCAGATGGAGAGGATACAGTTTCCGTCTCCTGAACATACGGAGTACGTTCTTCGGACATATCAACCGATACAGGCGCAGAAGTCCAGTCCGTTTCGTCTACAAAAGGTCCTTCTTCCATAGGCGTATTCATCTTACTGGCTTTCTCCAGACCATCATACAGTCCCTCCCAGTCCACTTTCGGCCGGGAATAGCTGCCACCACTATAAGAAGAAGCGGAAGAAGTCTTGAACGGGTTGAAGTCTGAATTATAATGCACCTTCGGAGGCTCTATCGGACGAGTCTGATCGAACGCGGGAATATCCGGCATACCTTCCGTATCAAAATCAATGGACGGCACAGCATTGAATTTACCCAATGACTCTTTTACCGCTGCGGAAACAATCTGCCAAATTGCCTGCTCGTTTTCAAACTTAATCTCGGTCTTGGTAGGATGTATGTTCACATCAATGTTGGCCGGATCCACATCAAAGTAAATGAAATAGGAAATCTGTTCGCCTGCCGGAATCAATTGTTCATAAGCATCCATCACCGCTTTATGGAAATACGGATGACGCATATAACGCCCGTTCACAAAGAAATACTGATGAGCTCCTTTCTTACGCGCCGTCTCCGGTTTGGCAACAAAGCCGGAGACCTTCACCATAGTAGTATCCACATCTACCGACAGCAGATGCTGGTTCAACTTCTTGCCAAATACGGCAAGAATGCGTTGGCGAAGCGGCATCGCAGGCAGGTTGAATAATTCGGTATCATTACTATATAAGTAGAAAGCCACTTCGGGATGTACCAGAGCTATGCGTTCAAATTCAGTAAGGATATTGCTCAATTCTGTTGAGTTCGCCTTCAGGAACTTGCGGCGGGCAGGTATATTAAAGAATAAGTTCTTAATGGAAAAGTTACTTCCTTTAGGACACGAAACGGCTTCCTGACTCTCTACTTTAGAGCCGGCTATCACAATCCGTGTACCCAGTTCCTCATTTGCCATACGGGTTTTGAGTTCTACTTCCGCCACCGCAGCAACAGAAGCCAACGCCTCTCCACGGAATCCCATCGTGCGCAAGGCAAATAAATCGGCGGCCTGCCTTATCTTAGACGTGGCATGGCGTTCGAAAGCAAGGCGCGCATCCGTTTCGGACATACCTTTGCCATCGTCAATCACCTGTATGCAGGTTTTCCCTGCATCTGTCACCAATACGTGTATTTCTTGTGCTTCGGCATCAATCGCATTCTCTACCAATTCCTTAATGACGGATGCCGGACGCTGAATCACCTCTCCGGCAGCAATCTGATTGGCAACCGAATCGGGCAGCAGATGAATTATGTCGCTCATGATAATTACAAATTATGAATTATGAATTACAAATAACGAATAACAACAGGTTCCATGATGCTACATTGCAATTCGTAATTTGTAATTCGTAATTAAATTAAATGATTCCGGTGCTTATGGCATACCACAAGTATATCAGCAAAGCAATAATCACCAGTATTACCCCCAAGTGTACCGGTTTACGCCCGCTTTCCTTGCGTCGTTTCAAGTGGGTAGTGCCTTCTACGAATTTTCCCCGGATATCTTCCGGTGAAAATTCCTTCTCAGGCAACATTCCCAATTCACGTTTGGCGTTTTCTTCCATCTTCGCCAACTTTTCTTTCCGCTCATCCACATATATATATGGATGATTAAAGCCACGAGGCTTTCTCATTGTGAACATTCCCATAGCGCTTATTTATTTCTTTTTATATTCATATTCCTTGGTGAAACTATAGGCTTACGGTCTGATTTCTGCAATTGTTCGCCAGCCTTTTTACCTCTCCACTCAAATATATCTTCCTTATTCCTCGGTCGGATATAGTCGAACCAGACAAAAGGCGGCAGCTTATATTTATCAGCCGGAATCTGGTCCATCGGATAGAGCGTACCATTCGCTTTCCCTATAAAGGCTCCTTGCTCCATACGCCTTTCCTTCAGCAACATACGCAGGAAACTGCCCTCAGAATAGTTCAATCCTATCATGGTACTGTCTTTATCATCTATCGGATAGAAGACAACCAGCACATTACCGTTCACATCCACCTGACGCATATCTCCGCCGACAAAAAAGCCTTTCATCTCTTTGCCCGTCACCTGGTTGTAGTGAACAGAGTCTTTCTGCTCCACAGCCAAAGCCTGATTAATGATGTGCGCCCAGTCTATGGTACTGTCATTCATATAGACTTTAATTTCCTCACCCAACAGTTGCTGTGAGCCATGCCACAAGATAGGATCAGTATACATCGTCATACAAGAGTCTTTAGAATTATATACCAAAGAATCGCATACAGCCTGAACATCCGTACGGTAAGCACGTACTTTATGATACACCCTCATCTCACGAAACATGGAGTCCGTATTTATATGATAGGTAATCAACCGCAGTGTATCACCGTGCATAAACAAACTGTCACCTTGTGAATAATCAATGGCAACCGCACGTTGAGTGGCAAGTGCACTTCCCGTAATCTCATTGTAGAAGCAATAGTTACCCGTGAGCATATTCCTGTTAATGGTATCATTCATCTGCACATTGTCAAACGCTTCACCATATCCCAAAACACGATCATAGAAAATACTGTCACCCGTCAGTTTCTTGCCTTCGTTGGTCAGCACGGAACGATCCAGCAGTTCAGCCTGCTCTGTAGTGGTGTTATAAATACCTCGTTCGGAATAGATGTGGTTCTTATCACTCACAATATCCGAAGGACCCAGAATCGTAGCAATCTTCGTATCGGTGCTATATTTCAGGGTATCCGAAGTCAATACGAATTTCGGATTTACCAGCTTCACATCATGATTGAATACGGAAATTTTCGTAGCCGGACTATATTCTCCCCACTCGGAAGTCAGCACATTCTCTTCATCGGTCAATGTGCCGCCATCGAAGTAATAGCCCAAATTATACAGACGGTCGTAGTTTAAACTATCCGTTGTCAATACCGTATTCCTGTTAATCATGCGGACATTCTCACGAAGCATTGCCAACTGCGACATACCGTCATAATACAGATAATCTCCATAAATAAAGAGCGTATCCCCCTGTTCCATACGGACATTACCGAAAGCTTCCACCGAATTTGTCTTCTCGTAAATCAACGCACTGTCACAGTACATATACATACTGTCGTGGCGCAGCTTTACCGACCGGATCAGAATCTGAACATCCGGAAGCAGGATTTTATCCGCCTGCGCCTCCTCAGCGTGAAGCAAATCAACCCGGGTTTTCTTCTTTTCCGGCTGTTTCTGCTTATCCTGGGCACTCAGCAAACAGATGCCAAACAGGCATAGAAGGCCTGTGAGAAGGAATCTATGCCTGTTCAGAAAATTATTTCTTGTATTTTTCTTCTGCATACAAAAAGTTAGTGTATCACCCGGGATCAGTCTTTAATCCACCCCGGATACTTAAATGTACAGTTCTTCCAATTTTCGTTGATACGCACGTACGTATGCTTTTGTTTTTCGCGAATCCATTTATCCAGCATCTCGTCACGACGTTTCTCCAATACAATTTCCTTCAGGTTCTGATAGTCTTCCGAAATAGTTGCTTTGTGTCCGTTGATGCGGCTTTTTAGTTTCACGATTACACATTCTTCTTTACCGGTCTTCTGCGGAATCATAGTGAATGCCTCGGAGATTTCTCCTACTTTCATCTTATCCACCACTTTAGCAATCTCGGGCGGAAGTTCCTGCATCTCAAACTTTGATGTATTGGTTTGAGGGTTAGGTAACAGACCGTGATTGTTACGTGTATCCTTATCCTGTGAAAGTACGGAAGCTGCTTCTTCAAAAGTAAACTTACCATTACGGATGTCATCGGCAATAGAGTCCAGACGGGCAGTACCTGCCATCAGTGCTTCTTCCGGTACGTGTGGCTTCAACAAGATATGGCGTACTTTGATACGGTCACCACGTTTTTCCATCAACTGGATAATGTGGAAGCCATATTCAGACTCTACAATCTTGGAAACCTTATTGGGGTCTTGCAGATTGAAAGCCACATTAGCAAATGCTGGATCCAGATAACCGCGTCCCGTAAATGGCATTTCGCCACCATTGATAGCCGTACCACGGTCATCGGAATACAAACGTGCCAACATAGAGAAGCTTTCTCCCTTATTCACACGATCCGTATATTCGCGCAGACGACTTTTTACATCTTCAATTTCCTCCAAAGGAATTTTCGGTTGCTGTGTGATGATCTGCACCTCTACCTGAGTAGGGATATAAGGAATACTGTCCTGCGGCAAATCCTTGAAGTGACGGCGCACCTCTGCCGGAGTGATTTTAATCTCTCCTACCAGTTTCTGCTGCATTCTCTGCACTTTCAATCCTTCACGGGCATTGTCGCGCAAAGCTTCGCGAATCTGACTGGATGTCTTATTGAAGTATTCCTCCATCTTTTCACGCGAACCGATATTGGCGATATACATATTCGTCATCTGGTCCACACGTTGGATCACCTCACTTTCAGAAACTTCAATACTATCGAGAGCAGCCTGATGCAAAAACAGCTTTTGTACTGCTATTTCTTCAGGAATCACACAGTAGGGATCACCGTCAAATTTACGCCCTTCGTACAGAGCACTCATCCGAGCTTCTTCTACTTCAGACTTCAATATAGCCTCGTCGCCCACTACCCAAACTACTTCGTCAATCACGTTGTCTTGTCCATAAACGGCAGAACCGGTCATCAGCGCCAAGGCACATAAAACTACAAACTTAAAGTTCATAAAATTTTTCATTCTGTGTATCTAAACTAATTATATTTAATCTCATTCTTCTTCACTGCCTGCTGATACAAGTCATCCTTCACTTTTTTCATAAACTCCACTTGTTTCAGGTTCAGCATCATATCTTTCACTTTAGGGCGCGCAAACTCATAAGGCTCCTGCTCACCCACCGAACGAAAATCACTCACATTCAGGAAATAATAAAACGCCGTATCTTTCAATTCGATATGACGGTTCTTATTCACATAATCTTCTACTTCGGGTACTTTCAATGGTATCAGATCAAGCACATCTGCCATCGGTACCCATTTATCATAAAAGTACTCGTACTTCACGGCATTCTGCAAGCTATACTTTTCCAGATGTTCCACTGCATCTTGCGTAGCTGCTTTATACCAACGACGTACATTGTTTAGTTGTGGTGCGGTGAGGGGGACTTTGATGAACAACCCCTGCATCAGCGGCCGTTCCAACCTGAAAAGCTCTTTATTCTTTTCATAATAGTCCGCCAACTCTCCCTCTGAAATTTCATTCGAGAGTCTTTGGTGAATCAATGCCTGCTGATAGGTGTGCATAATCAGCGCCTTGCGATAATTCTCCACAAGTTTCTCAATCTCCCCGTTATCGGGAATATTACTCTGCGCTTTCTCATATAATAAGACATCTTCCACCCAATTGCGGATATAATGTTCTGCGAACAGTAAACTATCATCTTTCGACAATCTCGCCGGAAGCGCAGATTGCAAGTCTTCCCGGTAAAGGAAATTGCCGTCCAATTCCACCAGTGGTGTCTTTCCTTTATGGTCGTGTTGCTCGCTACAGGCCACACACAAAAGGATGGAGAGGAGTGCCAGGAAAAATATTCGCATTACCGATTGATATTTACTTTATTTCAAGGTACGAAGATAACGGTTTAATCGGTTGCATCAGTGCTTATTAACGGTTTTTAAAACCTCTTGGTTTATTTCAACCTTAGCGGTGCTCCGTAATTGTGCAATCCAACGCTCCTCCAAATAGTTCTGATAATCGCCTACAAGCAGTACACGCACCTCTTGATAAGTCTCCGGCCCCTTCACCTTTTCACCCAGAAAAGTGGTAAAAGGAAATGACGTCATAGGTTCAGCTTTCCCCTTTTTGAAGATTTCTTCATCTACATAAGCATTATCTCCGGGAGCAAATAAGCCTTGTTCTGCCTGCACTTGCCGCGTCTTTGCATTAAACGTCAGCCGGATGGCATTCTGCCACTCCTCTTCCGGCAGAGATTTCAGGAATTTACGGGCTTGCTTTCCAAGCTTTTTCGTTGTAGTATGTAACACAATTCCTTTATAACGGGGGACTTTCCAATGATAATCCGAATGATGCTTTTCAAAATAGGCCGCCAGTCCGACCTCATCTGAAGGTACACGTTCCCAAATCTCCCGGTTACTGATTTCAAACAGTAACATTCCATTCCGATACTCTTGCATGAGCATACGGAATTCCGGATATTTATCTTCCAGACGACTATACTCATAATCCAGTACGGACTTCATGATAAATCCTTTCAGCTGGCGTTGCACACCCTGAGGGTGGGAAGCTGCAAAACCGGCAAACATCTTTCCTGTATATTCCCTGCCGTCAAGTGTAAACAGTCTCTTATCCGTCTGCCCTTTTGATAGCAATTCATCCACTCCAGTCTTATCTTCCGTATATTGATATTCCTTTTTCAGCTTTTCCACCAGAGCTTCCGTCCCTCTGTCCATTCCGTTACGACGGCTCTGGCGACGCATGATTTCATCCTTCACTTTTTCAAAGGGCAGGATGTCTTTCCGTTCAATCACCTTGACAATATGAATGCCTTGCGGTGTAAAAAAAGGTCGGGATATCTCTCCTTGTTTTAATGCAAATACAATATCTTCAAACTCGACAGGCATTTGTAACCAACTTACCCAAAAAGATTTTTTTTCATCGGAGAAATTACGTACACACTCATCAAAGTCCGCCTGCCCATTCTGCAATGCGGCATAAAGAGAATCCATCCGAGCTTCCACAGAACGCAGCACATGACTGGTTACTGTTTGGGGAAGAGATTTAAAGATATGACTTACCCGTATCTGTCCGGCACGATTATTAGCTTTCATTTTATCATATACTTGACGGGCTGCAAGCTCTGATACAGACTCATCCGTCAAATAAGCTTTTGCCAACTGGCGACGGTATCCCTCCAGTTCTTCACGAAAAGCCCGGGTAGTATCCAATCCGGCAGCTTCGGCTGCAGCGACTTTCAGCTTAAAATTCACAAACAAATCAACATATTCACTCAATGTTTTCTGTTCGATACCAGCAAGGGCATTATTCTTATTATAGATATATTCGAACTCCGAACGGAGAATTTCTTCCCCGTTAATACGCATCAACACCGGATCTTGCTGAGCAAAAACCGCCAATCCCAGGCAAAGGAGAATTATTGTCAATCCACTTCTTATCATAACTATTATCTTAGAAAAGAATAATGTAATAACGGGGAAACATCTTTTATATTGCCTCAACACCAAACAGATGATGCCTTTTCTTTAAACGAAAAATACCCGGAAAAGTATTGGTTACTCCCCGGGTATTTCTATATAAATTACCTATATTTTATTCGGGACGACTGTAATTCGGAGCCTCGCTTGTAATTGCCACATCGTGCGGGTGGCTTTCAAGCACGCCTGCATTAGTGATGCGGGTGAACTTGGCATCGTGCAACTGCTCTATGCTACCTGCACCGCAATACCCCATACCGGCACGCAAACCACCTACCAACTGGAAGATCACTTCGTATAAAGTTCCCTTATAAGGTACACGGGCAGCGATACCTTCCGGCACCAATTTCTTAACGTCATTGGTACCACTCTGGAAATAACGGTCTTTTGAACCATTCTCCATTGCTTCCAGCGAACCCATACCGCGATAAGATTTGAACTTACGTCCGTTGAAGATAATTGTATCACCGGGAGACTCTTCCGTTCCGGCAACCAGCGAACCGATCATTACGCTATATCCTCCGGCAGCCAAAGCTTTCACAACATCACCCGAGTAGCGCAAACCACCGTCAGCAATCAAAGGAACACCTGTACCCTTCAACGCCTTAGCCACATCATATACAGCAGACAACTGAGGAACTCCCACACCTGCCACAACACGAGTGGTACAGATAGAACCTGGTCCGATACCAACTTTCACTCCATCAGCACCGGCTTCCACCAATGCTTTAGCAGCTTCTCCGGTAGCAATGTTACCTACCACAATATCAATGTTCGGAAAACGCTTCTTAGCTTCCTTCAATTTTTCTATTACATAGATAGAATGTCCGTGAGCCGTGTCGATAACAATCGCATCAGCACCGGCATCCACCAAAGCCTGCATACGGTCGAGGGTATCAGCCGTTACACCTACACCGGCCGCTACACGCAAACGACCTTTCGAGTCTTTGCAAGCCATCGGTTTATCCTTAGCTTTCGTTATATCTTTATAAGTAATGAGGCCTACCAGCTTACCCTCCTTATCTACAACCGGCAACTTCTCAATTCTGTGTTCCTGCAAAATTTGAGAAACAGCCTCCATATCAGTAGTCGGATTAGTAGTGATAATATTTTCTTTTGTCATCACTTCGTCGATATGCTTATTCATATCTCTTACGAAACGAAGGTCACGGTTTGTTACAATTCCCACCAAATATCTTTCATCATCCACTACCGGTATACCACCAATTCTGTATTCCGCCATCAATGCCAATGCATCGCCTACGGTAGAACCTCTCTTAATGGTTACAGGATCATAAATCATACCGTTTTCGGCACGCTTCACGATGGCTACCTGACGTGCCTGTTCTTCGATAGACATATTCTTATGGATAACACCGATACCACCTTCACGTGCAATGGCAATTGCCATTTTCGCTTCGGTAACCGTATCCATAGCGGCCGTTACAAACGGAATTTTCAACTCAATGTTTTTAGAAAACTTTGTCGAGAGTTCGACAGTTTTAGGAAGCACTTCAGAGTAAGCGGGGATTAACAAAACGTCGTCATAAGTTAATCCATCCATTACAATCTTATCAGCAATAAATGACATAGGGCTATGCGTTTAAAATTTATTGCGTGCAAATATACGGTTTTTCTTGTTTAACCACACTATGTCTGCATAAAAAGCTTATAACAGTTCACTTTTTTTAAACCGTATAGCCTCAAAATCCTTTTATTTCCTTTTCAAACGGACAGTAGCCGGACTGTACCCGAAACGTACTCAATATATACCTGGTCCGTATCCGGGACGTATCAGAACCGTACTTGCTCCGTACATTCTTCGGTCAGAAGTACCTCTGCACGGAGAAAGTACGGACTTGGTACGGAGCAAGTACGTCCCAGGTACTATTTAGCTCCACAAAAAGAATATCCTTTTGCTTATTTACTATAAGAATACGGAGCATCTTCAGGCTTTACTCCTCTTTCTTTATCAGGAACGCAATCCATGATCAGTTTAAGTTCACCGCCTTGCGTCAGTTCCTCATGTTTTAGGAAATTATGGGAGAAATTCTTCCCATTCAGAGTTGCCGAACGAATATAGCAATTATCCTCTGAAGCGTTTTCTACATGAATTACAAACTGTTTTCCTCCGGGCAAGGAAAGAGTTGTCTTATTGAACAACGGACTTCCCAGTACATATTCGGAAGCACCGGGGCATACGGGATAAAATCCCAATGCAGTGAATACATACCACGCCGAGGTCTGACCGTTATCTTCATCTCCGCAATAACCTTGCGGACCGGAGTTATACAGTTTGTTCAGCACATTGCGGGTATGGTATTGCGCTTTCCAGGGCTGACCTATATAATTATACAAATAGATAGCATGTTGCACGGGTTGATTTCCATGGGCATACTGCCCCATATTGAGTGCCACCATCTCAGCTATTTCATGGATAACGAAACCATAAGTACCATAATTAAACGTGTTAGGAGCCGTAAACATGGAATCAAGTCGTTCTGCCATTTGTTCATGACCACCCAGAAGCGTAGACAAACCTTCCGGATCATGGAATACGCTCCAGGTCCAATGCCAGGAACAGCCTTCAGTGAAAGGTCCTCCCCACTCGGTGGCGTCAAAGTTGTCACGCCACTTGCCATTGGTATTCCTTGCCCACATGAAACCTTTTTCGGGATAAAACAAATTGCGATAGTTCTGTGCCTTTTTATAATAGGCTTTCGCGATTTCCTGATTTCCAGTAGCTTCTGCAAAACGTGCCAGACACCAGTCAGCATAAGCATATTCCAGAGTTTTGGCAGTTGCCTCGGGCACTTCAGGATAAGGCACATAGCCTAAACGGTCGTATTCCTCATATCCGTCGCGTCCTACCGACGCTATCTCTCCACGCGCCTGCGTCTGATGTAACATGGCCTCCAAAGCTTTGTCTTTATCAAATGTCCGTATCCCTTTCATCCAGGCATCGGTAAGCAAAGATATTGAATTGTTTCCGATCATACAGCCACGATGTCCGGGACTGGCCCACTCTGGCATAAATCCACTTTCATCGTATGCATTCACTATGGACTGCATAATTCGTCCGCTGACCTCGGGATATGCCAAAGTAAACAATGGATGTACCGCACGGAAAGTATCCCAGAATCCGTTATCAGTATACATATATCCGTCATGCAATTGTCCGTCATAAGGACTGTAATAAACAGGTTTGTTGTCCGAATCAAATTCATAGAACTCACGTGGAAATAAAAGGGTACGGTATAAGCATGAATAGAATGTTTTCTGCTGCTCATGTGTTCCGCCTTCCACCTGGATACGTCCCAATTGGTCATTCCATCTCTTTTTCGCTTCTGCTGAGACTTCTGCCAGTGAGCGCCCGGCCACTTCACGATTG
>ULXS01043788.1_pt1 | contig 18700 bp, 19 predicted proteins | sample 1961421 | NCBI WGS metagenome assembly ULXS01 (sample SAMEA4835842, study PRJEB28245) | human gut metagenome | biome: gut microbiome; material: fecal sample | place: Denmark | collected 2008
CTTGCAGTCACCGTTATACTGCTCGCTGAACACCTTCATGGTATAGTCGCCCGGTGCAATGTCAGACGGGATTTTGATTTCAACCGTTCCGCTTTTGGCAGTAGGTTGTGCTACTCTGCCGTAATACTGTGCGCCGTTGTTATCCGCCAGGATGACAGAGATATATTCATTTTTCCCTCTGGTCGCCCCTTTGTAATTCAGCGTAACGGTATCGTCGGGGGCGGCGCTGACAGTTTTTTCCGTTACGGCAAAATTGCGTCTACTATCTAAAAGCGTCAGTTTCCATTCGTTTCCGCTGTATTTGGAAACTTCGGTCAGCCCTCCGTCAGGCTTTCCGCCCACAGCGGCAGATGCAAAAAGGACAGAGTTCAGATTTAAGTTAAAAGCGGGACGAACAGTCCGATAATTATTGAAAATGAGGACAGAGAACCCAGAGTATTGGACAGAACCCTCACTACGCACGACGGCGAGACGATATTTATCGGAGCCGGGGGAGCGCAGCCACCAACCGCTATCCACCCAATTCGGATGTGCAGGATTCAAGGCACGCAGATCGTTGTTTACAGCAATAGCCTCTTTTGCGGAAAGTGGCCAGAATACAGCGTTATCCACCTGCCCTCCCGCTACACAGTCGGTATTCTCTCCGTCGTAACTTCCGCTTGTCAGCGTCCGTTTCTTTACGGCAGGATTTTCTTCTGTCGTCAGCTTTTCCGCAAGCGCATCTATCGCGGTTTTCAAATTACTCGGTGCGTATTCGTTGTTTAATATGGTATCGACAAATGGTATAACCCCCATAGCGCCTGCCGCAAGCAGGGTAATATCCCCCTTTGAGCTTGTAACACCGCTTCCGTCATAGCCGATAACTCGCCATGCAGCGGGATTATTTTCATGGTTTTGCCCGAAATACACAGTCGGTGCGGTCGCTGTGTTTACATTTTTACTTAACACACTTAGTGCATCTGTACCAAGCTGTATCGCAGCAGAGCCCTCTGTCCCAACCTCCTCGGCGAATACGCTTATCGGCGTAAGGCAGAGCATCATGCATAAAGTCAGCAGGATACTAAGTATTCGTTTTTTCATTTTTCGCCACCTCCGTTATATAAATTTAATCAAGAGCAGTTATTGTAATAGTACCTCTAAAGCCACCGAGATAAGTATTGTATGCCGAATTTTCAAACCACAACTGCAATGTAATGTCTTTATTTGACGCATCATACATTCTGTTGAAATTAAAGGAATGTTGATCATTGGTATACGGTATTTTTGCCCCGTCCCTTTTTATTCGTGTAAGCTCCCTGCACAGATCGTTATCATAACCGTCCGTCATCTGAATAGAGTAATTGCCGCTGTTGTTAAATTCGTTTGAACCGACTTCGAGAGAACCGCTTAAGCAGACATTGTAAATATGTCCTTTTTTGAGGGTAATATTATTCATGTAGGATGAAATCAAGCCGCCCTTGTTTATTTTTTGGTAGACAGAAATATTGACACGACTGTTATTCAGTACTGTCCTCGGAGCGTTTGCCTCTCCGTAAAAATATCCCGAACAACTGCCGTTCTGACCTGCATCACCTTTGTCGCCTTTATCTCCTTTGTCACCCTTTTCGCCTTTTTCACCGGTGTCTCCTTTGTCTCCTTTTTCACCGTCAGCACCTGTGGCTTTCACTCCCGTATCGGTCGTTCCAATCCACCAGTTGCCGTTTTCTCCGATGAACGGGGTGTTACCGTCTTTGCCGTCAGCGCCGTTTTGTCCGTTTGTTCCGTCCTTACCGTCAACACCGTCTTTTCCGTTAAGACCATCTTTGCCGTCAACACCGTCTTTACCGTCAACACCGTCTTTGCCGTCTGCGCCGTCCAGACCTTTCAAAATTGAAAGATCGTAAAGGTTAAGCCACATTTCATCGCCGACATAACGCCACTGTAGGTTATTTTCATTTACACGGAACTCAGGTGTTTTTCCGTTTGCTCCGTCCTTACCGTTCTGTCCGGCATCTCCTTTATCTCCCTTGTCGCCTTTTTCACCGTCAACACCTGCGGCTTTTACGCCAATGTCGGTCACTCCGAGCCACCAGTTGCCATTTTCACCGATGAACGGCGTATCGCCGTTTTTGCCGTCAATACCATCGACACCGTTCTTTCCGTCGATTCCGTCTTTTCCGTCAAGACCTTTCAAATTTGAAAGATCGTAAAGATTTAACCATATTTCGTCACTGACATAACGCCATTGAAGATTGTTTTCATTTACACGGAACTCCGGTGTTTTTCCGTTTGCTCCGTCTTTACCGTTCTGCCCTGTGGGTCCCTTTATATCGGAAATGGCAACAAGGTTTTGCCAGTCTTCTCCCTCATAGCGCCACTGTATATATTCTGTTGTTCTTTGTACCTCTATGTTTTTGCCGTCAATGCCGTCTTTACCGTCAGTACCGTTTATTCCGTCAGTACCATCTTTTCCGTCAAGACCGTCTTTGCCGTCAAGACCGTTCTTTCCATTAGTACCGTCTTTGCCGTCAACGCCGTTTTTACCGTCAATACCGTTTTTTCCGTCAGTACCGTCTTTGCCGTCAATACCGTTTTTGCCGTCAAGACCGTTTTTACCGTCAAGACCGTTCTTTCCGTCAGTGCCGTCTTTGCCGTCAAGACCGTTCTTTCCGTCAGTGCCGTCTTTTCCGTCAGTACCGTTTTTGCCGTCAAGACCGTCTTTTCCATTAGTACCGTCTTTGCCGTCAGTGCCGTTTATTCCGTCCTTGCCGTTCTTTCCGTCAGCACCTCTGAGCGTGTTAAGAGCTACAAGATCGTGCCATTCCTCTTCGGCGGTATCTCTCCATTGGATTGCTGTGCCGTTGTTTCGCACCTCCGGCAACAGGGTTTTGCTATTTTCCGCCTTGCTGCATACGGCAGCGAATGCAATGCAAAGTACGATGCAAAGCACAAGACAGAGTGCGGTGGTAATAAAGTATATTCGTTTTTTCATTTGTCATTGCCTCCTCTCAAATATTGTGAACGGTATTTATCAGCAAACAGGGCAACACCCTGTTTTAAGACCTCCATTTGGGTTTTTAAATAATATTCATCCTCAAACATAGCATAGTGTACACAGGCACGGACAAATATAAAAATCAGCGGTGTAATCACCGTGTACGGAATGCCGATTTTCGGCTCAAGCAGCTTGGCATACTCGGTATAGCGCTCATTTACCCCCTCAAAAAATTTCTTGCCGTGCTCAATATATTTCGGATGGGTATAGACCTGATACATCAGCCGATATTTCTTGCCGTGCTTCTTTGCGGTCCAATACGGAACCTCTTTCACAAATCGAACAACATCCTTCGGGTCGGTTGGAGCTTTTTCCATAAAATCATCCTCAACCTTTTCCATACAGTATGCAGTTGATTCAATAATCAGTTCATCAACACTGTTGAAATAGGAATACAGATTTCCCGTTGTACAGCCACACGCTGCCGCCAAAGCCTTGATGCCCGTACCGGTCAATCCGTTTTCAGCATAGCATTCAAAGCATTTTTCCATTATTTCCCTCTTACGCTCGTTGTGCTGTTCCTCCGTTGTTCTCATAACATTCGCTTCCTTTTGATAACTAATCGATTAATTAATTATAGTATAGCACAGAGCTACGGCAATTTCAACAATTAATTAAGAAAAAATCGCAAAATATTAAATTTTTATCACATCTGTCGGAAACTTTACTGCTATAGCAGTACCATTTTCCGAACTTTCTTCCACACGAACTTTACCATTGTGCAGTGCAACGATTTCCCACACCAAAGAAAGTCCCAATCCAACTCCGCCGTATTCTCTGCTTCGGGATTTATCCACACGAAAGAAGGGCTGAAAAATACTTTCTCTGTATTGTTCGGGGATGCCGTAGCCGGTATCCGCAACCGTAATAACAAGCTGATTGTCTTTGTGCGTTACGGTAATATTCACTGTACCGTCAAAACGGTTGTAGCGTATAGCGTTTTCGGTCAGATTGTATAACAAACGGTAAATCAGCGTGTCACTGCCTGTCATAACAGCGTCGCCCGTGCTTTCAAGTGTAACATTGTTCTTCTCTGCAAGGGGTGCAAGGTCAGTAAAAATCTCTTCTACCATAGGACCTATCTCTATGCGGTCAGCACACGATACTGTGCGAAGCTCGCTCATTTCCAACAGGGTTTTTGTCATTTGTGTCATTCGTTCGGTCTGCTCACGCAACAATCGGAGAAACTCCGCCGTTTCAGGCGATACCTCGGGGTGCTCTGCCGAAAAAAGTTCAAGCTGTGCCTGCATAAGCGAAAGCGGCGTGCGCAACTCGTGTGCGGCGTTTCCCGTGAACTGTCGTTGAGCGGTAAATCCCTCATCAAGACGGTCAAGCATCCGATTGAACGACTTGACAAACTGTCTCAGTTCAGGCGGAACTTCTTCGGTTATCTTCATATCCGTCAAATTGTTAGGTTGAACCTTTTCAACCCGAGCGGTAAAAGTACGCAGAGGCTTCAGTGCATGCCCGCTTAAAAAATACGCAAGCACACCGCCTAACAATGTTGCCGCCGCCGTAATATACCAATTGGTAGCGATAAAGGATTCCTGTGCTCCGTTAATTACAATAGTCAATTCACGATCAAGCTTTTTTTGTTCGGGATCGAAAAAGTCAGGTTCTCCTTTGTCCGTATCACCGTAACCTGTAACATAAGAGCCTATGGAATCCATATAATGGCTGCCGGAATAGCCGATAAGAACATTCATAAAAATGCAGGTGGCTCCGATAAGAAGTGCTGTCATCAGAGTTATGCGCCATTGCAAGGATAGCTTTTTCATACTTTTTCTTCTTCCATAACATATCCTTCACCAATGCGATTGCGAATCGGGTCATAGCCGAGTGCCGCACGCAGTTTCTTTCGTAATGCAGATATATGTACTCTTATTGAATTGCTGAAATTGTCAACACTGTTATCCCAAACATGGTCGAGCAGTTCTTCCTGACTGACGGGGCGACCTTGATTAAGAAGTAAATATTCAAGTATTCCGATTTCTTTACGGGTAAGTGACAGCTCCTGACCGTCAGCAACGGCAACACGGGCTTTGGTGTCAAAAGCAACCTTTCCACAGTTCAAAACAACATTGTTTTGTGTAAACCGACGGCGAGTCAGACTGCGTATTCTTGCCTCAAGCTCCTCCAAATGAAAAGGCTTTGTCAGGTAATCGTTTGCTCCGGCATCCAGTCCCTCCACCTTGTCGGCAACCTCACAGCGTGCCGAAAGGATTAACACTCCGGTATCTCTGTCGGTTTGTCGCAGAGTTCGCAGTACCGTCATCCCGTCTGCACCGGGTAAATTCAGATCAAGTAAAACAAGATCGTACTTTTCTATTCCGAGCAACTCATTTGCTTTGTTTCCGTCATAACAAAAATCAACGCTGTATGCCAATCTTTTAAGGCTGCGAACAATTGTCTCGCACAGCGCACGCTCGTCTTCAATTACTAAAATACGCATAGAAACTCTCCTTGTTGTGTTTTCATATTTCTTTGATAATTTAATTATATCATTATATCGCTCAGACATAAAGTTTTTGTTAAGTTTTCGTTCTTAACAGGGATTTTACATCCTCTGTGCTACAATGAGAGCACAAAAGAAAGGAGTGACCGAATTGACTCGAAAGAAAAAAGCCGTATTTCAGATCGTACTGATTATCTGCGGAATTACGATGCTGTGTTACGGAGCTCTGCGTGGAGAGGCAGAAACCGTGTTAAGCAAGGCAATCCGGCTGTGTTTGGAGTGTGTGGGAATTGGATAACAAAGAACCGAAGAAAAAAAGAGGCGGTGTATCGCAGTTTCTCTCACGCTTTCGATGGCTTATTCAAGCAGGAGCAACTTTGCTGAGTAATATTCATCTGCCGAATTTATTGAAGGGCAGAATTTATCAAGGCAACGGAAAGGCTGTTTGCGTTCCGGGACTGAATTGCTATTCCTGCCCTGCGGCATCGGGTGCATGCCCAATCGGCTCGTTTCAGGCTGTGGTGGGTTCGTCAAAATTCAGTTTTTCATATTATATCACAGGATTCCTCATATTGATAGGAGTTCTGCTCGGGCGTTTTATCTGCGGTTTTTTGTGTCCGTTCGGATGGCTTCAGGAACTGTTACATAAGATACCGACAAAAAAGCTTTCCACTAAAAAGCTGAAGCCGCTGACATACATAAAATATGCAGTTTTGCTTTTTGCTGTAGGTTTGCTGCCAATGCTCATTACAAATGATGTGGGTATGGGAGATCCTTTTTTCTGTAAGTATCTTTGTCCTCAAGGGGTACTCGAGGGGGCAATCCCTCTTTCCGCTGTCGATTCGGGAATCCGTGCCGCACTGGGTACGCTCTTTTCGTGGAAGTTTGGCATATTGATTACGGTAATCGTACTGAGTGTACTTTTCTACAGACCGTTCTGTAAGTGGCTGTGTCCTCTCGGTGCATTTTATGCATTGCTTAACAAGGTGTCACTTTTCGGAATGAAAGTAGACAAACACAAGTGCATTTCCTGTGGAAAATGTGCCAAAGCATGCAAGATGGATGTAGATGTAACCAAAACTCCCAACCATACCGAATGCATACGCTGCGGTAAGTGTATCCGTGCCTGTCCTGTCGAGGCGGTCAGCTTTCGCTACGGCTTTGGCAAAGGAAAAGAAAATGATTGTCCCGCTGAAAAAGCGGAAACAGCAAAACAAAAAATTGGAACAAAAATTGAAACAGAAATTGAAACAGAAAAGGAGTAAACACCATGAAAACAACAAAAATTTTAACCTTACTGACTGCCTTGGTGATGTTGTTAAGCTTTGCCGCCTGTGGCACAGCCAAAGGCAATACGACGAATACTACTGCAAATAAGAAAAGCGAAACGGCTATGCTGACAGCTGTGAATCCGAAAACAAAAGACGAGGCCGCCGACCTGCATCAAAAACTGATGGCACAGGAAAATGCTATTCTTTCCGAAAACAGCAAGCTTTGGGAAAAGGTATTTGCTTCAGCCGATAAAGGTATGGCGATGAATGAGGACGGCAAAAACTACGGCGATTTTCTTCTGAAAACAATTGACGGTATCAAGGATCAGTTCAGTGCTGATGAGTTGAAACTGCTTAATAAAGGCGCCGAAGAGATTAAGGAAATTGAAGGAAAGCTGACAGTTTTGGAACAAAAATTTCCCGGATGCGGAGAAAAACCGTCTGATGGAGATATGAGCGTTCCGGCTGAAAACGGTAAGCCCATCGAAAAGGATGATCTGAAGAAATTCCCGACATTTGACGGCAAGGATCTTGACGGAAACGAAGTTAAGAGCAGTACGCTTTTTGCAAAAAATACCGTTACTGTAGTAAACTTCTGGTTTACCACCTGCAATCCCTGCGTGGAAGAACTTGCCGATCTGGAAGCTCTGAATAAACAGCTTGCAAAAAAAGGCGGAGCAGTAGTCGGAATCAATTCATTTACACTTGACGGTGACAAAACGGCTATCTCCGACGCAAAGAATATTCTGGCAAAAAAGGGTGTGACCTACAAAAACATTTGGTTTGATTCAAAAAGTAAAGCCGGAGAATTTACATCCGGATTGTACTCCTACCCCACAACTTATGTTGTCGATAAAAACGGTAATATTGTGGGAGAGCCGATTGTCGGTGCAATAACCTCCGAAAAGCAGTCTGAAAAGCTGCAAAAGTTGATTGATCAGGCAATTGCAAACAGCAAGAACTGATGTGTGCCCTGTCCCGACAAAGTATCAATAATGCATATTTTCAGGTTCTGTAAATTTTACATATAGATTCCAACAAATATGCCAATAATTAAGCCCATATAATTTTTCGTACAACAAAACCTCCTGCAACGGATTTTACTCTGTGCAGGAGGTTTATTCTTATTTCGATATTTTTTATTTCATCGTTATATCTGTATAAAAATTTTCACATAGCTGTAACGCTGTTTATCATCACAATAAATTTGTATTCTGTTCAAGCATTAAAAAAGAGGCTCTTTCGAGCCTCCTTTCAGCAGTTGTTCTACCCTATTTTATTGTAGAGTTTGTTACTGTCAAAATGCAAATATCAAAACTGCCGATGCGAAAAAAAGTGCAAAAGTAATCGGCTGAATTTTTATGTATTTTTCAACTTTTGCAATTCGCTCATCAGAAAATTGATTTGAGTTTGCAACATTTTTGTAATCACGATATGAAAATGCGAATATAAAAATCGACACTATAACGAACACAATATAAAACAAAAACAAATAATTCTCCAGCAACGAACCGTAGTACTTTGTTATCAAAGAAAATGCAAAGCAAGCTGTCTGGAAAATCGGAGCTAAAATACAGGCTTGGATTGTTCTGTCGCATTTATCCTCCGGTCTGTCATCCTCTTCATTGGGTAAAAAATAATCATCTGCAAGGCTTGAATTAATATGAACCCTCTTACGATATAGTTTAATTAAAGCCGCAATGAACAGCAAGCAAAACATTGCCACATTGCTATATCCATAGATTAAATATGCACCGCCCTTTAACACATATATTAAATCTCCGTTACTATATAGAGTCAAGGCGTACATATATGCATTAACTATAACTACCCAAGCATATATTCTTTTAACCTTTTTAAAAAGAATATATATTGTTGCAAAATGCATTACAAGTATTAAAATCATCAAAGATATAAATACAAGCAAATCGTATGGATTATGCGTTTGACAAAAATTTATAAAAGGGTAAAAGTTTAAATATAATGCAGTTGTAGGAAACATAGTTAAATCCGAAGTAACCAAACAATAACCTACATTTACAAGCAACAATAGTATAAGTAAACTTTGCAATCCTACGACAATTGAATAATAAATTTTCTTTGCTTTCATTTAAAACATCCTATCTGTTATTTTACTTTTCATATTTGACTATATCAAAAAGAATTCAAACGAAATCAATAATGTGTATGTTGATATCATGGCTGATGAGATTAATACACAAAGAAATTTTTTTGGTCAATTCGGGTTTTCCGAATACTATTGACGAAAAAATCACAATGTCGGCAACAAAAGGCTTTTCTGTAATAACTGCTCATATTAAATTCTTCTTGAATGTATTAGATTGATTTTTAGTGATTAAGTGTGTATAATGTATATCGGGAGGTATCTATGGGAAAGCAAAATTATTTTTTCAGCGGAATTACGGACATACTGATTCTTGCCATTTTGTGTGAGCATGACAGTTATGTGTATGAAATTGTAAAATTCATAAAAGAAAAATCAAACGGATGCCTGTCCATATCTCAGAACACCGTTTACGCAGTCACCTACAAGCTTGTTAACGAAGGAAAAATCAGCGAATATTCAAAGCTTGTCGGCAAAAAGCGCACACGAATTTATTATCATATCGAGGACGAAGGTCGGGCATATTATGAAAACCTTTTGGAGAGTTTTCATAATGCATACAGCGGTGTAGAGAGTATTTTAAATATTTTAAAAGAGGACAAGGGCAATGAACAATAACGGGGATTCCCTATGTTGTCAAGAAAATAAGAACAGGCAAATACATCAAAAGACTTATTGCGGTTGTACTTATTCTTGCACTCATATCAACTGTTACATACTGCATTGTTTTGCATGAAGACCATCAGATTACAAAAAGACAGGAAGCTGTTATAGCCGAAGATGTAATCGAATAGTACAAATTCCGTTCGGATATTTTTAAAATTTACAGACCGATTTCAAATTTGATTTTGAAATCGGTCTTTTTTTGTATATACGCTTCTTACGCAATGAAAATACATATTCTGATTGTATTGTATCAATAGACATTGTAAAAAGCAATACTTATTAATATTTTTTAAATAACAAATTATTCATTTTTCCATATCACTTGTTCATTAAGCTTGAAAGTAATTTTTCATACTTTGCATTGATTGTAATTTGCGTTGCGGTATTGAATACAAACGAAGTTACTCCGTCATCACAACCGTAATCGTCTATCTGTCTGACGGTGCAGATTCCGTTTTCCAGCGACAACGGTAATCCCGTGATATTCTCATTACCGCTGTGCAGCAATTCTATACTTACTATGAAGTTTTTAATTATTGCGGATTTTATTGCAGAATCAAATACAGCGTTACCGTCAATTTCAACGCTGTCTTCAAAAGTATCCGTTTCAATAAGTTTCTCCATTTTTTGATTATATTTTGAATCATACTCGATTCTGAAGAAATCAGATACCATTTTTGCAATTACGCCGTCACAAGTTCCGTCTGTATTGTACATTTGAATTGCAACCTCATCTTCGTTAAGTGCAATAACCTTGCCGTAAATAAACTTGTCACATTCATCATCTGTGTAAAAACTGCAATTTTTATTGCTTTGAAAAGCTTTTAATAATTCCGAATACATAGTATCACCTCATAATTTTTTCAGCTTTGTTTGATTTATCTTTATATTGTCTTTCATTTTATCTTAGTGTTAGCATCTAAATAATACAAAACAAAATGAGATATCCCCTTTAAGTGTTGTATAATAAAAAAAGGAGGAATTCATTATATCACAACAAAAAACTCATCACACCAAGCAATTCAAGTTGGATGCTATCAACTATCGCAAAGAGCACCCTGATCTTACACAGGTTGAATGTGCAAAGAACCTGGGTAATTGTTTGAGAGGGTATCTTCTCTGCCAGCAGCTTAGTTGGCAGAACTTCTCATTTTATTTTGTGCTAAATCTTGACACAGAACCAAGTATTTTTAATTTCACTTGCTTCTCACCCCTAATTACTACTTAATTTCTTAGTGTTAAAAATAATACATATTATAGAAAAGATAAAAGTTAGAATTGAAACGACCATAATCGGAATTTCATATGTCGCAAAATCAAAATATCTAATATTATATCGTATAAATGTAACTGTAAAATTATAAGCTGAATGTATTAGTATACCAGGTACTATTGAATTATATTTATCAACAAGGTAATTAAAAATCAAACTCAATAAAATTGCTGACAATACTGTGAATATAGATGATGAAAAATGAATAACACCAAAAGTCAACGAAACTAAAAGTGATGATACCCATATTGGAAAAGCCAATTTTAGTTTTGAATAGATTAAGCCACGAAATGTAACCTCCTCTACAATTGGAGCTAATATACTCTTGGCTACAAACAAAAAAACTACATTTATTCCATTGACTGATTTGTGCAAATCATTTGTATTTGAAACAGTATCTTCTCCCTGAAAGAATGGTATACAATTTAATAGAATTATAAAAATAAAATATACTGATAATCCTAAAAGAATAAAAGGCAATGCCGAACGCAGAGTTATTTTATTTAGTTTTATACTATCAACAAAATTATATTTCTTTACTTTTAGAATAAAATAAAAAATAATCATAATTAATGAACAAGCAATTATCTCCATAACATAGGTTGACATTTGAGGGAGATTTAAATTTATTTTACTAAAGCATACATATATAAATGAAATTATTAATGCACATATTATTGGTGTAAATGAAAAAATAAAAAAATAACTCACCGATTCACATATAGCTTTAAACTTTTTCAAAACTATTCCTCCTATTAAAAACTAATTTTATATGATAACAAAACTGATTTTTGACAGAAAGTATGCAGGGGTACTATAGGTATTTAAAAACAATCTGTCTATTGAGTCGAACAGATTTATAATATAGTAGTATTTATTCATAATAGATTTCTTTCCGAAAAGATAAATAATCAGTCGATTGATACGATTGATATGTGATTAAATTTACTGTAATCAATTCCTGTGCTTTTCAAATTATCAAATTTTGAATATTTGAAATTGTTATTGCAATCGACCGTAATAATGGTATCATTGTTTAACAACTCCATTATAACATAATCATTCGAAGAATAACAATCCTTAATTTTATCAGCAAGAAGTTCTTTTGAACCGTTCAGAACATCCTCACCTTCTATCATTCCGCTTGCATCAACCATATTTTTATCAATGACTTTAACACAATCCTTTTCGCCATCAGCAAGGTTGTGCCAAACAAGAAGCGTATCGTTTATTTTGACTGCATATCCATCACGGTTAACCGAAAAATGTTCTCCTACTTTAAGATTTTTATAAGATTCATAATCATCAATCGAAGCATTGCAGGCGGATAATAAACAAAGGATACATAAAGTACTCACTATTGTACAAACAACTTTTTTAAACATAAAAACACACCTTATCATTTTCAATATATTTCAGTATCTTTTTGACATACACTAAAAATTTTCTTCATAATATTTTAAAAATTCATCAGCCTGTTTGTTTGGATTTACTGATTTTATGTATTTTGTAATACTGCAATTGCCGTACCAAACCGAGATATATTTTTATTACGGATAAAAAAGCTCTTTAGGCAACAAAAATGTGTAAGGTGCGGTTATTATTGCCATTGTAAGAGATGCAATTATTTTCTGCTTTTTAGAAAGTCCTTTATTGTTAAATGACACACGATAATTAAAAGCAAAAATAAAAATACTGCTAAACAGAATACCGCTGACAATAAACAAAACTCCGTAGATGCTGTCATAACAGGAGTGGTTGGTTGCAAGATATATTCCCGAAAGAATTTGTTTTCCGATATCGTTGCCCTCGTAATATTCCGCACCTGATCCAATAGATATTGCCATTAGATACAGCACACCTAAAAAATCAGAAAGAAATCCATACAGAAATACGGGAATTATTGATTTCTTATACAATTGCCAAGTGAATTTCTTGTAAATAAAAATTGAAATTATTAAGAGAACTATTGAATCTATTATGAAATTCCCTACGGCTGATACAATCCAAAGAATGGGAACAAAGAAGAACAGCATAAACGGCGGCAAAATCATATTGTATAATTTAACATCTTTTTTCATAATATCACCTTCCTAATGATTATTTTCAGTTCACTATATACCAATTCGGTTTATGATAACAAATCAGCTTATTGCGAGCTGATCAATTAAGTAACCTTTCACCCATAAATCAGCCACTCCTCGAGGCAAAATGTAGTTAATTGTGTAACAATACAAGAAATTCTTTGTTGCAAGCAGTTCGTCATAATTTTTATCATAATGATAGAACAGATACACTCTCGCAAAGATATCATTATAAAGTTTACTGAAACAATTTATATTTTGCTTATAACCGTGTTCTGCCATAAACGAATCAAATTGTTGCACAAATAAATTTTTAAGGCAATCTCCCATAGTATACTTCCTATCTGATTTCGATATTTTAAATACAAAGTAATATTATCACCAATGAAATGCAATACAACAACATCAGCAGTATATGCATTACAATTAGTTTGCATTTATAATTTTGTATTGACGTTACTTTTATGTTTTGATTTTCCGATTTTATAAAATCAGAAATATTGTATGCCGTATGATACACTATACCTATACCTAAACACACATAAATAAAACAAATAAGGAATGCAGACTTGACACCAAAATATATTAGAAAGCTACAGGTAATCGGCGGAATAATTGCATAAACAGTCGGCAAAATCAAAGGCTTTTTCAATGTATGGTAATATTCCTTTTTATTTTTCTTTTCTGCATATGCAACAGCCTTCATAGGGTTGTCATATTTCCTATCCATAAATTTTGCATACTTTGAAATTTGAATAAAAAAGAGAATTCCGCAGAAAATGGAGCAAGCAATTCCGAACCATACGCACAAAAGAAGTTCGTTTGCTTTTTCTTCATATGTGAGATTATTTACAGATTGACCGATTAAATCGGAATCAAGCAAAATAGGTATAATTGAGCCGATTAGCAAGCACCAAATTGCCGTTATACCGCTTGCAAGCCACTTTTTAATGTTATCCGATGAATACATTTTAAACAGCCAAAACAACATAATTAAAGTTACAGCTATTAAAACAATTGAAACTGAAATTTCAAAAGGGTTATGACTTACAACAAACCTTGACACAAACTGAATCGGCAAACACAGACTTGTCAAAAAGATGTTTTCGGTACAACTCATCAAGTTTATAATAAAATTAATTATCGTAGACATTATAATGAATAACAACAAAAGTAAATGAATTTTTTCTACCGTCTTAATGTTTTTATAATTGAAATTTTTCATAGTTAACACCATCATTTTAAAGAATCGTAAATGCAATTGAAATTTGCAATTTCTTTCTCGTTGTACGGTGAATCGGGGTTGTATTCATACATTGACAAAATCCACTCAATCAGCGTGATATCATTGCCGCTTTTAACAAGGCAATTGTCGAGCAAATATCTAATTACTGTTTCACGATTGTAGAAAAATGTACCTGAATACATTAGATAATCACACAACAGAATTGTATGCTTGGGTGTATTCTCATTTGAAATTAAGTAAAGAAGATAACAGAACATATCTCGGTTATCAACCGATGAAAATTCTTTTTCAATGTTCTCAAGTGTATATTCAAAGTCGGATTTTTTAAGTTCGTCATATACAAACTGAAAATCTCCGTGTTTGATTTTATTTTTTAATTTTTTAAAATCCGGCATAATATCACCTCATTAAGAGTTCAATTTGTTATATTCATTAATTGCAATATAACTAAACAAATCATTCCCGTTTATAAGGCACAAAACGCAATTTGCACAAATGATTAGACACATCACAATTGCTATAATATCAATACCAAAAGCTAAAGTGTGTTTTTTAGTTATGTACTTATTATGCAGTCGAGTTGCAACTAACAAAATTATTGAAATTAACACAACATAATGAATAGCTTTTATCGTACCTAATATTTCATTTGCACCCATAAGTGTAATAATTGTCAGATAAATACTTTGTGATATTAGCAAAACAAATGTAAGAACAGATACAAAAATCGACTCCGTTTTCGGCATTTTTGGACTACCCTCAGACAGTAATTGTTTACAAACAAATATATCTAAAATCACCACAACGCACAATACTGTTGCAATAATAATTTTCATTGCAACAGAAATAAAAAACGGATGCAAGAACAATATGAAATCAAAAGCAATACCGCTTATTAATAAAAGGGTATTCAGAATATAATAGCAATTTAATTTGGTTTTCATAACTCTCTCCTTAAACACCAAATTTTGATAAGTCTATATTACAGCAAATATCATTAAAATATTTTATCAGCATACCATACTTCTAAAATCAAAACAGATATTATAATTTTAACAATTTAATTATAACTATAAAAAATCCAATATGCAACAAATTATGCGGCTTTGTCGGCAAATTTGGAATATATAACAAGGAAGCGTGAATAATTTTAGCAGTAATTACCGTTAAAAATCATCATGCTTTCTTACTGTATTTTCATGAATTTCAGCTTATTGCAAGCTGATCAATTAAGTAACCTTTCACCCATGAATTAGCCATTCCTCGAGGCAAAATGTAGTTAATTGTGTAACAATACAAGAAATTCTTTGTTGCAAGCAGTTCGTCACAGTCGCATTTGTCAGCAATTTTAACAGGTTTATTAGAGCCGACTTCGAGTTTCCATATACCGTTATAGGGGCTTTCAACCGTTTTGAGTATTATCGCCGATTCTGTTTTCTCGGATATGTAGTAAACACAATCGTTATTGGATGTAATAAATTTAACATCGGGATGCTGAATTGTCGGATAATTTACATCTTTATCAAGACATACATTGTTTACGGTTTGAGTTTCATCGCAAAAGAAATAGAAAGTATCTTGGCATACCGTTACATAGCGAATTCCGTTTACATAATTTGCATTTTTACTTTTGAGCAATTTGCAGGATTTTAGGTCATATTTTTTAAAAATATACTGCTTTCCTACTTTGAAGCTGTAACCGTATTCATCTGTTTTATCCTCAAAAATACGCTCCGCAATATAGAGATTGCCATCTGAAATATTTATATAATAAATCTGATTATCAAACTTAATATCTCCTATATTTTCAAGAGTATCAGAGTTTTTCAATATTACGGAATCATTCTTTGTGTAAGCAATAACTTCATTGTTACAAACAAAACTTCGGCAATCGGTGTCTATGGTTTTTCGTGTGTTTGTTGTTGTATCAAGACAGCAGAGCTTATTGCCGTTAATATAGAATAAATTATCGTTAATCAGACAACCGTTTGAAGGCAAATTTACGGTTGAATTATTTTTTGAATCATAAGCCGTAACCTTAGTTTTTCTGTAATCTGCCGCTGCAAGCGTTCCGTCATTATAGGACAGGTAACTGTTGTTAAAATATGAATCCGTGTCGGAATCGTAAACCATATTAAATGAAGGATTATAAAAGAAAAGCAAATATGCAGATACAACGCAGGCAACTGTCAATACGGATATTAAAACGAGAGTACATTTCTTTTTCATAAGTATCACCTCTTTGCGCTTTTATTATACTATTTTAAAGCAATATTTGTCAAGATTTGTATTAGTTATTTTAATACATTAATCCCGATTTTTTAAATAAAAATCGGGGAACAGAAATTATTTTATCTGTTTCCCGAATGTGTTTTATAAAATATTAAATTCAGTAAATTATTCTTTTACAATGTTTTCAAATGTGTGCCAACCGAGAACTGCACATTTTACACGGGCAGGCATATGAGAAATGTCAGACAATGCTCCGCCCTCCTCAAGCTCTTCAATTTCTTCGTCAGTTGCTTTGCCTTGAATCATTTTAAGGAAAATATCTTTCAGATGTTTGGCTTCATCAACTGTTTTGCCGATAATCAAATCAAGCATAATATCGGCTGACGCCTGGGAAATTGCACAGCCGTCACCTGTAAACGAACCGTCTGTAATCACACCGTCTTTGATATTAAGATTAAGCACAATGTCATCACCGCAGCTTGGATTCACACCCTCAAGGCTTGCCGTTGCCGTATCAAGCGGATGTTTGTGCATTGGATGAAGATTGTGATCGGTCAGGATTTCATTGTAAAAACTTCTGTTATTTTCCATATCCCATTCTCCTTCTGACAGATGACACGCTGTTCAAAAACGCATCAATGTCATCTTTCGTATTGTAGAAATAAATGCTTGCCCTTGTTGTTGACGGAATGCCTAAAAATTCCATCAAAGGCTGTGCGCAATGGTGTCCTGCACGGACTGCAATACCGTCAGCGTCGAGAATACTGCTGACATCATGCGGATGAACTCCGTCAATTGTAAAGCTGATAATTCCGCAATGCTCTTTCGGGTTGTTACTTCCTTGAATATTGATGTGAGGAATTTTCATAAGTCCGTCAAAGGCTCTTTTGGTAAGCTCTTCTTCAATAGCACCGATTGTATCAAAACGAATATTTTGAATATATTCAATTGCGGTTTTCAACCCCCATGCGCCAGCCGCATTTACCGTTCCTGCCTCGAATTTATGCGGTAAATCGGAATAGATAACCTTGTCCCTTGTAACGGAATCAATCATCTCACCGCCCGTTAAAAACGGCGGCATTTTTTCAAGAAGGCTTTCTTTGCCGTACAATACACCGATTCCGAAGGGTGCCATAAGTTTGTGACCGGAAAATGCAAGAAAATCTACATCAAGCGACTGAACATCAACGGGAATGTGCGGAACGCTCTGTGATGCGTCAAGCACAACAACTGCACCGCATTCCCTTGCAAGCTCTGTGATACGCTTTATGGGAGTTTTGCAACCGAGTACATTTGATATGTGAGTTACTGCCACAAGCCTTGTACGCTCCGAAAAAGCCTGTTTCAGCTGTTCTTCGGTAATTGTGCCGTCAGGGTTGCATTCAATGTACTTTACCGCTGCGCCCGTTTTTTCTGCAACAACTCTCCATGGCAACTGGTTGCTGTGGTGTTCCATTACAGTGACAAGAATTTCGTCACCTTTTTTAAGAAAATTCATTCCGTAGCTGTAGGCAACAAGATTGAGGCTTTCGGTTGCATTGCGTGTAAATATTATTTCACGCTCCGACCTTGCATTAATGAACTTTCTGACTGTTTCACGGGATTGCTCATAACATTCTGTAGCTTTGAAACCCAAATCATAAAGTCCACGCAGAGGATTTGCATTGCATTTTTTGTAGAACTCCATTTCCGAATTTATAACCGATTCAGGTCTTTGAGCAGTTGCGGCACTGTCGAGATAGGCTACAGGATTTTCTCGCAAAAGCGGAAAATCTTCCTTAAAGTTTTTCATTTGCATAGCCTGTAACCTCCTCCAGACAGGATTTTGCAAGCGTTTCAAGCTCCTCATCACCGATTTTTGAGCATAAAGCGTCAAGCTTTGCACGAGCCATAAGGTTACAAGCCTCTTCTTCGTCAAGACCTCTGCTTGCAAGATAGAAAAGCACATCATCAGACGGTCTGCCGATTGACGCACCGTGGTTGCCCTCAACATCCTCTTCCGCACAAAGAATGAGCGGTACGGTCTGATTGATTACATCTTCACCTAAAATTAGAACATCTTCGTTCTCGTCACCCTTAGCACCCGATGAACCGAGTTGGAAATCAATTGTACCACGGAATAATTTATGTGCTTTATCTCTCAAAACACCGCCGGCATTCATTGAGCTGACGGTCTTTTTGCCGATATGCTCGGCAACATAGTTCATATCAAGCAACTGCTCGTCCTTGCAATAGTAGCCGACATTGAGGTCAAGATTGCTCTGCCTGCCCAAAAGCGTTGTCTTAGTGCCTGTATAGGTTTCATTTCCGCCGA
>ULXS01013397.1_pt1 | contig 18686 bp, 20 predicted proteins | sample 1961421 | NCBI WGS metagenome assembly ULXS01 (sample SAMEA4835842, study PRJEB28245) | human gut metagenome | biome: gut microbiome; material: fecal sample | place: Denmark | collected 2008
TTCATTGATCAAGTTCATTGAACGATTCACATTATTACGAACCTTTTTAGCCATACCATTCATAACACGATGACATTGAGCAATAGCTAAGGCAGGATAAGGAATCAAACGTTCTTCTAATAAATCAAAGTCAGCCTGTTCTGCTAGATCTTCTGGACTGTCTTTGACAATACGCATCAATAATTTTTCAATTTGAGGAATGAACCAGAATAAAACTAATACATTTCCACAACGAATCGCTGTATTCATTAATGCAATATTTATTGGAGACATAACTTTATTCAAAAAATCATAGTGCATAAATAGATTTGAACCATAGAATAAGATAGACCAAATAATCATACCAAATAAGTCATTGATCAAATATTCTAATGCGGTACGTTTACCATTCTTATTTGCACTTAAGGCAGAAATCAACACAGGACATGCAGCACCAATACCAATTCCTAAGTTAATTGGGAAGGCTGCCGCAAATGTCAATGAGCCTGTCATAGATAGTGCCTGCAAAATACCAATCGCAGCACTTGCACTTTGTAAAACAGCAGTAAACAAAATACCAACAAGAATACCCATAATTGGATTTGAGAACATTGTAAGCATACTAATGAATGTTTCATTTGTTCTTAAAGGTGAAACAGCACCACTCATTTGTTGCATACCTGTCATTAAAATCACAAAACCAAGCATGATATTTCCAACATTTTTATGTGTAGTACGTTTTCCAAATGTTTTTAAACAAATACCAATAAACGCAAACAATGTTGTGATTGTAGCTGTTGAAAATAAGCTCGCAATACCACTAGATCCACCAACATAAGATAAACACAATATCCAACCGGTAATACTTGTACCAATATTAGCACCCATAATAATACCGATTGCTTGTCTTAGTTTCATCATACCTGAGTTAACAAAACCAATGACCATTACTGTCGTAGCACTACTAGATTGAATAACAGAAGTAACACCTGCACCTAGGGCAACACCTTTTAGACTAGTGTTTGTCATCTTGTACAAGAATGCTTCTAACTTATTACCAGCTACGCTTTTTAGTCCATCGCCCATTAAAGACATACCGAACAAAAATAACGCAATGCCACCTAATAGGGATAAGACCATTGTAACTATTTCCATCTTGAACTCCTTTTATAAAATGAATATTTTATTTTCAATTTTTCACGCAAAAAATTCCATATTGCGACGTCTTTATTATGCAATAAAAATAATGTCAAAACAATATTAAATTTATGTTAATTTTTAGTAAAATGTCATTTTTTTAATGAAAGCGTTTAAAAAAGATGACTTTAGAAACCTAAAATCATCTTTGCGATCATCTCAAAAAATTGAATCATATTTGAACGTAACATACCTAGTGGATAATCTAATAGACCTGTAAAAATCAAAAAGATAAATAAGATGTTCATCCATGGTGCACCATCAATAAATTTATAATACTTATCATCTGGTAAAAATGAAAATAATATTTTCGATCCATCTAGTGGTGGCACTGGAATCAAGTTAAAAATTCCAAAGCCCGTAGAAATAAGTCCTGTATAGGTCAATGTGTTTGATACAAAATAACCAACACTTGTCATCATAAATTGAGGTGCAAATTTATAAAGTGCATAAAATAGGAATATACAAATAAAGCTTAAAAGAAAGTTTGCGACAGGCCCCGCAAAACTTGTCCAAATAATCCCTGTTTTTGCGTCTTTATAATATCTTGCATCTATTGGAACGGGTTTTGCCCATCCAAATCCACACACCAATAGACAAACTAAGCCTAGCCAATCCACATGTTTAAAAGGATTTAGACTTAATCTTCCCTCTAATTTAGCGGTTGGATCTCCCATCCAATAAGAAACTAAGCCATGAGCTGTTTCATGAATTGACATAGATAGAATAACGGCAATCACCAAATAGACAATACTTTGTAGACTAAACATTAAATCTAAAATGCATTACATCGCCATCTTGAACGACATAATCCTTTCCTTCTAGACGTAGACGTCCTGCTTCTTTAATAGCTAATTCACTACCTAATTCATCAATATCATCAAAGCGATATACTTCTGCTCGAATAAAGCCTTTTTTGAAATCTGTGTGGATAATGCCAGCACAATCCGGTGCTTTCATACCTTTTTTGAATGTCCATGCACGACATTCATCTTCTCCAGCCGTTAAGAATGTACATAAATCTAATACGGAATAGGCTTCTTGAATCAATTGATCCAAACCAGAAGTTTCAACACCTAATTCTTCTAAGAACGCATCCTTTTCTTCTTTATCTAAACCAGACAATTCCTCTTCCATTTGCGCACACAAGGCAACGACTTGGTTATTTTGACTTTGTGCATATTCCTTTACTTGATTGTAGTAAGCGCATGAATCTGGATCCATAATACCTTCATCATCTAAGTTGGCAACATAAATCATTGGTTTTGCGGTCAATAAGTTATAACCCTTCATCAAAATTTGTTCTTCTTCATTTAATTCTAATGAACGTGCTGGTTTTCCTTCTTCTAAAACAGGTTGAAGACGATCTAATAAAGCAAGTTCATCCAATGATTCTTTATCTTTGTTTGTCTTAGCCTTACGTTCAATCTTACTTCTACGATTTTCAATTGTTTGAAGGTCAGCTAAAGTCAATTCTAAGTTGATAATTTCAATATCACGAATTGGATCCACACTATTTTCTACGTGTGTAATATCCGGATTGTCAAAACAACGAACTACGTGACAAATCGCATCTGTTAAACGAATGTTCGATAAGAATTGGTTACCTAAACCTTCACCTTGACTTGCTCCCTTTACTAATCCTGCAATATCAGTAAATTCAAATGTTGTATAAATCGTTTTTTTCGGATTGAAGATTTCAACTAAACGATCAATACGATAGTCTGGTACTTCTACAACACCTACATTTGGCTGAATTGTCGCAAATGGATAGTTTGCAGCTTCCACCTGAGATTTTGTGATAGCGTTAAATAAAGTCGATTTTCCTACGTTAGGAAGACCAACAATTCCTGCAGTTAATGGCATAAATTCAATACATCCTCTCTATTCTTCTTCATGTCGAATTACTTTTTTCAATTTCTTTTCAAATTTTTGTCTAGGCATCAAAACACTTGCTCCACAACCCAAACACTTAATTCGAATATCAGCACCCATGCGAATAATTTTCCATTCTGTGGACTTATGACAAGGATGCTCTTTTTTCATTTCAACAATATCATTTAATCCATATTCCATAATTATTCTCCTTGCGTATGCATTTTATATGCATCTAGCGTATTCGATAATAACATACAAACCGTCATTGGACCAACACCTTTTGGCACAGGACTTACATAACTTGCCTTTTTCGCAACCGATTCGAAGTCACAATCCCCAACAAGTTTTCCATTGACACGATTGATTCCCACATCAATGACAACAGCTCCTTCTTTTACCCAATTTTCATTGACCATTTGACTAACACCCATCGCAACAATCAAAACATCCGCTTGTGAAGCAATCTGCTCAATATTTGGTGTTTTCGAATGTACAATTGTAACTGTCGCATTGCGATTTTGAAGCAATAACGCGACGGGTTTTCCAACTAAATTACTTCTTCCACAAACAACCGCACGTTTTCCCGATAAATCTTTATATCCAATCGAATCTAACATAGCCATCACCCCTTGTGGAGTACATGGAATAAAGCCTGGACGATTTGTCAATAAACACCCGGCATTCATGGGGTGTAAACCATCCACATCTTTTTGTGGATCAATCAATTCTAATGCGACCGTTTCATCTAAATGTTCTGGCAATGGCATTTGGACTAAAATACCATCCACTTCCGGATCTAGATTTAGCTCCATAATCACATTACTCAATTCTTCTTGTGATACATTTTCATCTAAGCGAATCGTTTTCTGAAGCATTCCTATTGAAGAACAAGCCTTTTCTTTACCACGAACATAAGACATACTTGCCGGATTATTTCCTACAAGAACTACACTTAATAAAGGTAATCTTTTTTTTTGGGCACGAATGTCATCAATCTTTTGTTTCATTGAAGACTTAATACTTTCTGCCAATATATTTCCATATATAATTTCCATTAAAACAACTCCTTCGAATCCAATACAATTGTAACTGGACCATCATTCAACAATTCAATCTTCATATCGGCTCCAAAAATCCCCTTTTCTACATACATACCTTGATCTTGTAACTTCTGATTAAATTGATCATATAATACTGTAGCTAAATCTGGCTTTCCTGCATTGGTAAAACTTGGACGATTTCCCTTTTTACAATCGGCATATAAAGTAAATTGTGAAATAGATAGAATACTACCATTTACATCTTGAATCGATTTATTCATCTTCCCATTTTCATCTTCAAAAATACGTAAAAATAAAATTTTATGAATCATTTTATCAATGATTTCTTCTGTATCCTCATTATTAAAACCTACAAAAATACAATAGCCATGATCAATTTGTCCTGTCACTTGCCCTTCAACTGTGCATTTTGCATTTTTTGCCCTTTGAATTACAACTCTCATCTTTTTTTCTCCAATATACAAACACTTAAACTCACTATGCCCTCTTCATTTCCTACAAAGCCTAGCTTTTCTCCACGCGTAGCCTTAATGGAAATGTCTTCCATATCACAATGTAAAACAGCTGCAATATTTTGTCGCATAGGCATAATGTGTGGTGCCATTTTCGGTCTTTCTGCCAAGATTGTCGCATCCACATTTCCAATCTGGTAACCCATTTCATTCATCATTTCATAGATATGAGCCAATAAATCTAAACTATTCGCGCCTTTATATTTAGGATCCGTATCCGGAAAATGCTTTCCTAAATCCCCTAGAGCAAGGGCTCCTAAAACACTTTCACCTACCGCATGTACTAAAACATCGGCATCTGAATGTCCTAACAAACCTTTTGAATGTTCGATTTCTACACCGCCTAGAATGAGTTTTCTACCCTCTTGAAGTTGATGAATATCTACAGCTTGTCCAATACGTATATTATGCATAAATCACCTTAGAAGTTCTTTCAGCACGCTTTGAAAGTTCTCCATCTCTATAGCCTAAAATACAATGTCCAATTCCTTCATAAGATTCTGGTAAGCCCCATTTTTTCTTTAATTCTTTACCAAAGTCCGTTTCAAAAACTTCTTTAGCACGATGGATCCAACATGAATCGACGCCTAAAGCATTGGCTGCATTCATTAGATTTCCCATAGCTAAGGCTCCATCATATAAATATGTCGGTGCATTTGAATCCGCAAAGACAATAATCATACTTTTAGCTCCATAAAAAGGATCCGATGATGAATTCATAACTTCTGCATTCATTTTAGATAACGCTTTAACTAACTCTTCATCTTCTACAACCACAAAAGCATAGATTTGACGATTCATGCCGCTAGGCGCAAATTGACCTGCATATACAATTTTTTCAATTAAGTCATGACTGACCTTTTTATCATTATATTTTCTAACACTTCTTCTTTCTAGAAGATTTTTATATGCTTCATTCATATATAATAGCCTCCAAAACTACCTCATATTATACAATACAACGACATTAAAAAAAAGCCTGGCAAATTGCCAAGCTTAAAAATTCAATTATCTTACTACACGAATATATTGTGGATTACCCATACCACTTTGATATGCATCAGATATTACAGTTTTACCATTATAGTTTCCATGTACAGCTTGTCCATTTCCAATATAGACAGCGATGTGGTCAACACCACGTCCACCGTTATTGTAGTAAATCAAGTCACCAGCTAAAGGACTATCTGTATAATATCCATATACACCTTGATATTGATCAGGCCATAATTGATATGCATCACTTACACCCGCATTTGCTAATGCTTGTTGTACAACTTGTGTACACCATAATCCATCCGTTACACCGACTAATTCTTGAGCTGATGAAGAAATACGATCACCTAAGCTAGAAGCTGTTTGTTCTGGTGCAGGGGTTACAGTTTCTTCTGGAGCAGGAGCAGGAGCTGGAGTCTGTTCTGGAGCTGCAGGAGCTTCTGGAGCAGGTGTTGGATTTTGCTCTGGTGTTTGTTCTGGAGCTGCAGGAGCAGGTGTTGTATTCTGTTCTGGAGCTTGTGTTGTTGTATCAACACTAGGTGTTTCTACTGGAGCTGCAGGAGCTTCTGGAGTTTCAGTAGTATCAGTTGTGTCTGTTGTTGTATCTGTAGTTGTTTCTGTTGTATCTGTTTTAACTTCTTCAGTTTGAACAGGTGCTTCATCTACAACTGCTTTTTCTTCCGTTTCTTGTTTTACAGCTTCTTGACTAGCTGTTGTTACTGTTTCTTTCACTTCCCCCGTAATGTTACTAGAAACACTTGCTGTAGTAGCATTTTCTGTTTTTGAAGAGTTCACTGTACCATCTTCTGAGAAATAGTAAGATTTTCCTTCAATTTCTTGCCATCCTTTAGCTACAGTTTTATCTTCATTTACGTAACGATCGCCATGCCATCCTGGTTCTTCCTTAGCTGCAACCACTGTTGCGACAACAGGGAAAGCAGATGCTACACAAAGAATTGCTGCGACTTTTTTACCATTATTTTCTACAAAGTTCATTTTATTCTACCCCCTATTCAAAATAGTTCATGATTAGTTTACCACGAAACCACCTCTCAAACAACCCTAAAATTTATTTTTGGTTAGAAAAGACTAAAAATAAAAGGCCTCAAAGAGGCCTAAATGATCATCAATTATTTTGTTTTTTCAATGATTTCTGTGAAGCTATCTTCTTTCAAACTAGCACCACCAATTAATGCACCATCGATATCTGGTTGAGCCATATATTCAACGATGTTGTTAGGTTTAACACTTCCACCATATTGGATACGTACTTTTTCAGCAGCTTCTTCACCATACATAACTTTAACTTGGTCACGTACAATTTTACAGCAGTTTTCAGCAATTTCAACTGAAGCAGATTTTCCAGTTCCGATAGCCCAGATTGGTTCGTAAGCAATTACCATTTCACCAACACATTTTGGACATAAGTCAGCTAAAGAACCAGCTAATTCTTCACGAATTACTTTTTCTGAGTTTCCAGCATCGTAATCAGCTTCTGTTTCACCAACACATAAGATTGGAGTGATTCCAGCTTTGATCAAACGTTTCGCTTTTTTGTTTACTGTTTCATCTGTATCACCGAACATTTCACGACGTTCTGAGTGACCGATAATGCAGTATTTAACTCCCATTTCTTCTAACATAGGAACACTAACTTCACCAGTGAAAGCTCCACTATCTTCAAAGTGGCAGTTTTCAGCAGCTACAACTAAGTTTTTAGCGTGATCCAATGCAGTTCTTAAATCAGTAAATGGACATCCAATTCCATAAGTAGCATTTTCGCTAGCAGCAACACCATCAACAGCTTCGAAGAAAGCTTTTGTTTCGGCGTTGTTTTTATTCATTTTCCAGTTTCCAACGATAATAGGTTTTCTCATTTTAAGTACATCTCCTTATTACTTTTCGCTGATAATAGCGATACCAGGTAATGTTTTACCTTCCATATATTCCAAACTAGCTCCACCACCAGTTGAAACGTGAGAGAATTTGTCTGCATATCCTAATTGTTTTGCAGCAGCAGCAGAATCTCCACCACCGATTACTGTAATAGCTTCTGGTAATTCAGAGATTGCTTTACATACTTCTTCAGTACCTTTAGCAAATTTAGGCATTTCGAATACACCCATAGGTCCATTCCATACTACAGTTTTAGCACCAGCTAAAGTTTTTCTGAACAATTCAACAGATTTAGGACCAATATCTAATCCCATCCATCCATCAGGAATTTGTCCAGCATCAGCAACACTAGTGTTAGCATCTTCACTGAATGCATCAGCGATTACGTTATCTACAGGAAGAACTAATTTGTCTCCAGCTTTTTCTAAATATTCTTTTGCTAAATCTAATTTGTCATCTTCAACTAATGAAGTACCAATTGAACCACCAACAGCTTTAGAGAATGTATAAGCCATTCCACCACCGATGATAACTTTGTCAGCTTTTTTCAATAAGTTGTCAACAACATCGATCTTACTAGATACTTTAGATCCACCAATGATAGCTACGAATGGGTGAGCTGGTTCATCAACAGCTTTTCCTAACATTGTAACTTCTTTTTCTACTAAGAATCCTAATCCGTTTTCTTTAATATTTGTAGGGATACCTACAGTAGAAGCGTGAGCACGGTGAACAGATCCGAATGCATCTTCAACGAATACTTCACCTAAGCTAGCCCAATATGCACCTAATTCAGGATCGTTTTTGCTTTCGCCTTTTTCGTAACGAGTATTTTGCATTAATACGATTTCACCATCAGCTAATGCATTTACAGCGTTTTCTAATTCTTCACCACGAGTTACTGGGCAGAAAGTTACTTTTACATCTGGTAACAATTCTTGTAAACGTACAGCTACGCATTCCAAGTTGTTTTTAGCTTTGTCTTCTTCAGTCTTAACTTTTCCTAAGTGAGACATCAAAATAACTTTAGCTTTGTTTTCTACTAAATATTTAATTGTAGGTAAAGCCATTACGATACGGTTATCATCAGTGATAACACCATCTTTTCTTGGCACGTTAAAATCACAACGTACGATGACCTTTTTTCCAGCTACATCAAGGTCTTTAACAGTTCTCTTTGTCATGTATATTCCTCCTACTGTCATTTTTTTGCACATCCATTATATCACTACATAAATTGATTGACTAGTTTTTCACAAGTAAAATCTTTCACAAAAAGCGCTTACATCACTTACTTGTGGTAATTACGACCATTATTGATCATAAAACCACGATAAATCTGCTCCAGCATCAAGACTCGCGTCATTAAATGTGTAAAAGTTAAATCCGATAATTTCCAACGATAATTCGCTCTAGAAACTAATTTTTCACTCGGTCCTAGACTTCCTGCAATCACAAAAACAATATTTGAATGCTTCATTTGCCAAGTATCCAAATTTTTCGCAAACGTCTCAGAATCAACCATTTTGCCGTGAAGATCAAGTAATACCACAAAATCTTGATCCGATAATTTTTCCAGAACACGATTCCCCTCTTTTTCTTTCACCAATAAAACCTCGGCTTCTCTAGAAACATGCTCATTTGCCTCATCCTTGACTTCAATTTCACTAAACTTACAAAAAGCCGACAATCGCTTCATATATTCTTTCTCTAAAGACTGTAAAGCCTTATCTTTATTTTTTCCAATCGCAATTAATTTAATCACAATATCCCTCCATCATTATTCTCTTGAATATCTTTCACAAAATAATCATACCGATCCAAAAATAATTTCATCGTTTGATAACTAGACGTCGATTTGTAATCCACTTCTTCTACCTTACCATCATCAAACGATAAGATTTGAGCATCCGGAAATCCCAATAATATAGGTGAATGTGTCGCAATGATAAACTGACAATTCTGTTTCACACATTCCTCAATCAAATAGAGTAAGGCCAATTGATTCTGACAAGATAAAGCTGCTTCCGGTTCATCTAGAAAGTATAATCCATTTTTATTTGTTTGTTTCATCAATACAGAAAAGAAACTCTGACCATGCGATTGATCATGGTATCTTTCAGAAAAAACACCACTATATTCCATTTCCTTTGTCGCAACATTATAGAAGCTTTCTGCACGCAAAAAATACATCCAATCCGGTTTTCTAGAACGCCACAAACGCATATGTTTGTGCAAACTAGAATACGAATCATACGTAGAAAAATCATAGTTTCTTGTTCCACCTTCTGGATTCAATCCATTTTTAATCGCAAGAGCCTCTAATAAGGTGGATTTACCACTTCCGTTTTCTCCACAAAAGAAAGTCACGGGCTTATTAAACATGAATTGATCAATACTTCGTAGACTTTTAATATCTGCCACATAATCATCAATTTCATCCCATAAGATGTCAAATCCATTTATAAACATATATATCACCTAAAAAAATAGTACTCTATCTGAGTACTAAATTCCATGATGATTTACATAATAAATATAGATACATAATCCAATCAAAAGAAATCCTAATATCCAATTAAACATTTCTTTTTACTATTCCATAATAGACTTTTGAAGTTAATACATAAATCACAATGTAGACTAGGGCAAAAACCGCAAAACATATAGCTGTAGTTCGAACATAAAGCCAAGCATCACTCACAAACAACAAATGAAGTAGCTTTTCAATCATTGGATACGCAAAACTTATATGAATACCCGCTACAAGTAAAGGCATAAAGAATACCGTTAACACCTGTGAATGAATGGCCTTCTTTACATCTTGTTGTTCAAGACCTACTTTTTGCATAATCTCAAAACGATCCTTATCTTCATAACCTTCAGTAATTTGTTTGTAGTACATAATCAGAATGGTTGCCATAATAAATAAGAAGCTTAAGAAGATTCCAATAAATAAGATGCCTGCATATAATTCAATCAAGCGTTGTTTCTGATCCGATTTATTCATCCAAATAAAATTATTTATATTTCCATTTTGATTTAACTTTTCAATAACCTTACGATCATTCGCATCACAATCAAATGAATAACTCGCAAATATTGTACTCGCATTATCGCCATACACATGTATCTGATCTTGTTGCATCTTCTCTAAAGTCTTTTCTGAATCCACAATAATATAATAATGTTCTGTCACATTTGGATTATTTTCATCCATCTTCAAGTGGTCCAATTGTTTTTTTACAACATATTCTTTTCCAAATAAAGATAGAGTCTTTTCCTTGATCGTCTCTACATTGGAATACACATAGATTTCATTTGGCTTTAAAGGCCCCTTAATATTTTCATAGTCCTGAATGTCCTTTAGTGGAAGGCAATAAAATTCTTGAATTTCATTTACGGCATTCATGCCCTCATTACTATAATCCGTAATCAAAGTTCCATTCTTTAAATATCCAGCATAATCCAATCTCTTATACGCAAGAAGATTCTTTGGAACAATGCCCATACGAATCAATTCTTCATTCATTTCATCAAAATCAATATTGGAAGCATCCCCATATCCATTTCCCATTACACTTCTAGGATATTGTGAATCCACAATACTATCAATACTTGACCACATACTTAGTGTTGTAGACAACATCACTAAAACCATCGTAGAAAGAATACAAATATTCGCAAGTCCTACGGCATTTTGTTTCATACGATACATCATGCCAGAAACACTAATAAAGTGATTCGTCTTATAATAGTAATTCTTGTTTTTCTTCATTAATTTTAAGAAAGTGACCGAAATCGATGTAAATAATAAATAGGTTCCAATAATGACAAGTACAACAGCCACAAAGAAAACGTAGAGTGCGCTTAAAGGATTTTTAGTCGTAATTGATAAATAGTATCCAATTCCTAGACAAAGAATACCAATAATAGAAAGAACCCATTTGGCCTTAGGCTCTTTTTCACCCATATGATCGGAATGAAGTAATTCAATTGGACTTGAAATATGAATACGAATCATAGAATAGAAATAGATCAATACATAGATCAATCCAATCACAAGAACACATTGTCTCATGCCAAAAAAAGAAAAGTAGAAGCCAAGTACAATATCTGCACCAATCATTTTGGCGATGATTAAGAACATCGCTTTATCCAATAAAACACCTAATCCAATCCCTAAAACTAATGATACAAGTAGAGTTATTAATGTCTCATAAAACAAGACGCGAGCTAAGTGTTTCTTTTCCATTCCCAATATAGAGAATAACGCAAATTCTTTTTGTCTTCTTTTAATCAAGAAACTATGCGTATAGAACAAGAAGATAAACGCAAAGATTTCAATAATCACAATGCCAAAGCCTAGTAACTGCTTTATAGATGTTCCTCCTACAATTTCATTTAAATGTGGATTATTTGCCAAAGAAACAACCATATACAACATCATTGTCGTTAAGACACTCGTTAGTATATAAGGAATAATGGTACGCGCATTCTTTTTCAAGTTATCTACTGCTAAATTTAAATAGAAAGCTCTACTCATGATGCACACCACCTGTAGCTAGTAATGTCAACGTATCACTAATACATTGGTACATCTGATCTAAATTTTTATTTCCCTTATAAATTTCATGGAAGATCTTTCCATCCTTAATAAATAGAACGCGAGACGCATGACTGGCAGCCTTTGTCGAATGGGTTACCATTACGATTGTCTGTTGATTCGCATTGATGGTTCCAAACAAATGTAAAAGTTCCTCTGTACTCCTTGAATCCAATGCTCCCGTTGGCTCATCCGCCAAGATCAAATCTGGATTTGTGATGATGGCACGAGCAACAGCTACACGCTGCTTTTGTCCACCACTAATTTCATATGGAAACTTATCTAAAATATCTTCAATCCCTAATTGTTTGGCGATTGGAGTCAATCTTTCTTTCATTTCCGGATATTTTTTCTTACTTAAAACTAAAGGCAAGAAAATATTATCGCGATTATTAAAATTATCTAATAAATTAAAGTCTTGAAATACAAATCCTAAATGTTCTCTTCGAAAGTTCGCAATTTCCTTTTCTGAAATATGCGTAATATCTTTACCATGCAGCAAGACTTGTCCACTTGTTGGTTTATCTAAAGCCGCCAAGATATTTAATAAGGTTGTCTTACCCGATCCAGACTCTCCCATAATAGCGACATATTCGCCTTTATTCACACTAAAGTTCACATTACTCAATGCCTGTACTTGATTCTGTGTAAATCTTGTTGTATATACTTTTTTTAAATTTTTTACTTCTAATAATGCCATATTCATTACCTCCATGTACACCAAAATTCTACAAAGAATTCAAAAATGCAGCCATCGATTCAGCTAACACTATTCTTACAAGTTTGTAAGATTACTCAATTCTTCCTTCAAAATGCGTAAGATCTAATATCACTCGAGTCCCTTTACCAACATTTGATTCAATTCTGATTTTATGATTCAACATATCTAAAATATTTTTACATAAATATAGACCTAGACCACTAGCTGTTTTATCACTACGCCCATTCATACCTGTATATCCTTTTTCAAACACACGATTTAAATCACTTGCACTAATTCCTATCCCATTATCTTCAATAACTAAGATGTGTTTTGATTTCATATATATAGAGATCAAACCATTTTCATTGGTATATTTAAGACTATTCGAAAGAATTTGTTCCAACACAAACACAAGCCACTTTTCATCACTCAAAATAACATCCCCGGTTTCTTTAAAACTCAACTGAATGTGTTTACGAATAAATTCTGTAGAAAAACGACGAATCGATTGTCGAATCAAATCGTCCAACTCCAATTCCTTAAATAAGAAATCGGTATGCGTACTATTCAAGCGTAAATATGCCAAAACCATATCTGTATATTGATCCATGCGTAAGAGTTGTAGCTTAATTTCACTACGACTTAAGTTCTCATCTTCCAATAATAATTTCATAGCGGCAATAGGAAGCTTAGCCTGATGCACCCACATCGTAAAATAATCTTCTAAATCATGCATTTTATTTTCCGAAGAAATAACATACTCATCATGATACTCTTTCATAGCCACTAAGATTTTATGATAGTCTTCTCCCATCAATGAAGAATCTTGAAGATCACAAGACAAAGAAACATTACTATTGGATTGAAGTGTTACTAAGGTTTGGTGTTTCTTATAATATTTGTAGTAATCCACACAGAAACAAACCACCAATAAAACACATAAAATCATAAAGGCATATGTAAAAGCTTCAAGTTCTAGATTATAGAGTTTAAATACACATAAACAGATCAAAACACTTACAACATAAATCATTATAAAAAACAATCGATCTTTTAAATAATGGCCAAACAATTTCATATCTTATATCCCAACCCTTTTTTTGTTTGAATAAAATCCACAATGCCAATACTCTCTAACTTTTTACGCAAACGATTCACATTCACACTTAATGCATTTTCATCCACATAAAAATCCGTCTTCCACAAATATTCCATCAAACGATCTCGAGATACAATCGTCCCCTTCTTTTCCATGAGCAGTCGAAGTATCTTCGCCTCATTCTTGCTCAGTTCCATTTGAGAAGATTGATAACTTACTGTATTATCATCTAAATTAAAGCGTACACCTTGATATTCAAGAATATTATGATTAGATACAAAGTCATAGCTACGTCTTAATATTGCCGTAATTTTAGCAGCTAGAACATTTAAATCAAATGGCTTGCACACAAAATCATCGGCACCCTTAGAGATAGCCATCACAATACTCATATTGTCTGTAGCACTTGAAATAAAGATAATTGGAACTTTGGATTCTTCACGAATCTTTTCCGTCCACAAATATCCATTCAAATAAGGCAGTGTTATATCCATTAATACTAAGTCTGGATTAAAGGAATGAAATGCATCCATCACATTATAAAAATCAGTAACTCGACAAACTGAATAATTCCAAGATTCAAGAAACGATTCTAATTTTTTTGAGATGAGTTCATCATCTTCTACAATCATTATTTTATACATAATCTCACCCATTTTATTATACTGCATAAACTAAGAAATCTTTCTAACAATGGTGTAAGATAAGACCAAAAGGAAGTGATAGTATGATCTATCTTCAAATGTGAATTCTCATTCTAGAAATCGGATTATGTTATTTAATCAACAACGTATTAAAGGATACATTAAGCAAAAAAATACGATACGCCATCTGTATCGCATTACTATTAAATTGTTGAAATATGCGTACATATAAAGCCATGTGGGCTATACATACATTATTCTGTTTACTTGTATTATTCAAAAAAAGAAAACCAATCATCTGCATAATCCTTTCAGCCATCATATCCACATCCATCGTTACTTTTGATTCTATGAATATGTATACCATCCATAAAACCACCTACAATATCACAACAACAAAAGAAATCACAAACACCAAATTTCTATCTACTTGGCAAAGACTTCGTCTATGAATCCACATCCAAAGAAGATACGGAAATCCTATTTAAACAACTCAAAAGACTTACTAAAGTAGCCCCTGTTTATGGCAATCACGAAAACAAAACAAAATTCACAAGAAATAAACTCAATCACTAAAAACAACATTACCATTCTAAATGATCAAGAAGTACAATTAAACAACATAACTCTAATCAGCAGAAAAGACTACACAAATAAAAAGCCAAAAGAATACAACCTTACAACTAAAACCTATAACATCGTCCTAGACCATCAACCACAAGGAATAAGAGAAAACATTAAAAATAATGTCGACCTTCAACTCAGCGGCCATACTCATAACGGTCAAATGTTTCCACTCTCTTATTCTTACCATTTACAACCCGACTTTGCGGGCAATTACGAAAAAAAACATTCAAGCACCACACAAATATCATAAGCTCAGGCCTGGTTGGTTGGGGTTTTCCTATAAGAACAGAGGGTATTTGTGAGTATGTGGTAGTCAATGTAACACCAGATAAATAAAATCAAATAATACAAATGAACTCATCAATTCTTTAATTTAGATATTCATTTGTATTCATATCAAATCAATTTAGTAATCTACAATGGGCAATTTTTTGTTTAGAAAGTAACCTAAAGAAAATATTCATACTTAAATTTTCATTTGCATAGTGTTGTACGTCTGCAGTTGCCGATGGTACAACTTAGGGATTTAACAAAACATCAAATTGTTGAGCGACCGCCTTCATGCAGAAAAAAACAGAATGACCACACTAGAGTATTGATTTACTCCAGTGTGGTCATTATTTATATCATTTTATTTGCATCAACCGTTAATCCTATTGCTTGCATATTTTTACATAATTGCATTTTCCATGCACCATTTTCATCCATAGGAATATACACAACACCCGAAATATCACCAGGAGTTTCAACATTTCCCTTTACTAAAGCACAAACATTTTTTCTACCAAGTTTTCCAATTAAGTATCCATGCTCAAACACAACATTTTGACGTGCTCTATATTTACTTTCAGATTCTTTCAGTTCCTTTGCACGACCTAGATCACATTCTGTATATAGTACAACAGCAAATGAAACATCTGTGTATTTTTCGATTTTCTCAATTATTGTCATTCCAGCATCTGCTTGCTCATGAAGTATAATAGCTTCAAACCCAGCTTTTTCCAAAGTTCTAGCCATGGTTTCTTTTGCAGATATATCGTGTCCGTGTACAATAAACACTTTATTACTCATTTCTTGTTTCACCTCTATTTCTTTAAATTCACAATCAGATGAGATTGGATCACCCCAGTATTCATTATCTAAAAGTAATGCTTCAAGATGCCCAATCATATCATCAAAAGCTGAAGGTCTATTAGCTCTATGAAAATATGCGGAGTCAATACTTTGATGTAGTGGATGGTCTTTCAGATGTCGTTCATTAAAAATATTAATTTCACTCATCCATGCATTATATTTCGGTCCTGCTACATAAGATATTGCAATGCCATTCCCTGCTGGGTGATATTCTTCAGCCTTGATTCTTTTAGCTCTCTCTAGAAATTGTTCGACTTTTCGTTTGTTTGGATTTTCAGTCTCTTCTTCATTCAGTAAAAGTATCATTCTCAATTTTTGAGATATTGCCTTCAATTCAGGTCTGAAATCAAACGGTTGCCCTAAAGCAACAGATTTTCCATTCGTAGAAAGATTAACTGAGAATTTATCATCAAGCGTAGAGTATTTAGCAACAAGCTCAGTATAGAAATTTTCTGAGCCCTCAGCAGTAGAAAAAGAGTCACAAGCATTTAAATCTTTCTTAATTTCTTCTAATATTTGTTTTGATAACTTCATGGAAACTATCTTCCCTCCTTACGCAACTCCAATCCAACCATATCCTTGAACTGCCATGTCCACAAAGTGGTTCATAAGCAAGGATACCTTAGAATCAAATGCAGCTTTATCATAGCTTTCAGGCAGATCATCATTCAGAGATAGCTCTACCTCATATTTCAACTTGGCACGTGGCTGTTCATCCTTGTACCAATCCACAACAAGAAGACTGCTACGATTATCAACTAACTTCTTATAAAGTTTTTAGCAGAGAGTTTTACTTTTTGTTCTTCAGCTTGTGTTAATTTCTTTCCGGCAATCAGCAAATCATAAATCTCTAATTCCTCTTCTGTAAGGCCTTCTGTATTGGCACGATTATCTTCATGACGCATTTCTTCCAATAGTTTTACAAGTTGTTCGTAATAATCTTCATTTTCAGTTCCACCTGCATTGTAGGAATCAATAATACGCTTGAACCTTTCTGAGAACTTGGTTCTTGTGCAGTTTTTGTTAAGCATCTGTACCAGTGCTTGTTCAATATATTCCTTCAAGTCATTAATCTCAATAGCCTTATATTTAGCTACCTTGATTTCTTTTCTCAATTGCTCAACATCAACTTTAGAAAGATCAATAGCCTTTGTACCTTTTATCATATACTGAGCAGGTTCTTCACGAACATAAGAAACAAAATCCTGACTTGCTATAACACTTCCATCCAATATTTGATTCATCCTCTGTCGAGCACGAGCAACTTTTTCATCATCAATAGTGTGATAGAAAAGGCCATGCAAATATACAAGCGGTGCAAACTTATCATTGTTCCAATGCTTCTCAAAGATTTCCGGCTTTGATGCTTCGTATAAATTTGTCAAGGTATTAAGGATAACTTTGAACTTCTCTTGTGCCTCATCTTTTGCAACGATAGTATCATACGCACTTCTTAATGCATCCAGTTTATCCAAAACATTGGAATCAGTAATTATTTTTTCTAAATTAATATCCAATGATAATAAGAAAGAATCTGCCTCATCGACAGTACTATCAATATATCCAATAAGCTGATCAATGTCTTTAGCTGGAAATTCAGTTCCATCATTACCTGTAGCATATTCAGTTAACGCCTTCTTCATGTATTTAAAAACATTTACATAATCAACAATGATTCCAGCTGGTTTTCCAGGATATACTCTGTTAGCACGAGCTATGGCTTGCATAAGCGTGTGACCTTTCATCGGCTTATCCAAATAAAGTGTGGAAAGACTCTTAACATCAAATCCAGTCAACCACATAGCGCACACAAACACTAGTTGCAATGAGTCATCAGCATCTTTAAATCTATCCTCAATGTCTTTGCCATCTGGTGTAATCTTTTTCATCTTAGCACGATGTTCCGAAATATTCAGACCTTGTTTAGCAAACTTAGCTTCCTCATCATTTTCCTCTGAAATAATAACAGCCATTTCAACCTTATTCATATAAGCAAGAATACGAGTAAGCTGATCACGTTCTTCTTTGGTAGAAGCAGCATTTCGCTCCCTCATAATATTTTGCTTTTCTATAGCCCAATAATGCTGAACCTTGTCATACATTTTGACAGCAGTATATTTATCCACAGATACAACCATACCTTTACCAAGGAATCCACGTCTTGGGAAGTGGTAAGCAATATCCTGCGCCACTTTATCAAGTCTATCATCACGTTTAATAACTTCTAGAATACGAGAAGAAGAATTTTCTAACAAACGTGTTTCATCCTCGTTAAGATTCTCTTCCTCAATAATATCAACAACATCATCGTCAAGAAAATCGTTCTCAAGACCTACTTCCGGCACACGTCTAGA
>ULXS01010970.1_pt1 | contig 18358 bp, 16 predicted proteins | sample 1961421 | NCBI WGS metagenome assembly ULXS01 (sample SAMEA4835842, study PRJEB28245) | human gut metagenome | biome: gut microbiome; material: fecal sample | place: Denmark | collected 2008
CCGGTGCGGCCATCCTCGGTCACATAGCTGTCCCCGGCTTCCAGAATGGAAATGCCTGTTTCGTTTTTGCGGACATAGATGCCGCGTTCTTTCCAGCCGTCAAAGTCCCGCAGGCGGGTGGCCTCATCGTTCTGTGCATAGATCAGCAGCGCGTTTGTGGCCGAATAGCGGTCAAATCGTGCCTGCACATCCAGAAAGCCCCGAAAGGCTTCTCCGTCCCGCATGACCTCCTGTGCCATTTCATCCGCCAGTGCATACAGGCTGTCGCGTTCCGCCTTCTTCTTGGCGGCATATTCCTCCTTGGTCAGCTGCGGACGGTCGCTCTGCGTTTCCGTGGCAGTGGGGGCGGTAAAAAGATCATCGAAGTTTGCCATAGCTTATCTCTCCTTACTTTTTCTGACCCGCTTTTTCGGCGGAGTCTGTCGGTGTTCATTTTGCGATCGTGTACTCTTGGCGGGTCTGCTGCGTTCGGTCGGCTTGCGCTCCTCCGTCTCCTGCTGCTCACGGCGGATCTCCTTCAGCTCCTCGCGGACAGATGGACGATCTTCCTTAGCAGTACCCTCGGCGGATCTCTTTCTGGATTTTGAGGAAGGCTCGGACGGACGGGATTTCTCCGTCCGAGCCGCCGTGGGGTTTTCTTGGGCAGCCTCCTGCTTCTGCGCAGGAGCTGCCATCATTTCATCCAGCAGCCGGTCGTCCTCACTCTTTTGCGGGCGCTCCTGTTCGGGAGCCGTCTGCCCGGCGGCATCCTTATTCTTATCCCGTCCTGTTTCCGCGTTTTCACGGATGACTTCGGGGTCGGATACCGTGGCGATTTTGATGTTCTCCACAATGCGGTTGATCTTGGCGGCATCTTCGGCGCGTACCATGATCTCACTGACGCCGTGTGGGTTGTCCTTTGCCTCCCGCAGAACGCAGTAGACTACGCCGTAGCGCTTGGCATCGGCCACAAAGCGGGCTATGTCCTTGTTTTTGACGGTGAAAATAGTCAGCTCCTTGCCGCTGCGCAGCATGGAGGTAAGCCGCTGGCGTCCTTTGATTTTGTTCTTGTCCCGGTTTTTCAGTGCTGCGTACAGAAGCGCCGCCACCTCCTTTGCCGCACTGCCGGTGATTTTTGCCGCAACCTCCATGCCCTCCAAGCTCAGTCGGACGACCTGTTCAGCTGCGTCTCCGGATGTGTTCATTCTGTTGTTCCTCCTTTTGTCGTTGTTTTTGTGCATCCTCCCGGACAGCTTTCAGTTTCTCCGCCATCACGCCGGAGCGCTCGGCAATATCGCTGCACAGATGCACTTCCCGGCGCAGCGCTTTGAGCCTTTCGGACAACTCCCGGATCTGCGCCCGATGTGCGTCGGCCTGTTTGGGACTGTCCCGGACTGCCTTTGTGCGCAGCGCATTTTGCAGTACCCGGCGTTTGGCGGACAATTCTCGGATATTCACCTCCTGTTCCTTTTTATATAAAGCAAGCTGCTCGGCGGTATCAATTTGATGCCGTGCGAGCAGCCGTACTTCCTGTGAGATGTTATTCAGTTTGAGCAGATCTTCCCGCAGCAGAAAATGGAGCCGCGCCCGGTTTTGCGGACGGCCTTTGGGGGAGATACCGAGCTTGTAGCAGTAATAGAAATACAGTGCGCGAAAGCCGGTGATCTTGCGCGCAGCTTGCCGGCTGCCTTGGACGCGGTAGGCTTTTGGCCTTGGTTTATCGGTCATTTGCCGCTCCGGCTGCGGCAGGGGCTGTTGCAAAATACGCTGCCGGATGGCCTCGGCGGTGTAAGCCTCTCCGAAATTCCGGGTCAGACGGACAAAGCGCTCCTTACCGGGAGGGCGCACCGAAATATCCTTGCCGAATTTCACCTCATAGCCCTTTTGGCGAAGCAGATAGTAAAACTGCTTTTCGGTGACGCTCTGCCGGATCAGCTCATCGATCTCGCTGCGGATCAGTCCGCGCCAGGTGGGACGCTGCTCCTGCTCTGCACGCCATTCCCCATAGTGCTTTGACTTCCCGGCTTGCGGCCGTTGGATGACCGACAAGTTATATTCCCGGCAAAGGGTGTCGGACACGGTGCGCATATCATGATAATCTTTTTCGGTGCGGTGGTATTTGATGCCGTCCACAAAGGATACCGTATTCAACACAAAATGATTGTGCAGATGGTTTTCCTTATCCAGATGGGTCGCCACCAGCACCTGATACCGTTCGCCCCAAAGCCGCTGCGCCAACTTCACGCCGATCTCATGCGCCAACTCCGGCGTGGCCTCGCCGGGCGCGAAGGACTGATACCCATGGTAGGCGATCACACCGTCCTCCTTGCCGAAACGCTTTTTTACTGCCAGCATCTCGTCCCGTGCCGTGGACGGCAGGCAGTTGATGCCGCTGATAAGTTGCCGTACCACCATTGCACTCTCATCGTCCGGTATGACCGTTGTTTTCTCCGCACGGACAGCATAATCCATTACATCCGAAAGGTTTTGTGTCTGCACATCGGTCAGTTCCTCTTGCCGATAGAATTTCGGATTATCCGTCTTGTCCGGGTTTTCGATATACAGCACCACCTTGCCCAGCCAGCCCTTGACCGCCCAGATGGATGTGGTAGCCATGGCATTACTCCCGCTTTGCCGGAAGCACGACCGCCGCTGTAACCTCCCGGATGAGCTTGTCCAGCCGCTTGCTGTCCTCGTCATAGCGTTTTGCATCCACCACATTCAGTACATGGGCTTTCTGAGCGATCTGGTTAAGGTTGTGCCCTACATAGTGCATCTCACGCATAAAGGCAAAGTATTCCGGAGGCGGTGCTTCACGGGGTACCTTTCCGGTGATCAGATGGCGAAGGTAGGCTTCGCGGGACAGACGGCATTTTTTTACCTGTTTATTCAGATTTTCCGCTTCCTTGCGACTTAGCCGCACCTTGATCTCAATGTTTCGTTTAGTCATGTTCATTCCTCCATATAGCGATATTGCCGCGCTCGGCGGCGCAGGGGTTACAGGGGGATGCCCCTGTCAAGCTGCCTTTTGTCCCCAAAAGGCGTTGCTTGTTAAGACAATGCCACTGAACCCATAGTTTAGATTACTTCGGCACTTCTAAGATAAGAAATGCCCTTCTTGGAATACTGGAAAGTAACTCTGACGCGGGTATTAAAAGGAACATCCGCGAGGCCCTTGTAGTTAGAGTCCTGCCACGCGGAAGTGATGATCTTTCTTCCATCATCAAAGTCCAGATAAACCAAGAGCTTACTGTTCTTGTCCCAGCGTTTGCAGACCATCTCAGCCTCAAAAGTCCCTTCAAAATCAGGGAAGTTGTAGTCTCGACCGTCAAAACCGGAGTCCAAAAACTCCTGCCAGGACAACGCTCTCTTTTCCATTGGTGTTTCACCTCCTATTTCAGTGGGTGGCTCCATTTTGGCTTCACCCAGATTTTTGCATCAAAAAAATGGCTCCATATTGGCGCCATCAGAAGCTGTTAAGAAAATCAATAACAGTATTCTCATTCTCATCACTCTGCTGTCGTACTTGTGGAGCTCCAATGGATAAGGTCAAAGGCAGAGCTTTCAACTCCTCTGATACCACTTTGCGAAGTATCCATTCCAGATGCTTATATCGCTCTGCGTCATTGATTCGCTTGATAATCTCCGTGTTGATCACAGCGATATCTCCATTGTGTAGGAGTTCCCATGCTCTACGCTCATCAGCATCTTCCATGTTGAAACGTAGGCTTATTCTTTTGTAACTCACGGCTGACCACTCCTTCGGACATTCAGTTCTGACAGATACTCATAGCCTTTTGCTGTGGCGCAGATATCGTCGTTAATCGTGACACGTTCCTTATCGAAGGTGCCGAAGTTTCGGATGAGACAACTTCCACCGCCGAGAACATAGAGCCTCATCAGCTCAGGGTTGTACTCATGCTCACGGAGTCTTTGGAAGATCCCCTCCACATACTCCGCCGCTGTATCAGTGATTGTTTTCAGATACTTCTCGTTGATGTCCGCTGTCCCGAACCGAAACACGCGGTTGATGATCGCGTCATCGACGGTGGTATGGTGAACTCTCATCGCGTTCTCACGAGCAGCCAATAGGCATTGGTGTGTTCCGAACTTCTCAGTGAACATATTGCCAGGAACCGGCTTTTTGTCGTTGATGAACATGATGTTCATTGTGCCGTTGCCGATATCACAGAGCATATTCACGCCCTTGAAATCGGAGAGCCTGTCAGCCACGGCAGCAAAGCCCTGCGGGAACACATCGACGCCTACTACCTCAATAGAGTAATTGGTATTGCGGAACGAGAACTCAACTGACCGGTTCTGCAGGAGGTAGTTCTTGAAGTCATCCCGCTGGCCGCTTACCCATGTCAGGGGAAGCCCTGCGGCAATTCCGATCCTGCCGGTGGTAAGCTTTTTGATGTTCATCTCCCTTGCAATCGCGGCAAGTGCCAGGACATAGTAGTCACTGTCCCTTGTCTTGTCTGCAAGAAACTCCTTATGGCCTTCTCCGATCAGGTAGAAGCGATTCCCATACACCAGCATGTTATCCTTGAAGACCGGCTCGGCGTCGTAGGCTGCAACACTTGCCGGAAAGCAGCAATTTGCGGTCTTGATATTGCCGTAGCCGCTGTCAATCCCGATGATAAAGGTATCGTCGATGATTCTCATGCCCTCACCTCCATCACCTTGAAAGATCCGGTTCCGGTTTATAGGGAACAGACATCAGCGTTCCATTCATGCGAATGAGCCTCTCAGGGTTTTCAAACTGCTTCATGAAACGGTCGATCTGCTCCTGATTCAGAGACCCGTAGTTGGAGCCGCTGCAATCGCAGATGAAGAAGGGACCGAAGATGACGTCGATCATTTCTTTTTCGTCGCTCTTCATATAGCACCTCTCGATCTTCCAGCCGTCCTTGCCGCCCTTTTCGCTCTGCATATAGCCCTCCAGACGGATCATCGGATCGGAGCCATCCAGTGCGCTGGCGTAGATGGAGTATCCGCCCATATTGGGCTGGAACGCCTTATTGTTGCTGCTCACGGCGTAGGTTCGCGCAGCCTCCGGATATGGCTTTGTGAAACTGTCTTCGGTAAAGACGATATAACCCGTAAGATGCTCGCCTCCATTCCGTTCGGCCTCGCGGAACCTGCTCGTCAGTTCACCGTAGGACATTTCAATCTCCTGCGGCTCACTGTAAATAGCTCTGTTGGGCATCATGCCGTTGAACTTGCCTTCCTCATTGCAGATGATAGCGACGGCCTCCTCGTAGGGGCAGAACTGCTCGATATCGCCCTTGACGGTCTTCTGGAGATCAGCAAGCGTGTTGCTGATCTCGGCTACTCGTGCCACCTTGCCGGGTTCGCAGAGAACGACCTTGATCTTATCTTCCTTGTATTCCTCTGTCAGGTGGGGATCGAAGTCGATCTGCTTGAAACCGATGGAGTCGCAGAAGTGGAAGGTCGAATCGCCGTTTTCATCCACGATTTCGACAACATCCGACACGGACAAAGACCGACCCTTATAGCCCTCCGGGTGTTCCAGATTGAACTTGCGGTACACATCCTCAAGGTCTTTACAATCGACCTCACCCTCGAACACACGGTCATAGATGCGGCTGTCGATCTTATCTGAACCCTGATACATTTTGAGCAAGTCCAGACCTTCAAAGGCGATACGATTATGGTCCCGACCCATGTTGATCTGATAAATCGTAATGTCCATTATCGTTCTATTTCCTCTCTTTCTCTCATGATTCCGACGCGGATTTTGAGTTCATCATTGACGTCTTTCCCGTGCAAGGGAGGTTCGTCAAGCACCGTGTACTTCTCTTGGAGCCCGGATACGATTCCGGCGACAGCCCCGCGCCCTATGCCGTCGTTGTCAAGATGAAGATGGACTGTCTTTATGCTTGGGTAGTCCTTCAGATAACGCTCCAGCGCAACAGGCACAACTTTCTCCCGCTTTGTCTTGTAGACACCAGCCAAAGAAAGGAACGTTTCTTTCTTCCAGTCTCTTCCATTCAGGAGCAGCATCGTCGCGTAACTCATGGCGTCAATCGCAGACTCAAAGACATGAATGTGTTCGGGTGCCGGGTTCTCATTCATGGAAAAGGAGAAGTGTTTGTTGCTCCCTGTCAAATCGCCTTTGTAAGGGCTCCTTGTAGCCCGAAGAGCTCCATACCTGGGAGTGCCTTCCTTGTCATAGCCTACGAAAAGCGCATTGTGATATGCTGCCGTCTGGTACAGAAGCTTTTTCTCAATGCAGTAGAGTGTCACAGCCGGATGGATGCCTCTGCTGTACAGATATTTCTCTACTTGAGAGGTGTCTTCATCCAGCTTCGGCATCAGAAGATCGCGGTTGACCTTCTCCTTCTGGTAATAAGGGATCGGCTCTTTCACTGCGGCGTTTCCAAGTATGGTTTTCACAGCATCTATGAAGGAGTAGTCCTTGACTTTTATCAGATAATCAAGCGCGGATCTCCCTCCAATGTCATGCGAAAACCAGTACCATTTCCCGTTGCTGATTCTGAGCGACTCGTGTTCGCGTGTGCAGTAGGTGTTGCCGGATACACGAACAAGCTCCTGCGGCTCATAGTTGCGAAGATAGGTCATGAGATCCATCTCCCTGGCCTTTAGAATGTCATCTGCCGCAATATAGCCCATTGTGCATCACCTCTCTTCCTGCTGCTGACGCATAAAGTCTCTGCGGATGATCGCATTGGCGCGGCACTCTATGGTGTCACGGATGTTGTCCATGTGATCTGTTTCTCGCTTCTCAAAGTCCTTGAACACATCGGCAAGCGGGCTGCGCGACTGCAAAAGCGCCTTGCACTGCTTGTCAGACAGATCGTGGTACTCCAGAGCCAGGACGATATCCTCTCTCACCGTGAACTCATAGCAGTGATTGAGGATTTCATCAGGCGGCTGAGATAGCAGCCATTCACGATACCGCTGCTGTTCAGCGAACATCTTCTCATACAGTGCGGTATTCAGCTCTTCATTGGTCATTTGCAAAACCTCCTTCATAAAGATTTAGCCGCCGATGTGGTAAGCATCGACGGCTATGTAAAAGCACTTGGGACAAAAAAAGACCGTTCATCTAATTTCAGAATGAACGGTCATGATGGTTGTTATATTCAGTTGTTGTAGGGAACTTTTCTGGCATATGATTTCCGATATATTCCCCAATATTAAAAGGTCTTGATACACTTGGACCTCATGAAGTCCATGATCTCGCTGGTATCCTTATCTTCGTAATAAGCAACCAAAAGACGCTTAAACTCTGGAACCTCTTTTTCCGGGATGATGATCATGCCTGCTCCCTGCGAAATCATGTAATGATTCGCAAAGATCACGGAAGCTCTTTTGTTGCCATCGTTGAATATCTGCGCTTTCATACAGTACAGGCAAAGAGTGATGGCCTTTTCATCAGAAGGAATCGAATCTGCAAGGATCGCCTCAATGTTCTCTTTGACTATACTTTCTATCGGCAGCGGCGGAATATAGCTCGTACCGCCGATTGTTACAGGCACTCCGCGAATACGTCCTCCGTCTTGATAAAAGCCTTCGTTTACCAGCTTGGCGATATGGCAAAGGATCGAATAGTCGGTAGGGTAGCCGATAACATCCTTATCCAGAACAAACTCCCATGCGTGCTTTAGGTTCAGTATCTTTTGCACATCGGAAGCTGACATACCGGACACCTTGCCGTTTTCGATAATGTCCTCCGTCTGGGGGAATGTTGTTGCAACACCTTCCAATACAGCCTGATCGTAGATATTGGACTTCATATTGGCTCTGGCAAAGTCCAGATTGAGTTGGACTCTCGCTGAAATCTCTGCATCTGAGTATCCAAGCTGCGCCAGTTCCTTGTCGAGTCTCCGAATGTTCTTTTTCAGCTCTCTGCCTTCACGGGCATTTCTCAGAAGCAACTGATACAGTTCATCGGAGTACTCTCCCACATAAGTGGAAGTCAGCCTGCTCGCTATACGTTTGCGAATATAGAGATATTTTTTTCCATCACGTTCTTTTATTTCAGGGTTGCCATCGTAAGGAAGTAGATTCAGTCTTGCTTGAAAATCTGCCCTTTGATGAAGCAGCTCCTGAATTTGCGGATAATTGTTGTTCATAGCGCCCTCCTTGTAGGGAACATTTATTGAAGCTATTATATCATAATGTTCCCCAATTTTCAAGAGGTATTCGTTATTTGATCAAATGACAGCCGCAGTATTTCTCACCTGCGGCTGTCACGGTTTTATTTCATGATTTTCAGTAGCAGTTCATTAATGTCTTCTGTCGGCTTGCCCTGCGCGATCAGCTTATTTCGGAACGCAAGCAGCGCATATTGGGCAAGCCGAAGCTGTTCGGAGCCCAGCTCTACGATTCGCTTTTCTGCTTTATGCCGGAACATCTCAAGCACCTCCATCTGTTTTCTAACTTCATTGTAGCGAGAGACGCCCGACATTACAAATGTGCAAATTGTTTTTTTATCGCTCTCTGTCATCGCTGGACCGGCTCGGTTCTTCCTCGGCTCGCTCACCGTCAACGATCTCATTTTCTCTCTTATCGAGGTTGAGCATAGCGTTGAGTTCATTGAGCCGCGCCGTCTTGGTCTTCAGTTCATCCTCCTGGGGGAACGGCTTTTGAACCTCAAGCTTTGCATTTTCGAGCTGGACCTTCGTGTTTTCGAGCTGCGCTTCACAGGCCGTCAGTTTTTCTTGGAAGCTGTTCAGGGCATTGTCCAGTCGCTGGATATTACCGAAAATGTCGGTGCCCAGCGTTACCGTATGCCGCAGCTCATGCTTCAAGGTGATTTTATACTCCCGGCTGAAGCTGTCAAAGAACAGCTCCATATCAAAGCCGCGATATTCACCGATGTGAATTGGGTCTGGATTTGTCATGGACTTGCAAAGCCCGATGATGGCTTCACCGGCTGCTTTTTTGTCCGTTACCGTTCCTCCCGCCATTATCATAGAAGAGAACCCATCCTCATTTGGCAGCGTGTTTTGAGCAAGTTGTGCCATGTCAGCCTTATAGCCATCAATCCGCTGCTCCAGCGATTTGATCTTCTGTGGGAACTCCTTGATGATCTGATCCTCCAGCGCATAACGCTGACTCAGGTGGTTGGCTTTGAGAAGTTTCAAGCGGGAAACATCAATGTCCAGATCCATCTTTTCCTTAATGTGCGGATTACCGGCACACAAGGCTTTGATTTCAGCATAAGACAAAGCGGTTTCGTCAATATCCTCTGCGGAGCGAACAGGGCTCTTGGAGGTCATGATCTGGCCGATGAACTTCTGCTTGCCCTCCACAAGCTGATAGAGGTAGCTGTCAAAGGTGTTTTCGGTAACATAGGTGTAGATATCCACCTCCGGGTTCTCGTTGCCTTGCCGAATGATGCGGCCTTCCCGCTGCTGCAAGTCGGACGGTCTCCAGGGACAATCCAAATGATGGAGTGCCACCAGCTTAGTCTGGACATTCGTGCCTGCGCCCATTTTCTGTGTGGAACCAAGGAGCACTCTGATCTGCCCTGACCGAACCTTGCCGAACAGCTCCTTTTTCTTAGCCTCAGTTTCTGCCGTGTGGATATAGGCGATCTCTTCAGCGGGGATTCCTTTCTCAATGAGCTTCTTTCGCAGATCATCATACACGTTGAATTTGCCGTCGTTGTGCGGCGTGGACAGATCGCAGAAGACCATCTGTGTGGATCTGCTCTCCGCTGTGCGCTGCCAAATATCGAAGACATTATCGGCGCAGGCTGAGACTTTGCTGGTTTCGCTGTCTGGAAGCATATCATTCATCAATCGTTGGTCAAGTGCCAACTTCCTGCCGTCGTTGGTAATCAGAAGCATATTATCGGTGGAGGAATCCACCATCTTGTTCCTGACACGCTCCGCACGGTCGGAAAGCCCTTCTACCATCTTTTTCTGAGCCTCAGACGGTTTCAGGACGATATTGTGATAATGCGCCTCCGGCACAGGTAGATTCAGCATATCCGCTGTCTGAATGTCCGCCGTTTCCTTGAACATAGACATGAGTTCCGGGAGGTTATAAAATTTGGCGAACCTCGTTTTTGCACGGTAGCCGGTGCCCTCCGGAGATAGCTCAATCGCAGTAACTGTCTCACCAAAGGTCGAAGCCCAGGCGTCAAAGTGGATCAGGTCATTCCTTTTTAGGGTGCTGTACTGGAGGTACTTCTGCATGGTGTACATCTCAACCATGCTGTTGGAGATCGGTGTACCGGTCGCAAACACAACGCCGCGGCCTCCGGTCAGCTCGTCCAGATACCGACACTTCATATAGAGGTCGCTCGACTTCATCGCTTCCGTCTGGCTGATACCGCCCACGTTCCGCATTTTCGTGAACGCGGCGAGGTTCTTGTAGTAGTGTGCCTCATCAATGAAAATACGGTCAACGCCGAGCTCTTCAAAGGTCACGACATCATCCTTCCTGGACTGGTCGTTCAACTTGTCGAGCCTTTGCTTGACCGTCTTCTTTGTGCGCTCCAACTGCTTGATAGAGAAGTTGTCGCCTCGATTTCTTTTGAGCTCAGCAATGCCTTCCAGCACCTCATCGAGCTGTTGCTCCAGAATAGTTCTCTGTCGCTCAATTGACATAGGGATCTTCTCGAACTGGCTGTGCCCGATAATCACCGCGTCATAATCGCCGGTTGCGATTCTGCCGCAAAACTTCTTCCTGTTCTTGGTCTCGAAGTCTTTCTTCGTTGCCACGAGGATGCTCGCAGAGGGGTATAGCTGGAGATACTCGCTTGCCCACTGTTCCGTCAAGTGATTCGGAACGACAAACAGACTCTTTTGGCAGAGCCCCAGCCGTTTACTCTCCTGCGCTGCCGCAACCATTTCAAAGGTCTTCCCAGCCCCTACGACGTGCGCCAGCAGTGTATTGCCGCCGTAAAGGATATGGGCAATGGCGTTGACTTGATGCGGTCTGAGAGTGATCTCGGGGTTGATGCCCACAAAGCTCATGTGGCTGCCGTCGTACTCACGCGGGCGTGTGCTGTTGAACTTTTCATTGTAGAGCCGTGTCAGCTTTTCACGCCGTTCAGGATCTTGCCAAATCCAGTCCGCAAAAGCCTGTTTGATAAGCTCCTGTTTGCCCTGCGCGATTGCGGTTTCCTTCTTATTGAGCACAGCCGTTTTCTTGCCGTTCTCATCCTCGATATAATCGAAGATCCGCACGTCCTTCAGGTTCAGCGTCTCTTCCATAATCTTATAGCCGTTGATCCGGCTCGTACCATAGGTGTTGTACGCTTTGACATTCGTGCGGTCGTAGGATTTACCCTCCACGTTCCATTCACCCGTGTACTGAGAGAAGTGAACATGGATGTTCCACTGGCAGTACCTCGGTGTGCCGAACAGCTCAAACATGAACTGCTCTGCAATCTCCGGAGGAAGCCAGGTCGCACCGAGTCTGACAGAAATCTCGCTTGCCGTCAGGTCAACGGGCTGCACAGCTTCCAACGCTCGCACGTTCTCGGAATAATCCTCCGGATAGAGCTCTGCGCTGCGCCGCGCCCATTCGAGCTTCTCGCGGACATTGCCGGAAAGGTATTCGTCGGCAGGGAGATACTTCGGCCTGCCGTCTTCGTCGCTCGTGTGCATGGGATTCAGGAAGATAACTCCTTTCAAGTCCTCAAACAGTTCCTGCTCACTCTTGCCGGTCAGCTCCATCATATAGGGCATGTCGATCTTGGCTTTTTCGGCAAGTGAAAGTGCATACGCTTCCGACGCAGTATCCACAGAGAGGATCGTAACCTTCTGCTTAATTGTCCGCTTGGAGAACATATCTGCCTTTCGGATGAAGTTGCCCTCATCGTCCAGCACCTCCAAAGAGGAAAGCAGGCAGTAGGAGCTGTCGGAGCTGAAGGCGGAATTGTTTGCCCTTGCGTTGATCAGCCCATACTTTTTGCTGAAGTCATCGTAGAGTTCATTCAGTCTGACCTGCTCCGCCTGAATCTCAGCATCGGAATAGTCTTCCGTCTGATACTCGATGAGCGTCCTTACACAGTCGCGAATGGCGATCATGCCCTTGATACGGTTTTCCGCCGTCATGGAAACCTCAACAGGGTTCGTTCGGCTGTTCTCTCGAAAGTAGAGCTTGCCGTCTACCACCGTATAGCTAAAGTTTCGGACGGACGGGTCTGCGGGAATAGAGAGGTCTTCGTCCTCAGCTTCGAGATCATCCAGCTCGAACTCGGTAATCTCAGCGTGGATGTTTTGAATAGCGTCCTGCAGCAGATCTCCCAGCTCCGCGTCCTCATAAGCTACACAAGCCGACTCCGGACCGTGTGCACCGCTGATTATCTGCATATCGCCAAGCACCATTTCCGGGTTGCTGACAAAGTATGAGTTCATGCGGATGCCATTTTCGTCTGTTGCGAGGTGAACCCACTCCGGCTCAATGTCGATCAGACGGTCTCGCTTTTGCAGAAAGATGATATCCGATGTGACTTCTGTGCCTGCTGCATCCTTGAAGGTGTTGTTTGGCAGTCGGATCGCCCCAAGCAGGTCAGCTCTCTGGGCGATATACTTGCGGACTGCCGGGTTTTCCTTGTCCATCGTTCCCTTTGATGTGATGAACGCCACCACACCGCCGGGGCGAACCTTATCCAGGGTGCGGGCAAAGAAGTAATCGTGGATCAGGAAGTTGTGCTTATCATAGCGTTTGTCAGGCACCTTGAACTGGCCAAAGGGGACATTGCCTACAGCCGCGTCGAAAAAGCTGTCCGGAAGGTTGGTGTCTTCAAAGCCCTGCACGGCAATGCTGGAGTTCTGGTAAAGCTGTTGGGCGATCCTGCCGGAAATGCTGTCAAGCTCAACACCATAGAACTTCGCGCTTGCCATAGACTCCGGTACAAGCCCCATGAAGTTGCCGATGCCGCAGGAAGGCTCCAACACGTTGCCGGTCCTGAAGTGCATATTCTCAAGTGCGCTGTAGACCGCCTTGATAACGACTGGAGGCGTGTAAAACGCCGTCAGCGTGGACTCTCTGGCAGAAGCGTATTCATCTTCTGTCAGAAGCTCCTTCAGCTCCTGATAATGGGGATTGTCCTCTTTGAAATAATCTGACAGACCGCCCCAGCCGACGTAATCCGCAAGGATACGCTGCTCATTTGTATCTGCCAGTCGGTGTTCATCCTCCAGCTTTTTCAGAAGCTGAATGGCCATCCTGTTGTGGTGGAACCGTTCCAGCGGTGTACCAACACCGATATCGTCACGTTCGATTCTGAAGTTGGTTCTGTAGTCGGTATTGATTTCGGGAAGCAGTACATGGGGTGTCACCTTGCCGCCGCGCTGTTTCTGCGGAGGCGGTGCAATCGGCTTGTCGCGCTCGGCCAGCTTTTCTTTTAGCTGGTCAACGAGCCCTTCAATTTCAGGGTTTCTCCATGAGTCATCATCCGTTTTGGCATAGTCCTCAATCAGAGTGTCTTTGCCATCTCTGCACTGAATGAAGTCCAGACTGCCGGGCAACTCCTTGGTATTGACTACACCAAAGGCTTTCATGGTATCTACCGGCAGAGCAAAGTATGCTTCCAGCGCTTCTTCTCGATCAGGGTATTCCGTTACCGATAATGGCGCTGCAGAGAGGTCTTCGACAACATAATAGTGGTCGATGAAAGGACCGCTTTCTACCGATTCTTCTGGCTCTTCCACAGCAACCGCTGTTTCGTCAGTCGCTTCAATCTGAGGTTCTTCTACCGCGTGAAGCAAGTGATCGTTCAACGGGTTTTCCTTTAGCCGGTCTTCAAACTCCCCGCGTGTCATGGTCTTGTTGAACAGAGGAAACTGCGTATCATACAGGACCACTTCATTCTCGTCGAAGGAAAGCACTTCATACTCATGCGTTCCAAGATAGACGGTATCGCCAAGGGAGAAACGATACTCTTTTTCCGGCTCCGGTGGAGGGTTCAGCTCGTCATAAGAAGGTTCCAGCGGTCTCGCCAGATCGCTGTTCAACGCCGTCAGCATTGCTTCGCAGCGTTCAGTCAGATGCGTGTTGTCAGCAATGATGGTATTCATCGCTTCGCGCATCATCGGAAGGATGAAATCGCCGTCAGAGGTACGCGCATACATCCTCTTATCACCGACCGAAAAAGCACCCCAGCAGCTTGACAGATAATAAAGGTTCAGCTTTTTATCCTCTTCTCCAAGCTGCGTCACATAGTCGTTGTAGTCATAAACGATGGAGCGAAACTCGTCCGAAATAGCTGACCGCCCTCTACGGGCTTCCTCTTCGGCGCGATACTTGGGATAGTGGTCTTTCTCAGCTTGACTGAGATATTGGTCTGTGGCAATCAATTCTCCAATGCGCTTCTCGATCTTTTTCCAGCTCAAAAGGACTTCTGCATCAGGGTGCATGATACTGCCTCTGCTGATTTTGATGCCCTTTCCGTCATGGTTTTCATCAAGCTGTCTGCCGGGAACGGCGGGATACGCACCGCCGATGCCGTACTCATCCTTCAGAAACGAGACATTTGCTTCATGGGGTTCTTGCTTCAGGTACTGCTCATAGATACGGTACTTTCCATCATAGATACCGCTGCCACGAGTCAGAACAGCGTCGATATCTTCCTGAGAAATAACAAAAGCGGAGGTTGTTTCAGCCTCCGCTTCTGCAATCAGTTCCTGTTGTTCTGCCTCAGAGGGAAGACTTACGCGTAGATCAGATCTCTTAGGACCACTTCCTCCGCCGAGTTCCGGATCGAGTTCATCAGCTGAACCCACTTCATCTGGTCTTCGGACTTCATCTGCTCGGTCACGCCGTTGAGCGTCTTCATCTGCTCGGTCAGCTTGTCCATCATCCGATTGGCCTGAGCGTCCACTTCCTCCAAGTGGCTGTTCAGCGTTCCTTCCAACAGCATCCCGGTATAGATTCCGTCCCGATGCTCGCGGAGGAAGGTCCGACGCAGCATTCCATACTTCCCAATCTTCGGGCTCTCCGGAACGGTCAGGTCGGGGATCAGGTAATCTCCCTGCATCGTATAGGTCAGTTCCATCTTCATAGCTCCTTTCGGTTTTATTGTTTCTGCTTTCATGATACTCAGAGGATCGGTCTCTCGCAAATGTGCGATTACTCTGTTTTTCCTCTTTTTCCAGTCCTTTTACGGTTTCTGCAATTTCTCGGATCACCATCTCGGAAATATCGCTCGTTGCCGCACCGAGAACAGAGATCACGGGAATCGTATTGAAATCGTAAATGTGGGAGAAATCATCCCGTGTGAAGTAGAGGCTCGGCTGATAACCTGCTCTCACCAGCGCCATATACGCGACGCTGCTTCGCAGAGTGTCTTTCAGCCAGACTTCCAGATTGAGATCGTCCAGTTCCTCCAAAAAGCTGTCACCTTTGACAGACTGGAGATTGGAAAGGTAATCTGAAAAGTTATCCTCAACAGCATTCTTTGCAATCTCCATAATAAAATGCGGAAAGTCTGCCGTAAGCTCCACCTCTCCGAAGCTATCCTGGAGGCTTTCTTTTACGGGTTCTTCATACTGCGGACGCATTTGCCAAAGCGTGACCACTCGACCGGCACGGCTGTTCGTGTCCGAGTAGTCAAAGACATGGCGCAGCTTGTATGGGGTATCTCTATCAACAAGGAGCGCAATGCCTCTTGTGCCCTTGTTCACCCAACGACCGAGCCGGTTCCAAGTCTCGATTTCCGCACAGGCCGTCGCGTCCGGCTTCTGGGCATGGATCAGCAGTTGCTCCTTAAAGCTGTACTTATAATTGTTGGCGGCGGTCACGAGAAAGTCCGTGTATCGCTCTGCCTTGGAGGTGATATCCCTTGCGGTCTGGGATGCCAGCTCCGAAATGATTTGGTATTTGCTCGGCATGGGATTACCTCCTTACTTTACTTTGATTGTGACCTCTATGGTCTGTTCCTTCTCACTAAGAACCGAAGCAAACAGCAAGCCGGTTCTGGCATTGGACACCTTCGTAACAAGCTCATTGAGCCTGCAAACCGTGTGGTTGATTTCTTTCTGATTGTCTGCGTAGTAATATCCCGTCTCATCGCTGCAAATAGGAAAGCCATCCTGCCTGAGAGCACTGATCTTGCGGCGAATATTTCTTCCGTCAAGCATGAACAGCTTTTCAAGCTCCTTGCTGTGGATGGCTTTTTCCTTGCCGATATGATTCTGGCGGAGATATTCGCAGATGGCTTTCTTTCTATCCATCGCTTTCTCCTATCTCACAGGTTCTTGTTCTTTTTCCTTATGGAGCACAGGAGGATTCTTCTCCATATACTCCTTTACCGTTGTGACAGTTCCCTCATAGTTCCAGTCCTCTTCTGGGTCAATATCCCGGTAGGCATTATTCCTGTTTGGGCTTGGCTCCAGTCGGATTGGCTTGTTGGAGATAATCGTTCCCCAATGATTTACCATGATCCAGTTGCCGATCTGTACGGGGTCGCCTTGCTGGTCATCATCGTGCCTGACCTCATACATATACAAGCCCTCCGGGACTGTATCCCGATCCACTCTCAGACAGGTGAAGATCATCGGATGCCCCAGAACTGTTACATCCTCAAACTGCTCTGTCATAGCGTTTGCTCTCATCTGGCTTCACCTCGATCCGGTTGCCTTGTCGGGAAATCCCAGCCATACACCTTGCCGATCTCATCACCGAGGCGTCTCGTGATCCTCGTAACATCGGCTCTTGTTGCTGTACCCTCGTATAGCTTCTCCTTTAGCCGGTCCTTTTGATATTCGGAAACTCCGTCCTTGTAAACCCGGTAGAGATAGTGGTTGGTGCCATCATGGTGAATGTCATCACAGCGGAAGTCGCCCTTCTTGTCCACGTACCAGGTGGTGTAATCGTATCCTCCGGATAGGCAGTCACGAATATTGCCGCTTGGGATCTCCTTATATCCCATGCGCCGTCCGTTCCAAAGGCCAAGGTCAGCAATCACAAGGATCGGTTGGGATAACTGGATATTCAGGTTCACACGCTCGTCGGAGAGATAGTCTGCGTTTGTTTCGCACATGATGCGATAGAGCTCATCTTCGGAACAGTCGGGATACTGCTCCTGCAAGTCTTCGCGCCAGTCGTCTAGGTCGAGATTTTCGTTGCTCCATATAATGTGTCTGTCTTCCACTTCCTTCACCCCCGTCCTTTTCACAAGTGGGGCAGATCATTCTGCCCTCCGGTATCTCTGCTTCGCGGCAGACACAGTATTCGCTCATCTGGCGTCACCTCTGTCCTTCGGGGGCAGGGGCTTACCGTCCTTGTCATAGTTCTTCGGATCAGCGCCGGGAACATGAAAGCCGAACATGGAGCCGGTTCTCATAGCTTCCTCTTGGGCTCTGGTAACGCCCAGCTTTCCGTTGTACTCATCGACAATTTCACGTGCTTGTTCCTTGCTGGCGGCGGGAATATGGGGATTGTAGTAGCCTTTTTCATTTCGCTTGACTACGATGATTTCTCCGGAACCGGGAAGAATGCTGTAGCACTGCTCCGGAAGCTCTGTGCGAACAGGCTCATAGGTGTGTCCGTTCTGTTCCATCCGCTCAGCAAACTCGCAAATGTGGTAAAGGTTGTCGCCAACCTCAACGTGGTAGTCGTCGATATATCTGCAAGTTCGCACCTGGTCTTCATTCCAGGCAAGGTGGATCTTGATTTTGCCCCCATCGGGGATGCGGAACAGTTCCTTATAGTGGCTGTTAATGAACCGGATGCCTTTTGCCGCATCCTTCATGTGCCCATTGAGCCAGTCCTTGACATAGCAGTAGCAGTAAAGATTGTACTCGCCCTTATTCGGGTTCAGGCGCAGCAGATAGGTGTATTTGTCTGTATCGACACGGACACCGTAATAGTCCTGCTCGGTGGGCATTTTGCTCTGCGGATTCGTATAGCAGTAATAAGCGAGGTCCTTCCGGTTGTGAAGAATATCTCCTTCCTCACGCAAAGAATTGATAACCTCGTCAAACTCCTGCTTGAACTCATCGGTTTTAAGGTCTTTTCGGTAGTCGTTCCATGAGCTGAAGAAGCCGTTTCCGTCAGTATCCATATCAGCGCGGAGATAACCGATCAAGCCGGTTTGCGAAGAAATCTGAGAACTCTGACGGAAGGTGTATTTATCCTCGGCCTCTATCATGGCTCGCTTTTCATAGTCGATCATCTTGCTTCACCTCTTTCATTGGGATGGCTTTTCTCGTTTTGCCTTATTTCAAGGGCGTTTTGAAGTCCGATCTTTGCCCACTCAGGCAAGGAACGCTTATCCATGACGCCAAGGACATCACCGCGATAAAACGACGTCTGCTTTCCGCTATAGAGGGAGATGCAGTAGCAGGTTCGTCCTCTGGCGTTTTTCTGTGCGCCGAAGCCTCCTGTGCAAAGCATCAGTTGGTGAGAGGCGTGTCTGAAC
>ULXS01037628.1_pt1 | contig 18269 bp, 17 predicted proteins | sample 1961421 | NCBI WGS metagenome assembly ULXS01 (sample SAMEA4835842, study PRJEB28245) | human gut metagenome | biome: gut microbiome; material: fecal sample | place: Denmark | collected 2008
TTCCACGGTCAGCTTCGAAAAATCGACCACATGGAGCGGGGCGTTCTGCTCTGCTGCCGTGCGGGCGATGACGGCGTCGGCCTCCGGCACACCGCCGTAGCTCACCACCGGGCTGCCCGGCTTGAGGATGCCCGCCTTGGCCGCTGCGATGTCCGCGATGGTGGGGCCAAGTTCCTTCACATGGTCCATGCCCAGCGCCGTGATGACCGCACACTCCGGCGGGTCGATGACGTTGGTGGAATCCAGCGCACCGCCCAGCCCCACTTCCAGTACCACGATGTCGCAGTGCTGCTCGGCAAAGCAGAGCATGCCCAGCGCTGTGATGATCTCGAACTCGGTGGGCACATCGGCCATGGCATCTGCGGCGGGCCGGATCATTTCCACCAGACGCACCAGTTCCTCGTCGGTGATCTGCTCGCCGTTCACCTGAATGCGCTCATTGAACCGGTTGATGAAGGGGGAGGTGTACAGCCCCACCCGATACCCCGCCGCCTGCAGGCAGGACGCCAGCATGGCTGCGGTGCTTCCCTTGCCGTTGGTGCCCGCCACATGGACGAACTTCAGCCGCTTGTGGGGGTCGCCCAGCGCAGCCAGAAGGGTGCGGGTGCGGGTCAGGCCGGGCTTATGCCCCGCCCACTGCACCGCGTGGATGTATTGCATTGCTTCTTCGTAGTTCATGATGCCACGTTCCTTCAGAGAGACCCTCTCCATCCATGCAGACAGAGAGGGTCTGGTTTATGCTTTTTTATGCTTTTCGGACCAGAGCGGTCAGCGCCTTGTTTTCCAGCAGGATGCGGACGAGGAGGGTGTTCACCACGCTCAGCACCAGCGCGTTGGGGATGCGGGCAACCAGCAGCGCCCACTGGTAGCCGTAGAAGAGGTGGAGGGCCAGCGAGTTGATGACCACAGAGCCCACCAGATGGCCCGCCAGAATGCTGATCTGCAGCCGCAGGCCCAGGCGCATCTCATGCAGAGACCGGTACAGCAGACCGGACACCAGACCTACCGAACCGGCTCCCAGCGTGATGAGCGGGTTGATGGAATAGCCGGACAAGGTGCCGCCGATCATGTCGGCCAGTGCGCCCACGACAAAACCGCCCGCCGGGCCGAACCAGACCGCTGCCAGGTGGGTGGGCAGAGCGCCCAGGTTGAACCGCAGGAATCCGGTGGACACCGTGAACACGCGGGCAAAGATGATGCTCATGGCCGTGAGCAGGGCCAGCATCGTCAGGGTACGAACGGACAATTTGGAATGATTCATCGTTGATCCTCCATTCCGGATGATGCAGGAGAAGACAAAACGCCCTCCCCTGTGACGAACCGCACAAAGGAGGGCGTGAATCCAACAAGTTTCACTTCCAGGCAGGGCCGCAGCCGGTCTCGCCTGCACCCAAGTCCATGCAGCAGCGGGATGCAGACCATGCACCGCGGGTCTCCCTTCGTCCGCAGCACAACTCCCCGTTGATGCGGCACTTAACGCGCATGGCCTTACTCTGTTGATACTGCTATTATATGCCTTTTTTCGGGCGGTTTCAATCGCACCTCTGCCACAGATTTCACAATTTGAGGCATTCTTTTTTGGGAGTTCTGCCTAAATGTCATTCTTCTTGCCTGCGTTGCTTTTGGTCGAAGTTTGTGATATCCTGTAAGTGCCGCTCCACTCCGGCCCATTTTCATGGAAAGGAGGTGAGCTCCATGGAAGCAGTGTTTACATTCATCCAGTCCGTCGCAGCAAGCGTAGCCGCTTACTACGTCTGCAAGTGGCTTGACGACCTGTTCAAGAGCGGTAAGCACTAAAAAGCAGAAGCCCCTCGGAGTTGCCGCTCCGGGGGGCTTCTTGCTTGCTGTTGTGAGTCTCCATGGAAACTCGTTTACATTCATCACTTTTATTATACGCGCCTGTGGTGAAAAGTCAAGCCATTCACAGTTTTCTTTGACTGTCAGCGCAAAACGTGATAAGATGGAACAAACTTGATACAGAAAGGACGTATCCGTCTATGAAATTCCGTGAGATGACTTACACCCGCCCGGACATCGACGCGCTGCTGGCCCGCTGCAAAGAGCTGGCCGCCAAAGCCGAATCCGCTGCCTCCGGCGAAGCGCTGGTCGCGGTCTACTACGAGCAGAGCCGCGCATTTGCCGATTACAACACCGCCGCCAACCTGGCTTCCATCCACTACACCTGCGACACCCGCGATGCCGCCTGGAAGGCTGAGCAGGACTTCTTCGATGCCAACGGCCCCGCCGTGCAGAACGCCAGCGTGGAGATCAGCCGGGCCTTCCTGGCCAACCCCCACGTCGATGCCCTGACCGAGGCCTTCGGCACCACCTGCGTGGCCGGCATGAAGAACGCTGTGCTGGGCATGGACGACCGCACCATCGACCTTCAGAAGGAGTACAACGCGCTGGTCAGCCAGTACCAGCAGGTCTACGGCGGTGCACTGGTCGAGTTCGACGGCAAGCAGCTGACCATCCCCCAGCTTGGCCCTTATAAGGAAAATCTGGACCCCGCCGTCCGCCGCGCCGCCTACGAGGCCGAGGCCGGTTACTTCGACGCCCACCGCGCCGAACTGGACGAGCTGTACACCAAGATCGTCAAGAACCTGAACGAGCAGGCAAAGATCCTGGGCTACCACGATTACAGTGAGCTTTCCTACGTGCGGATGAACCGCATCGGCTACGGCCCGGAAGAGATCCGGAAGTTCCGCGACCAGGTGGCCAACGATGTGGTTCCCCAGCTGAAAAAGGTCATCGAGCTGCGCAAAAAGCGCACCGGCATCGAGCATCTGACCTTCACCGACCTGCCGGTCTCCTTCCGGGACGGCAACCCCAGGCCCATCGAGGGCTACGACGCCCGGATGGCCGCCTCCCGCACCATGTACCATGAGCTGAGCCCGGAGACCGCCGCGTTCATCGACTTCATGCAGGACAACGAGCTGTTCGATGTCGAGAGCCGCCCCGGCAAGATGTCCGGCGGCTATATGACCAGCTTGCCCGCCTACAAGGCTCCCTTCATCTTTGCCAACTGGAACAACACCTCCGCCGACGTGGATGTGCTGACCCACGAGTGCGGCCATGCCTTTGAGGGCTATGTGGCCGAGCGGGACCCGAAAGTCCCCGCCGACCTGGAATGCCCCGGTATGGAGAGCGCCGAGATCCACTCGATGGCCATGGAGTTCCTGACGGCCCCCTGGCATCATCTGCTCTTCGGCAAGGACACCGAGAAATACGCCCTGCTCCACGCCGAGGACAGCTTCCTCTTCCTGGCCTATGGCTGCATCGTGGATGAATTCCAGCACCGGATGTACCAGAACCCCGACCTGACCCCCGACGAGCGGAACGCCGTCTGGCTGGAGCTGGAACACAAGTACCGCCCCTGGATCGACTTCGACAACCTGCCCTTCTACGGCCGCGGCGCAGGCTGGCAGCGTCAGCTCCACATCTATGAGTGCCCGTTCTATTATATTGACTACTGCCTGTCCACCATGGCTGCTCTGCAGTTCTTCCTGCTCAGCCTCAAGGACCACAAGGACGCCTGGCAGCGCTACCTCCGACTGGTGCGCCGCGCCGGTATGGCCAGCTACGCGGAACTGTGCGAGACGGCCGGTCTGAAGGTTCCCTTCACCGATGGTTCCATCAAGGCCATCGCCGAGGAAATGGAGCAGTGGATCGCCGCCCATCAGGTCTGAGCGAAACCGAACGAAACCTCTTGAGTTCCCGCGCGAGTTTTGCTATGATCATAGAAAATGGAGCTGCCCCACGCGGGCACCAGAAGGTCTGCCCCTACTGCCAGAGCGAGATCGCCATCAAGGCCGTCCGCTGCCCCCACTGCACGTCCAAGCTGGAAGGTTTCCCGGAGATCAACGAGTAAGTTCCACCGTATAAACAAGCACTTCGCGTATCTGCTATCCTTGCAGAATGCGCGGAGTGTTTTTCGTTTATGCTATTATTTACTGTTCAAAAACAACGGCAACAAAAGGCGGTGTGCTCTTCTTGACAAACCCGCCCGGAGCGCATATAATAAGAATGCGAAAGAAATTGCATTCATGGAGTTCATGAAAGCAAACAAGAAGCCCTTCGGTATTGCGAGTACCGAAGGGCTTCTTGCTGCGTTGGGTTAGTGCTTGCCGTTCATAAAGAACTGTTCGTCAAGCCACTTGCAGATATAGTACGATACGATACCTGCTGCGACGGACAGTACGAAAGAAATTACCGCATTCATCGAGTTCACCTCCTTCCCAGTGGAGGGGCAGGGGGAACGGCAGTTACAGGATACCACAGATTCCGACGGTTGACAAGAAGCCCCACGACATTGCAATATCGTGGGGCTTCGTTCATCCTATTTTACAATGTAAGGATCACAGCACAATAAACGTGCAGGTCGCAGCAGGCAGAACGAGTTCGCCCGCCGGAGCTGCTGCCGGGGTGATCTCCGGCAGCGCATCGCCTTCGCCCAGGACCAGCGCCTTACCGTTGCAGAGCATAGTCTGGGAACGCAAAGTCTCGGCGGAGAGCTGGTAGACCTCCGCTTCCTTCGGCAGGGTGACGGTGGTGATCTCCGTCAGGCTGTTGTTGATGACCAGATACGCCTTGCCCGGCTTGCCGTCCGCACGGGAGTGGGCGTAGACGTGCGCACCCTCGCGGATAGGCTCTGCGGCGTCGTAGACGGTGGTGCCCATCAGACGGTTCCAGAGCAGCACCGCGAAGTAGTTGGGGCGCGGGTCAAAGACTTCGGGCTTCAGATAACCGTAGTCACTGGAGGCCAGGGTGTTGTGGAAGATGATGCCTTTGGTCACGACCGAGAAGCTGCCCAGCTCGTTCAGGGTGCGGAAGACATCCAGATAGGTGGAAGCCCAGGTGTCGCCGCCGCCGCCCGCGTCGCCTGCTTCGGTGACCCACATCTCGCCGCCGGGGCAGTAGATGTCCCGCTTTTCGGCGTGGAACTTTGCCATGTTGGAAGCGACCGCCAGATACTCTTCGGTGTGTGCCTTGTCGGCTTTCCAGTGGGCAAACGGCATCACAGGCTCCAGACGCTCGGACACACCATTGTAATAATGGTAACTGTAAACGTCCAGCTTCTCCTGGGCACCCTTCATCAGGTCATCGGTCGAGCACTGGGGCAGGATATCGCCGACTCCGCCGCCCTGTGCCTTCTCGCCGTGCTTCTTCAGCACACCTTCGGTGGAGCAGGGGCCGACAAAGGAACAGTCGGGGTAGTTCTCATGCAGCCAGCGGATAAAGATGTCCTGATCGCGGACATACTGCTCGGCAGTGTAGCCCTTGGGGCAGCCGGACATGGCCAGCAGGTTGGGCTCGTTGACGAACTCAGCCGCGTCGATGGCCTTGCCGCACTCCTTGCTCAGGGCAAAGATCTGCTCTGCCTGGCTGGGGTTCCAGGGCTCGTCGGCGTGGTGCAGACCCTCACAGTCGGCCACCGAGATAAGGAGCTTTGCGCCGATGTCCTTGCAGAAATCCAGCACACCGAGCCACTGCTCGCGGGTCAGGATGGCGTTGTAGCCCTCCGGGATGACGCCGTTCGTATGGCCGTCGAAGTCGTAATAGGTCTTGGTGGACCAGGTGCCGGACACGCGCACCCAGGCCGGGCCGATCTCTTTGGCCAGCTTGCGCAGCTTCTTGTCGGAGAGGTCGATGGGGTCATAATACTGCATCAGGTCGGTGCTTGCGGTCGCGTTGCCGAGGAAGCCGCCCTTGAGGACGAACGGCTCTGTGCCCGCGATCTGAGCGGGGGTGTAAGCCTTCCAGAAGGTGCCGCCGGTAACTTCGGTCATCTCGACGTTGTAGGAGATCAGCCGCTCGTTGCCAACGTGCAGCTCGCGCAGGGAGCCGGGGTTCAGGTTCACGAATTGTGCCATGGGAAATTCTCCTTTTCTCAAATTTTTTGTCTGCATCCATAATACCATTTTTTCGGCCAGACCATGAGGACGATTTCGTGATAAAACCGTAAAATATTTCAATTTTGAAGAAACAAGCTGTACAAGACACAGTCTTGGCAAAACACAAGAAACTTACAAAGCGAGCCTCTTCTTTACCTTTCCGGCGGTTCCGCCCCAAAGGTTTTACCCACTCTTTTCCCGGCCATGGTTTCGGGCGGCGGGATAAAACGGTAGAATGAAACCGTTCCCAGAGAGTTTGCGAAGACAGGTCCGGGAGGACCGAAAAGAGAGGATAAATGCTATGAAAGAGAGCAAGATCACCCGCCGCAATTTCCTGAAGGTCGGTGCTGTGGCATCGGCTGCCGGTCTGTTGAGCGCCGCCCCGGTGGCCGCCAGCGCAGCCGCACCGGCTGCCTCTGCTGCTGAGGAGGAGAACTGCATCCTCGGCCTGACCAAAAAGCCCAAGTATGTTTTCCTGTTCATCGGCGACGGCATGGGCACTGCCCAGATCCAGTCCGCACGTTTTTATAAAGGCACCACCGAGAACAACGGTGCCGTCACCGAGGGCGAGCTGAGCTTCACCTCCTTCCCCGAAGTCGGCAGCGTGACCACCTACGACAGCACCTCCTTCTGCCCGGACTCCGCCTCCACGGCGACCTCCATCGCCACCGGCAACAAGACCGAGAGCGGCGTCATCAACATGTGCCCCTGGACCCGCGATGTGCCCTATGAGACCATCGCTGAGAAGCTGCACAGGCAGAAGAACTACAAGGTCGGCGTCGTGTCCTCCGTCAACATCGACCATGCCACCCCGGCCGCATTCTACGCCCACCAGAGCACCCGCAAGAACTACTACCAGATCGGCGTCGAACTGGCCAATTCCGGCTTTGAGTACTTTGCCGGCGGCGAGTTCCAGAAGGTGAACGGCGACGGCACCGGCCCCAACAACCACGAAGTTGCCGCACAGGCCGGCTACAACGTCGTCACCACCCAGGCCGGGGCCGCAGCCCTGACCGCCGGTGCAGGCAAGACCCTCATCATCGCCGAGAATCTGGCCGACGGCAAGTCCATGAACTACGCCATGGATGCCGCCGCTGGCGAGTGGCAGCTGACCGACTACGTCAAGAAGGGCATCGAGCTGCTGGAAAACAAGAAGGGCTTCTTCCTGATGACCGAGTCCGGCAAGATCGACTGGGCCTGCCACGCCAACGACGCCGCGGCTTCCATCCACGATGTGCTGGAGATGAGCAACGCCGTGCAGGCCGCTGTGGACTTCTACAATGCCCACCCGAACGAGACCCTGATCCTCGTCACCGTCGACCACGAGACCGGCGGCATGGCCATCGGCTACAAGACCACCAACTACGACACCTTCCTGACCAATCTGACCCACCAGAAAATGTCCTACGCCAAGTTCGATTCCACCTATGTGCAGGGCTATGTGGCGAACAAGACCCCGTTCGAGGCAGCCATGGCCGACGTCAAGGCCAACTTCGGTCTGACCCTTCCCACCGACCCCGATGCCGCCAGCGCGGGCAAGCTGCTGCTGACCGACTACGAGGTGGCAAACCTCCGCACGGCCTACGAGCGGACGCTGGAAGTCGGCGCTTCTTCCCAGAGCAAGATGAGCCAGCAGGATTATGAGCTCTACGGCACCTACATCCCGTTCTCCATGGCCATCTGCCACACCATCAACCACAAGTCCGGCATGGACCACACCACCTACGCCCACACCGGCGCAATGGTCAACCTCTATGCCAAGGGCGTCGGCGCAGAGAACTTCCGCGGCGTCTTCGACAACACCGAGATCTATCACAAGCTCGCTGAACTGACCGGCGTACAGTAACCGACCCACAAGAAAAGCCCCGTCCCGTTTCGCTGAGGCAGCGAGGGGGACGGAGCTTTTTTCAATTTCAGATGGGGCGCAGCCTCATCCCATTACTTGTTGTAGACCTCTTCCTTCAGCAGGCCCTCGCTCCTGGCGACACAGATGCTGGCAACGGCATCGCCGACAACGTTCAGCGAGGTGACGAGCATCTCGATGGGGCGGTTGATGGCCAGAATGAGGGAGTAGGCCAGCAGAGCGCCGTCGTTGACGAAGCCCACGCCGGACAGGATGGTGAAGAGGATGACAGCACCTGCACCGGGAGCAGCCGGGGTGCCCACCGAGGCCAGCAGAGCCAGCAGGGCCACGACCACCAGCTGGCCGGGGGTGACTGTATAACCGGCGCAGCCCGCGATGAAGACGGTGGCGATGACCTGCATGATGGCGGTGCCGTCCATGTTGATGGTCATGCCCAGGGGCAGCACGAAGGAAGCGATGCTCTCATCCACGCCGAACTCCTCCTCGCAGACCTTGATGTTCAGGGGCAGGGTGGCAGCACTGGACGAGGTCGAGAAACCGAACACAGCCACATTGGCGATCTTGCGGATGAAGGTGATGGGGTTCAGCTTGGCACCCAGAGCGATCACCAGCGGGTAGGCCACCACCAGGAAGACCAGCAGCAGGATCACCGTGACCACCACATAGACCAGTGCCGGCTTGAGGTAGTTGATGCCGTAGATGGCAAAGGTGCGGGTGAGCAGCACGAAGACGGCAAAGGGAGCAAATTTGCTGACGATGAAGTTCAGGAAGACGACCACCACGTCATTCACCTCGCCCAGCAGGCGGCGCAGGGTGGCGGTGCGGCTCTCGCCCAGTGCATTCATGCTCAGGCCGGTGGCCACCGCCAGGAAGACGGCGCTCAGAACTGCACCATTGCTGCCAAAGGCCGTGATGATGTTGGAGGGGATGATGTTCAGCACCACGTTCAGCGGGTTGGAGCCGGTGGAGCCAGTGGCCTCGGTCAGGCCCTCGATGTGGGTGTTGAACAGCCCCATTGAGAAGGTGATGTAGCCCACGCTGCTGGCCAGCAGCAAAGCCAGGAAAGAGCACAGCAGGAACCAGAACAGGGTCTTGGCCGAGATGCGCCCCATGGTGCGGGTGTCGGCAATGCTGCCGATGGCCAGCGCGATGGAGGTGAACACCATCGGGACGATAACCAGCTGCAGCGCCTTAATAAAGAGCTGGCCAATGATATAGAAGATGCCGAAGGCGCGCTCTGCGCCCTCTGCGGTGATGTCTTGGAACAGGAGATCGTTGATCGTGGTCCAGATCTCACTCTTCCCGCCGGAGATGAGGCTCTCGCGCAGGAACATGAAGGCGAGGCCCGCCGCCAGGCCGCAGACCAGCGAAATGGCCATTCGTTTTGCTAAAGACATACCAGGTTTTTTCGTTTCCATAATACCTTTCCTCACAATCCTTGGTGATACCGGGCCCAGGCCCGCACTTTGTCTATCCTATCATAAGCCGTTCCCCGCTTCAAGAAAAAAACAGACCAAATGCGGCATTTTCTTTCAATAGTCATACTTTTAAGGCGCTGACCGCAAAAAAACACCCGGAAGAAGCTCTTCCGGGTGGGAACACTTATGCCTTGAACTTGAGCAGCGGCACACCGATGGCGGTGTCGCCGGAGGCCACGACCGACATTTCGGACAGGTCGTCGCCGTTGGTCACGATGATGGCCGTTGCCGTGGGATGACCGGCGGCGCGGATGGCGTCGAGGTCGACCTTGAGCAGCGGGGTGCCCGCCTTGACCTTGGAGCCTTCCTTCGTCAGAGAGGTGAAGCCGTTGCCCTTCATCTCCACGGTATCCATGCCCACATGGATGAGCAGCTCAATGCCGTCATCGCTCATCAGGCCCACCGCATGCAGGCTTTCGGGCACCTGAGTGACGGTGCCGTCAAACGGTGCGTAAACGGTATCCCCGGTGGGTTCGATGCCGCAGCCGCCGCCCAGAATGGCCGATGCGAACGTTTCGTCCGGCAGCTCCTCCAGCGGGATGACCTTGCCTGCCAGCGGCATCATCACCGTCTTCTTTTCGCCCTTGAATTTCGTCTCGGCTGCACCCTTGCTGCCGAACAGCTTATCAAAAAAGCCCATATCATTACCCTTCTTTCTGCGCTGCACACAGCGCGACCTTCATCTGAATAAAGATATCATACTGTGCCGGAAATTGCAATCCGCATCCTGCACAAAGAGACGGGCCGATGTTTGACACTTACAGCAGGGCCAGCAGGCCGTCGATCTCTTCCATCCGGGTGGCCCAGCTGGTGGCGATGCGCATGACGGTATGGGTGTCGTCGAACTTCTCCCAGAAGCCGAATTTGGCCTTGCCCTCCAGCGCCGCCAGCTGCTCGTTGGAGAAAACGATGAAGATCTGGTTGGTGGGCGAATCCAGGAAGAAGCGGTAGCCCTTGGCGGCCAGCCCCTGCTTCAGGGCGTTGGCCGTGGCGATGGCGTTCCGGCTGATGGTCTGGTACAGGTCATCCGTGAAGAGGACATCGAACTGAAGCCCCAGCAGGCGGCCCTTTGCCAGCAGAGCGCCCTGCTGCTTCACCATGGTCATGAAATGTGCCGGTGCCCCATGGGGGAAGACGACGGCCTCGCCGCAGAGGGCACCCACCTTGGTGCCGCCGATGTAGAAGACGTCCGCCAGCCGGGCCAGGTCGGGCAGGGTGACGTCCGTGCCCTCCGCCGCCAGACCGTAGCCCAGGCGGGCACCGTCCACGAAGAGGGGCATGTGGTACGTCTGGCAGACATCGTGCAGCGCCTGCAGCTCGGCTTTGGTGTAAAGGGTGCCGTACTCGGTGGGGTGGGAGATGTACACCATGCCGGGGAAGACCATGTGGTCGTGGTTTCCGTCTGCGTAGAAGGTGGCGCAGAAGTCGCGGACGTCGGCAGCGTCCAGCTTGCCGTTCTTGTGGGGCAGGCCCAGCACCTTGTGGCCGGTGTACTCGATGGCCCCGGCCTCGTGGCCGTTGACGTGGCCCGTGGAAGCTGCCACGACCCCTTCCCACCGGTGCAGCATCGACGCGATGACGATGGCGTTGGTCTGGGTGCCGCCGGAGATGAAGGTCACATCTGCTTCCGGGCAGGCACAGGCGGCGCGGATCTTCTCCTTTGCGCTGGCACAGTAGGGGTCGGTGCCGTAGCCGGACACCTTTTCAAAGTTGGTCTCCATCAGCTTTTGCAGGATGGCCGGATGGGCTCCCTCGCAGTAGTCGTTCTCAAAGTAAAACATCGTGTTCTGCATCCTCTCTATAATAGGTACCTTTATGATATGCTTTTGCAGCGGAAATGTCAAACAGCAAAACCCGGCCCGCGCTCGCACCGTTCCGCTTTTTGTGCTATGATTGGGGCAGGCTCAGGCTCTGCGGCATTCGGCACCTGTTCTCGACTCCTTTGCTGTTTCTTAGCCGCCGGTGTGGTATACTTTGAACACCGAACGAATATCCATCCGAAAGGAGACATTTCTATGAGATCTTCCACCCGCAGGCACGATGCGCTGGTGATGCTGTCCGGCATCGCGTCGGCCTTTCTGGTGGTGTCCGGCATTCAGGTGCTCAGCGGACGGATCGACGGCGTGGCCTCCATGGTCTTCGTGCTGGCCGTCTTTCTCATCTCGATGTATACCGATGGTTATCTGTGGGGTCTGGCCGCCTCGCTGCTGTGTGTGCTGGCGGTCAACTTTGCCTTTCGCTCGCCCTACTTTGCCTTCAACTTCACCCTGCCGGAGAACCTGTTCTCCGCGCTGGTGATGCTGGTCGTCTCCATCATGACCAGCACCCTTACCACCCGCATCAAGCTGCAGGAGCAGCTCCGGATGGAGAGCGAAACCGAGAAGATGCGCGCCAACCTTCTGCGCGCGGTCTCCCACGACCTGCGCACGCCCCTCACCTCCATCTACGGTGCCTGCTCCACGGTCATTGAAAATTATGACTCGCTGGCCAAAGAGCAGAAGTTAAAACTTCTCGGCGAAGTCTGTTCGGACGCCCAGTGGCTCAACCGGATGGTAGAGAACCTGCTGTCAGTCACCCGGTTCGACACCGGCACCGTCTCGGTGCAGAAGACCCCCACCGTGCTGGAAGAGCTGATCGACACCGTGCTGGTGCGGTTCCAGAAGCACTACCCGGATGTGAACGTCACGGTAGACCTGCCCGACAGCTTCGTGGTCATCCCGATGGACTCGATGCTCATCTCTCAGGTGTTGATGAACCTGCTGGAAAACGCCGTGCTCCACGCCGAGGGAATGACCAAGCTGACCCTCCGGGTCTTTACGCTGGGCGACCACGCCATCTTTGAAGTCTCGGATGACGGCTGCGGCATCCCCAAAGAGCGGCTGAAAGGGCTGTTCACCCGGATGCTGCCCGCCGACGACACGGCCAGCCCCGGCAAGCACGGCATGGGCATCGGCCTTGCGGTGTGCGCGGCCATCGTCAAGGCCCACGGCGGCGAGATCAAGGCCGAGAGCCGCCCCGGCGAAGGCACCACCATCCGCTTCTGGCTGGAGACCGAATCCACGGACGAATCCACTGATCTGGAGGAAAACATCTGAAATGAGCAACAACAAATTCAAGATCCTCATCGTTGAAGACGAACCCACCATCTGCAGCTTCATCTATACCCTGCTGGACACCAACGGCTACAAGACCTATGTGGCCCCCACCTGTGAGCTTGGCAAATCCATCTTCACCTCCTACCTGCCCGACCTCATCATCCTGGACCTGGGCCTGCCCGACCGCGACGGCCGCGAGCTCATCCACTATGTGCGCCAGAAATTCATGACCCCCATCATCGTGCTGTCGGCCCGCACCACCGAGGCAGACAAGATCGAAGCGCTGGACCTTGGCGCGAACGACTACATCACCAAACCCTTCAGCACTGGCGAGCTGCTGGCGCGGGTGCGGGCCGCACTGCGGCTCAACCGCTTCAGCTCCAACCCCACCGGCGTCTTTCAGGCGCAGGACCTGCTCATCCAGTACGAGCGGCGCAAGGTCTATGTAGGCGGGGAGGAGATCAAGCTGACCCAGACCGAATACAACATCGTAGCCTTCCTCTCCGAACACGCGGGCCGGGTGATGACCTACCCCGCCATCGTCCGGGCCATCTGGGGCGATACCGACTGCGGCAGCACCAAAAAGCTGCAGGTCAACATGGCCAACATCCGCCGCAAGCTGGGCAGCCGCCCCGGCCACAACAACTACATCATGAACGAACTCGGCGTAGGCTACCGGATGATCGATGCCGACCATGACGGCCCGGATGCCCCAGCCGACCACGAGGAGAACGCATGACGCTTGCTCTGATCCTGTTTGCTTTCACCTACTGCCTGATGCCGGCCCTGCCCCGCTTCCGGCCCTTTGCGGCCCTTGGCGGAGCCGGGGCCTTTTTGCTTCTGGGGCCGCTGAGCGGCGCTTGCCGGTTTGTTTTTGATTACAAACTGTAGTCCGATTGAAAATCCACCTAGGGATAGGCATTTCTAACTACGGTACGTAAAAAGTTTACACCGATTAACATTTTGAAAATCCCTTGAAAATTCCAAAATCCGTGCTACAATATCCGCAGAAACAGCAAGGCTGTTCGGTTTTTTCGCCCCATCCGGGGCTTACAATAACATGGATAAAGGTAGGAAAACGATTATGGTAGATGTGAAAAAGATCGCACTGTTCGTCGGCGGCGTTGTGTTTGGTTCGGCAGGCTTCAAGCTCCTGTCCAGCAGCGATGCCAAGAAGGTCTACACCCAGACCACCGCAGCCGTCCTGCGCATGAAGGACTCCACCATGGAGACCGTCAACAAGGTCCAGGAGCAGGCCGGTGACATCCTGGCCGACGCAAAGGCCATCAACGAGGCCCGCGCCGCCAAGGCAGAGGCCGCCGTCATCGAGGACGAAGCCGCAGAGGCTGCTGCCGCCGAGGACGCTGAATAATTTTTGAGCGCTTGAGCCGCCTGCGGGCGGCTCTTTCTATTGAGGAAGGTATAACGTAACCATGAAATGCACCATTTTACATGAGGGCCGGGGCCGGATGCGCGTGCATGTCTGCAACGTGCGGATGACCCTGCACCGCGCCGATGTGCTGGAAGCCTATCTCAACCACCACGATGCCATCGAGAAGGCCACCGTCTACGAGCGGACCGGCGATGTGGTCCTGTATTACCGCGGCAGACGCGCCGATGCAGTCCAGGTGCTGAGCCGCTACAAATTCGACCAGCCGGAGCTGGACGCCCTTGTCACCACCGCCGACAGCCGGAAGCTCAATCAGGAGTATCAGGAGAAGATGTGCGCCCTCGTGGCGGGCCACTTCTTCCGCAAGCTGTTCCTGCCCGCACCCATCCGCGCCGCCTACACAGTCTGGCGCTCCATCGCTTTTGTCTGGAAAGGGGTCCGGTGCCTGCTCCGCCGCAGGCTGGAAGTCGAAGTGCTGGACGCTCTGAGCATCGGCGTTTCCGTCCTGCGCGGCGACTTCAGCACCGCCGGTTCCGTCATGTTCCTGCTGAACCTTGGTTCTCTGTTGGAAGAGTGGACCCGCAAGAAGAGTCTGGACGACCTGGCCCGCAGCATGGCCCTGAATGTGGACAAAGTCTGGGTGCGCAGCCAGGGCACCGAGGTGCTCCTGCCCCTGACCAAAGTTCAGCCCGGCGATGAGATCGTGGTCCGCTCCGGCAACATGGTGCCGCTGGACGGCACCGTCATCGAGGGCGAGGCCATGGTCAACCAGGCCGCTCTGACCGGCGAATCCATGCCGGTGCGCAAGGCAAAAGGTGCCACCGTTTACGCAGGCACCGTCGTGGAGGAGGGCGAATGCGTCTTCCTCGCCAAGGCCGCAGGCGGCGCCAACCGCTACGACAAGATCGTGGCCATGATCGAGGAATCCGAAAAGCTCAAATCCAGCACCGAGAACCGCGCACTGGAGCTGGCCGACAAGCTGGTGCCCTGGTGTCTGGCCGGCACGGTCGTCACCTATGCGCTCACCCGCAACGTCACCCGCGCCATCTCCATCCTGATGGTGGACTTCTCCTGTGCGCTCAAGCTCTCGATGCCGCTGGCGGTCCTCTCCGCCATGCGGGAGTGCGGCACGGCCCACATCACGGTCAAGGGCGGCAAGTATCTGGAAGCGCTGGCCAAGGCCGACACCATCGTCTTTGATAAGACCGGCACCCTGACCCGCGCCACCCCGCAGGTGGTGGACATCATCCCCTTCAGCAACAGCGAGAAGGACGATGTGCTCCGTCTGGCCGCCTGTCTGGAAGAGCATTTTCCCCACTCCATGGCCAACGCGGTGGTCCGCGCCGCCAGAGAGCAGGGTCTGTCCCACGAAGAGATGCACTCCGAAGTGGAATACATTGTGGCCCACGGCATTGCCAGCCGGGTCGGCGGCGAGCGGGTGGTCATCGGCAGCTACCACTTCGTCTTTGAGGACGAGCACTGCATCGTTCCCGCCGACGAGCAGGAAAAGTTCGACCAGATGCCCGCCGAGTATTCGCACCTGTACATGGCTGCTTCCGGCCAGCTGGTGGGCGTCATCTGCATCGCAGACCCCCTCCGCCCCGAAGCCGCTTCCGTGCTGCGCCAGCTGCACAAACTGGGCATCCGGAACACCGTGATGATGACCGGCGACAGCTACCGCACCGCCGAGGCCATTGCCCGGCAGGTGGGCGTGGACCAGTTCTTCGCGGAAGTCCTGCCCGAAGATAAGGCCAACTTCGTCCAGAAGGCCAAAGCCGAGGGCCACACCGTCGTCATGATCGGCGACGGCATCAACGACTCCCCCGCCCTTTCGGCTGCGGACGTCGGCATCGCCATCAACTCCGGCGCTGCCATCGCCCGCGAGATCGCGGATGTCACCATCAAGGCCGACAGCCTGGAGGAGCTGGTCACCCTCAAGACCATCGCCAATGCGCTGCAGCACCGTGTCAGCTCGAATTACCGCTTCGTGCTCAGCTTCAACTCCACCCTCATCGCGCTGGGGGCTCTGGGCATCCTGCAGCCCGCCGCTTCGGCCATGCTGCACAACCTGTCCACCATCGGCATCAGCCTCCGGAGCATGACGAACCTCATCCAGAAGCCTTCTTCTGCACCGCAGCTCGAAGGCTGACCGCCAGCCAACAGCAAAGCCCCCTGCACATACCGCGTGCAGGGGGCTTCGTGTTTTCTATCGAAAGAGGAAGAACTTACAGGATGTCGATGTATTCACCGGCCAGAGCCTTGTTCATGCTGCGGACGGCGCAGAACTTGCCGCACATGGAGCAGGTGTCGCTGTGGTCGTCTTCGGGCAGGCGGGCGTCGCGGATGGCCTTGGCGGTCTCCGGGTCGATGGCACAGGCAAACTGTGCATCCCAGTCCAGCACACGGCGGGCATCGCCCATCTTGTCGTCGATGTCGCGGGCATGGGGGATGCCCTTGGCGATGTCAGCGGCATGGGCGGCGATCTTGGAAGCCACGATGCCCTGCTTCACATCGTCCACATTGGGCAGTGCCAGATGCTCGGCGGGGGTCACATAGCACAGGAAGGCCGCACCGCTGGCCGCTGCCACTGCGCCGCCGATGGCGGCCGTGATGTGGTCGTAACCGGGGGCAATGTCGGTGACGAGGGGTCCCAGCACATAGAAGGGCGCACCCATGCAGATGCTCTTCTGGACTTCCATGTTGGCGGCGACCTGATTCAGGGGCACATGGCCGGGGCCTTCGACCATGACCTGCACGTTGTGTGCCCAGGCGCGCTTGGTCAGCTCACCCAGACGGACCAGCTCCTCGATCTGGCAGACGTCGGTGGCATCGGCCAGGCAGCCGGGACGGCAGGCGTCGCCCAGCGAGACGGTCACATCGTGCTCCTCGCAGATGTCCAGGATCTCATCGAAGTGCTCGTAGAACGGGTTCTCGTTGCCGGTCATGCACATCCAGGCAAAGACCAGCGAGCCGCCGCGGCTGACGATGTTCATCTTCCGCTTGTGGGTGCGGATCTGCTCGATGGTCTTGCGGGTGATGCCGCAGTGCAGGGTGACGAAGTCCACGCCGTCCTCTGCGTGCAGGCGGACCACATCCACGAAGTCCTGCGCCGTCAGGGTGGCGAGGTCGCGCTGGTAGTGGATGACCGAGTCATACACCGGCACGGTGCCGATCATGACCGGGCACTCGTGGGTCAGCTTCTGGCGGAAGGGCTGGGTGTTGCCGTGGCTGGACAGATCCATAATGGCCTCTGCGCCCATGTTCACGGCGCTCATCACCTTCTGCATCTCGATGTTGTAATCCTTGCAGTCGCGGGAGACGCCCAGATTGACGTTGATCTTGGTGCGCAGCATGCTGCCGATGCCCTCCGGGTTCAGGCAGGTGTGGTGCTTGTTGGCCGGGATGGCGACTTTGCCCTCGGCCACCAGCTGACGGATCTCCTCCGTGGTGCGGTACTCCTTCTGGGCGACGATCTCCATTTCCTTGGTCACAATGCCCTTGCGGGCCGCGTCCATCTGTGTAGTGTAATTCTGCATCTTGTTACCTCCAGTTTGACAAGTCGATACGCTCTTGCTCTTTTTTCTATCGTTACGAAAGAGCCGGACTTCGCCCATCAAACGGGTGGTTTCCGGCGCCTCCGCAGACAACCCCTGCGGTGTTCATGTCAAAACTCCTTTGCATGAAGTCTGTTCCGGCAGAAGGTGGTGCCCCCGGTCTGCCGATAACTCCCCCAGTCACCTTGCGGTGACAGCCCCCTCTGGGAGGTGGCCTCATTGCCTCCCCGACGCGAAAGCCTCCCTCTGGGAGGGAGGTGGCATCGCGCAGCGATGACGGAAGGAGTTATAATTGTTCTACCAATACTCTCAATTCCCTGCACTCGGCCTCGATGTCCTTAGCCGCGAAGATGGCACTGACCAGCGCCACACCGGCTTCGCCGCAGTGGGCAAGGCTGAGCAGATTCTGCTTGTGGATGCCGCCGATGGCGACCACCGGGATGGGGACCGCCGCGCAGATGTCCCGCAGCGTCTCTTTGGGCAGGGCGGTCACATTCGTCTTGGTGGCAGTCGCAAACATGGCCCCGCAGCCCAGATAGTCCGCACCGGCCGCCACAGCGGCTCTGGCTTCGGCCACATTGTGGGCCGACACGCCGATGATGGCCTCCGGGCCAAGGATGCGCCGGGCTTCGGCGGGGTCCATGTCCTCCTGCCCCAGATGCACACCGTCGGCCCCGCACTGCCTGGCCAGCGCCACGTTGTCGTTCAGAATGAACGGCACACCGTACCGTTTGCAGAGAGCGGAGATCTCCAGCGCCTCTGCCAGAATGGCCGCGTCGCCCAGATCTTTTTCCCGCAGCTGCACACAGGTGGCCCCGCCCTTCAGGGCAGCTTCTACCTGCTGGGGCAGGGTCTGTTCGCCCACCCAGGCGCGGTCGGTCACGGCATAGAGCCGCAGCATCTCAGCAGTACAGTTCATCGTTTGCTCCTTGGTCAAGTTGTTCGCCGGTCAGGTTGGACACGGCATCCATCAGATACATGCGCAGCGTTCCGG
>ULXS01035773.1_pt1 | contig 18075 bp, 12 predicted proteins | sample 1961421 | NCBI WGS metagenome assembly ULXS01 (sample SAMEA4835842, study PRJEB28245) | human gut metagenome | biome: gut microbiome; material: fecal sample | place: Denmark | collected 2008
GGTACTCATAGCGTTAGTGCCGCTGTCGGTAAGACAGTCGATATAAACGTCTTGAGCGTTAAGACCAAAAAGGTTATAATGTGCAGCCTTAATCTTTTCTTCTCTTTCTTTCCTCGTCAACATCTTAAGAGGCTCTACGCTCTTAATACGAAACGGTTCGGGAATATAAGTTGGTTTCATAATTTTCTCCTTATTTTAGTTTCTTACTTATTTTAACATTTCCCGTTTTGAATCGTCAACTGCCTAAAAAAGATTTACACAATTTTTGTATTTATTTTATATTTAATTTGCACATTATGCAACAAATCTTCTTTATTTCCGTAAAATTTGTATTGCTTGCCACTTTGCTTATAAAAAGCGTTTTGCAGCCCCAAAGCGTCGCAATCGAAATAACGACACTCCGTCAAAGCTCTTTCGATGCGTTCCTTAACCATCTCTTCGGCTCGCTTTTGCATCGCTTTTTTTATTTTAGCGTCGTTTATATCCTTATCTGCCCTTGCGACAGCCGCCCTCGTCTGAGTTTCCAAAACAAACCCGACCTCTATAGTAACGGTGGGAGCGTCGCCTAGGTCTGCTTTTAAAGAAAAACTTTTGTTCCTTATTTCGGTAGGAACGGAATCTATCTTTTCTTCGTCTAAGACAATATCGGATATCTCAAAAAATCCGCTGTCGCTTTTTTTGTCGAAAACCGTTATGCCCTTAGTCGCCTCTTCGCTCAGTTTGCCGACTCGCACCCCGTTTTTGAATAACGCAGCCCGTTCGATAGGCGCAAGCATCGGTGCTTTTGAGTTTCCGCCGCCATCCCCGTTACCGCTTATTCCGCCGAAAGCTTTCCCGTCAAACGCTACGATCGGCACAGTGCAGGAAGAACTCGGAAGATTGGTTTCCGACAAAAAATTCAATGCGGAAGTAACCTTAACAAACGCCGACTTGTCCGAAAAATTTATTACGTCATTAAGTCCCGAGCCGTTTACCATAGAAAATTCGTTAAGTTTTTCCATAAATTCCGTCGCTTCACCGTCACAGGTTAGCAATGTTATTTGCGGACTGATGTACCCGGCGGACAGCAAATAGTCGAGATGCTCGCTAAATCCCTTTTTGCTTAATTGCTCGCCTATAATCATTACGCCGCAATGAGACAGTTCCATTTCGGTTCCGGACATCTTTGCCAAATTGGCTAACGCCTCGGGGCAATCGGCTCCGGTTGAATTTATAGTAAGCAACTCCGCTCCGCCCTCTTTTTTTTGCGTAGCCACGATGAGTTCGATCGTCATTATAAGCTCTTCGCCTTTTGCGTCAAGTGCCATAACGCTTACAAGAGCTTTGTCGTCTATGCTCGCATTATCTCTTGCCGGAAATACGAACACCAAACAAGCGAATACAATCAACACTATTTTATATATCAGCGTTTTTTTCTTGTACATGCTTCCTCCTTTTTATCAAAGACGCCGTTATCAGGATAAGCGGAAGCAACACCTCCGTAAATATACATATATATCGAGGCCACCCCGTACAAAGACTCAGCAAAGAGCTTTTGTCCGAAAAGAACAGCTCGCACATTACCATAAGCACGGCAGCGGCGGCAATCGAAAACCAAACTATCTTTTTGGCTCCGAAGATAATTCGCAGGAATTCGGCTATTACATAAAAACTTATAAACATTTGTATAAACACCGATACTATCCATATGCAAAACACGGGAATATCGAACCTTCCGTACAAATAGCTGCCCGACGAATACAAAACCATATTGCTTAAATTATGTCCATATTCGATTATAGAAGGATAATCGCCGTAAGTGGCAAACATGACTATAGCAAAATACATTACCGCAACCGAAGAAACTGCGGCATAAAGCATGTTTCTTGCTATAAATTTTTTTTCGGATTTTACCTCGCCTGTAAATACAAGCAGCACTGCAACGTCTCCGAACCACAACGGAAAAAGGCGCAAACACTCGCCGGTACCTTCGGTCTCTAACGGCATCAGTCCGCTTATATCCAAATTTTTTATCGTCAGCATAAAAAGCAGTATGAGCGCACCTACAACGAAGGGAAAGAACAACTGTGCCATTCGAGCGAACGACCGCAAACCCTTAAGCGAAAACAGCACAAACACTACAAGCAATGCCGCAAGCGACACTCCGAAGTCCACGCTGCCCAAAGTGGACGTACTGAAAAACATTCTTACTTCGCCAAGCATCAATACGAGCTTTATAAAAAGTATGACTATAATTACCGCCAATATAATCCTGGTTACAATCTTGCCAAAGACGCTCTGCATTACCTGCAAAAAGGTTTTGCCGGGATTAAGTTTTATAGCAATCAATACGAGCAGAATTTCCGACAACTCTATCAAAACGAAAATCAACATAGGTATCCACCCGTTTCTGCCTGCATAAATCAAAAACAAACCGGGAACCATAAATATTTTTAATGCCATCACAGACATAAAAATCAAAGCTGTCATTTGTTTTGAATTTACCGCTTTTTCCATCTTGCGCCTCCTTGCCTCGTATGATTGATATTGGGTATAGAACGAGGACGTGTTTTTATGGTATTTATCGGAGCTCGAACCAAAGAGTCGTTTAAATCGCTTTTTACATTAGGCGCAAACGGAGCCATATACGCTACGCCGAAATTATCTAACGTTACAAGTCTGTGCGAAATTACCACGGTTGCAATGAGCAAGCCCAAAAAACCGAACCATCCGCCGGCAATAAGCATTATGATGCGGATAAGACTCATAGTCCCTACTTGGTTAGGTACGGTGTAAAGCGAAATCGAGCTTAAAGCTACTATCATTACCGCCGGAGAACTTATCATACCGGCCTTTACCGCAGTTTCGCCAAGCACCAAAGCTCCCACTATACTCATAGCCATACCGACCGCTCTCGGCATACGAACGCTCGCTTCTCGTATTATCTCAAACAATATAAGCACAAACAAAACCTCGCTCAACGGCGGCAGCGGTATGCCCTCTATCGCATTTATAAGCGTAACCAAAAATCTGACCGGTATTACCTCTTGATGAAACATTTGAAGCGCAACGTAAAATCCGGGTAGCAAAATCCCGGTAACCAGCGATATCAAACGCAAAATTCGCAGAAAAGAAGAAAACACGTTACGCTCGTAGTAGTCTTCGCTGCTTTGAAAGTCTTCTATCATCAAAAAAGGCACTGTTATTACCGTGGGCGAGCCGTCCACTATTATTGCGACTCGTCCCTCGGCAAGTTTAGCGCACACTACGTCCGGTTTTTCACTTACGCCGCTTTGCGAAAATATTGAGTACGGATGTTCTTCTATAAGCGGCCTAAGATAATAACTATCGGTAACGCAGTCTATGTCCACGCTTCTGAGTCTTCTGCGCACCATTTCTATCATCTTAGGCGAAGCCACAGTAGACAAGTAAACCATAGCCACCGTAGTGGAACTTATACGTCCTATTCTCATTTTTTCCACCGCCAGAGCAGGCGTTCGCAGTCTGCGTTTTACAAGCGAAAGATTAGTCTTAAGATCCTCGATAAATCCTTCTCTCGGACCTCTCATCACCGTTTCGGTAGGTGGCTCGGCTATCGCTCTTTTTTCGTATTTGCGTGCGTTTATCGCATACGTTCGATCGCAAAACAGCAATGCGTCGCCGGCAAGCAACGACTCCATCGCTTCGCATTTTTCCTCTATCGTGCGGACTTCGACCGAAGGCAAAAACGCACTTACTTTGCTCGTTTTTCCCGCCTTTTCCGTTGCGTATATTATCTCACGCAAGGCTTTGGAGTCCGAAAGATCGGTGTTTATAAGTAACGTCACGTTTCCGTCGGATAGTTTTATTTCTCTTTTTACGACTACGTCTTTCGTGGCAAATTCGTTTAACAGTTCGTTGGCATCCATCAAAACTATTATGCGTAACAAATAACGTTATAATCGCACCATACGAAAAAAACGATAACGAACACATAATTTCGTTATCGTTTTTTTTGTACGCTATATCGATTTAATTTTCGTCTTCGCTTTGACTCGAACTCATTTTCCCTTTACCGGACTCTGTCTCATCCGTAACGTCGGATTGACGTCCGCAGCCTGCTGATACCGTCGCCTTTGCTTTCTTTCGACGTTTACCGCAAAAATACACAATTAAAAATATTATGCCGGCAACGTAAGGAAGCAGTATCAATAACGGCAAAAGCAAAATCGCAGTCAGGTCGATATCGCAACCGAACGGATCTTTGTCACTACTTAGCGCAAACGAAACGTATCGATCTTTGTAATCGAAATCGAATTCGTAGCCGTCATCGGTCTTTTTCCATTCGACATCGGAGTTTATCAAGTAATACTCGGTATCTACACGGCATTGTGCGCTCATAGTGGATTTCCATAATTTTGCGCCTACAACCGAAAAACCCAACGAATGTATATATCCGCCCGTGTACATTCGCAACACTCCTGCCGAACCATTTACCTCAATATCCGCTGTTTTGCCTGCGGGAACCGTAACGGAAAACTCTTTCCACTCGCAAACTCTCTCACTTTGAGGATTTTCCATAAGCGAACCGTCTTTGTTCGCAATCGCATCGATAAAAGCATTCTTCCAATCTTCTTTGTTGTCAACGCTCGAGTTAAATAATTCGGCGTAATCGTCTATACTCATGTCGTAGCTACCTACCTCTCTTACCTCTACGTTTTGAGGATTTACCTCCGAAACGCAAATAAGTTTGGGCGAAGCGCTGCCGTAATTACCGTCGGTTGTCTTAAAAAAAGCTACAGTGACATATCGGGTAGGATTACCGTCGCCGTCAATTCCGAATCCCACGCTGTTTTCGGTTATCGCAGCCACCTTGTTCTCGGAATAAATCGCAGCGTACAAATTGCTCGAATCCGTAGGCAATTCGACATACATCCTTTGAGCGGCTTCTACTCCGCTAACCAAAAACGTAAAGCACTTTACCCCTTCTATTTTCAGCGAAGGCTCGTTTCGATTTAATCCCTCTAACGCTTTTAATAGGTCATAATCTTCGCCTATATAAGAAATACGTTCTTTCAGCTCTACATAAGTGTCGCCGCATCTTACAACGTCTATCTGCGAATTACCTTTGCTCGGTACCGCAAACTTTTGAGTAATGTCGGTTGCGGTAGAATTTTTTACGTCGTACTTAAACGTTACGTCCGCTTTGTCGTAGTAGCCGCGGGAAGAAACCGATCGAATTTCGCTATTGCTTATTTGAATCGAAGCGTAAGATAGGTCCAACTCCGTATCCCCTACGGGCATAATCGTATACGCAGTCGCAGTCTCAGAAAACTCCGGTCTCGATGAGACGCTTGTGTCGATTGCGCTCTCTCCGTATGCTACCGACGGAACAAATCCCCATGCGGCGACAGTTGCTATCAATATTAATGCGAACAGCTTTTTCATATACTACCCCTCTTAAAAAATTATTCAGGCATATCTGTCGGATTTTGCTCGTCGCTTTGCGTATTCTCCGGCAAATCGTTACTGTTTTCTTGAACTTTCGCTTTAACCGTCTTCGCCTCTTTAAATGCGTCAACACAGTCATCGACCGGGTAAATATAGTCGAATATAAGAGTACCTATTACCAGCGCATGCATTATAAACATAGGAATCGAATAGCGAGTAAAGAACAACACAAATATCAATATGCTCGGCACCAGGAAAATGTATTTACAAACAATCATGCCTACAACGTCTCTCTTCCTTGCATATCCTCTGCTTGCCATGCTTGACATAGCTACTATCAGACAGACAATCAGCAGTCCTGAAACTATAATCTGAACGGCAAAAGGAATGACAAGCAATATTGCAAAAGCCAAAGCTCCCAATGCGTCTTCCAAAGAATTTTCACCGTTTCCGGACGATATATGTTGATCCACATACTCTTGATAATTTACCAAAAACATCGCTATCGCACCTGCCGCAACGACTATTGCAATTATGCAAAGAGCAATTTGCCAAGCGCGCCATCTTTTCGCCTTCTTCAAATCTATTCTACTCATTTTCTTCTCCTTGTTGCCAATAATTACGTATAATTACATATTCGATTATACGCACTATACTAATTATACGCACTATACTATTAATATTGTATCATATCAAAAAAGTTATGTCAAGACCTGCATGTTATACTATTATTTACCGTCATTTTTAGCCCTAAAACAACTTATTGTGCAAAAAAAAACGCATTTGACATGCAAATACGTTTTTTCGTTATAACCGCTTATTATTTTAACTGCTTTATTGTTAAGCTTTCTCGACTATACCTCTCCCCGTTTCGGGATCGAAATCGTCGTTTTCCAAAAACTTGCAATACTCGGTATACTTCATAGGTCTGGCGTAATAATATCCCTGTATTACCTCACATCCGAGTTTTTTGAGCTTATAGTAGTCTGCTTGCGTTTCCACTCCTTCTTGAGTGACCTTCATGCCCATATCTTTGACAAGCTGAATTACGCTTTTTAGCAACATATAATCTCTCTGCCTAGATATTCCGTCCGTAAGAAAGAATTTGTCCAATTTGATTTCGTCTATTTCGAGCGCTTTAAGCGCATTGTACGACGAATATCCGGTACCGAAGTCATCGAGAGAACAATTGAAACCGTTTTGTCTTAACCGCTTGACCGTGTAAGCGAGATACTCGTTATTTTCGTACGCAAAACTCTCCGTAAACTCAAGCGTGATAAACTTATCCGGAACGGCGAATTTCTTTTTTATCTTAGCGTAGTAATCGACAAAGTCGCCTTGAGTAGCCGTTACTCTGGAAACATTGACGGATACCGGATAAACTTTTTGTCCCTTTTCTATAGCCTGAGATATATCTTCGCAAGCTCTGTAAAATACAAATCTGTCAATTTTTACGACAAAGCCGTTTACCTCGAACAACGGCATAAATTCGTCGGGACAGCGGTAATCGCCTATGGACGAATCGAACCATCGAATAAGCAATTCACAGCCGTCCATTCTTTTTTTAACGATGTTGTACTTAGGCTGATAAAAAACCCAAAACTCTCTGTTTTTCAGCGAACTCTCCATTTTGCCTTCGATTTCGGCTTTTTTAAGGAAGTCGCTGCGCAAAACGTCGCTGTAAAAATTGTATGTTACCAGACTTTTATTTTCTTTGGACGAATCCTTAACGACCATTGCCTTGTCTATCATTCTCGGCACGGACTGAGCTACGTTTTGCTCCACCTCGTAGATACTGTAAGTTATCTTAATCTTGTAGTCGTCGAAGCCCGAATAGTTGCCTATAGACAAATAAACGGAATTAAGTCTGTCGATAAGAGCCTGTTTATCTTTGTAGTGCATAAGCAAGGCGTATTCTCCGTCTGCGATATAGGCGTAAGTTTCGTCTATTACAAGCGCATGCTTATACATGTTTCTCGCATACTTAAGCAAATCAGAGCTTGCATATTCGCCGAACTTCTCCATAATAAAGTTAAAGTTATTTATCTTAGCTACGATAATCGCAAACTGAGTGGCCTTATTCCTTTCGAGAATTTCCTGAGTATCACGTTCGAATTTCAGTAAAGTCGGACAATTTAGGATGGGATTTATTGCGCCGATTTCATATATACGTTTTGCGATTTTACGTCTGTTAAGAATAAACGATACGGCTACCGTTATCATCATCAGAAAGAATGCGATCATCGTCGCCCAAATGCTACCTATGAGTTCGTATCCTTCGCCGTAAATTTTGTTTACGTTATAAAATGCGCTTATTACCAATCCGCTGGACTTAAGCGCAGTAACTACGTATTTGTTCGAGCCGTACGTAACAATCTCCGAACCTTCTTTCAAAAAAAGCGCCTGCGTTTTTCTATAGTCGCTGTCTCCGAGAATAGTCCCGTACGTATCCGAGAAAGTGGCGCTTATCGGGAACTTTTCCCCTTCGTCGACCGATTGAAGAATTCTGCCGTCAAGAGTGCAAAGCACTGCAAACTCCGGATAAACGAATTTATCTTCGATTGTTTTATAAAGGTCGCTAAACGAATCTGTTACAATGGATTTATTAAAAATCAAACCTATTTTACTTACTCTTCCGGTAGGCACGGACGCAATAAACGCAAAACACGTTTGATTATCAAGTCGAATCGGTTGAGTCAATCCAGCATCGCAATCGGATATAATATTTCTTTCGACGGCGATGTTGTATCTATAGTACTCTTCTCCGTCCGCTATGTACCTCAGCTGTTTAAAGTACTTGTTTCCGCTCAAATAAGCGTTTACTCTGTCTATAGCCGCAAAAATATCTTCGTCGCTCTCACAGTCGGCAAAAAAACCGGCTGCCACGTCGGCGGTACCTAGCGTATCGTCTACACAATAATCCACCAACAGCCGTTGCTTAAAAGTATAAAGTTCGGCGTTATCCTTTGCTTGATTGTCTACGCCGACGGAATATTGTCGGAGCAAAACTACGATATTAAACAAAAAAATCAAGCAAACAAAAATAATAACCGCAAAAAGTATTTCGGCGCCGTGTTTTTTCAAAAAAACAATCATATTTTACCAATTAAACGTTGTCGAGCTTTGCTTTGATCTCTCTCAGCCGTTCTCTTCGTTTGTTTATTTCTTGGGTGTACATATTAAAATAATCGGTATCGTCGTCGGACGGAGTAGAATTAGTCAATATTGCCTCTACTATGGCAGCTTGCGGTCTTGCTCTTTTCGCCTCGAGCTGCTCTATCTCAAGCAAACACTTTTTGTATTGCTTCTTTAGCTTTAGTTTTTCAAACATGGACTCATCCCCCTTCACTATTTTATACTCGTAAAGCTCAAATGTCAACGATTTGATGCCGAAAAGCGGCGTTTTGCACCCCATTGAACAAATTTCACTAAAATCGACCGCCCGACTACGATTTTTTTTGATTGTCTGCCGATGCGTCCGACGTTAAATTACCGTTTTCCGCCTTAAGCCTCTCTACTTCTTTCTTTACAAGCAAATCGATTTGGCGGCGACGTTTATCCTCTTTTTCCTTCTGAGCCTCTTTAATTCCCGCCACGATGTCGGGAATATAGCAAAATGCGCACAAAAAGGCAAACAACGCTATGCACAAAATTAAGCCGTAGCCTCTGAAAAACAACCTACCTATAAACGTAAGCGCATTTAAATTCTTGACGTATACACCGACCACGTCGCTCTGAGCCACCGTCCAATCGTCAACGCCCGAATAAATGCTATCGCCTTTTGTCAAAAACGAGCCGCCCTCGGTAACGTCATAAACTCTGTGCGTAACGAGTTTGCCATACATCTGCGAGCCTTGTTTGTTGCACAAAAACGTTATAACGTCTCCTTTTTTTACGTCGCTCCCGTCGCTTTTTTTAAGTAATACGTAACTTTGCGCCTCTATTGTAGGCTCCATAGAGCCGGTAATAACCCACATGCAACTGTGCCTGAACAAAAACACCGGCTTACCGTTATACTTACCTATAACCATAGCAAGCACTATCGTCAAAGCGAGCAAAGACATAACTACGTCGATAATCACTTTTGCCGCAGTCCTTCTATGCTTTTTTTGAGTAGACTCGGTCAATGTTTCCACCTCTATCTCCTCTTGGAAAACAAGCTTTTCACTTTCGCAAAAAATCCCTGTTTCCTTTGTTTTTCCTGTTTGCCGCTGTCCGAAGATGCGCTTAACGTATCAGAGTTTTTCGTTATTTCGTTATCTATGTTTGTTACGTCTCCCACACCTACGGTTTCTTGGGAGTCATTCTTTTTGTCATCACCGCATACATCTCTTTCTTCCTCGTTGACTGCCACGGCAATGTCCGCCAAAGACACGGCTTCGTCACTGTCTGCGTCCAAACCGCCACCGTTTTTTTCGCCCAAGTCTGAGGTATGCGTTGCAGCAGCTCCATCTGTATCGTTTATTTCGTTTTGAATATTCTCGCCGTATCCGCTGTCCGAAGATGTACTTAACGTATCAAAGTTTTTCGTTATTTCGTTATCTATGTTTGTTACGTCTCCCGCACCTGCGGTTTCTTTGACAACCACATTTTCTTTGACGGTATCAGGCTCTTTTTCCGTATCGATTAAATCTTCTCTCGATTCCTCTGCGATAACTTCTTCTTTTTCCGCTACTTCCGAAATAGCATTATCCGACGCTCCGACCTTAACTCCGTCTATCGTAACAGCCTCGCCGTTTTCGTTTACTATCTTTACGAGTCCGCTTGCTATAAGAGTATTCATATCCGCACTCGGATAATCTGCCGTAGTTACGCTTTCTTTATACTTTGCGTTTTCGGTAAGACCGAATCTTTCCCTTACCGCATCTATCAGTTCGAATGCGTATTTTACGCCTCTTTCGCTCTTTACTTTTAACATCGACGGCGTTTCCGCAAACTTCCTTACGCCGCTAAGATCGGTTATAAAATACTTATCGTCCAATCTGCTCGGCTCCAATGCAAAATGCACGCACAACGTTTTTCCTCTTACGGCTATTTTGCAGAGTAAATCCTTACCTCGCTTAAACGTCACGTACTGCTGGCTTTCTCGCATCTTGACTTTTGCATACTTAAGCAAGCCGTTGACAATCTTTGCAAAATACTCCTTAGTTTCCTCCGAAGCAAGCATCATCTTTGCCTTAAATGACTTGATGTACTTTATGCCGTCTTTGGAATATTCGTCCTCGTCGTCGCTTGCCGATATATCCGATTCGACTCGATTCTCGAACGTTTCCGTATCGGCACTGCCTTGTTCCTTGGCTTGTTTTGCGAGAATAGCGGCTTGCTCCTCGGCTTTTTGCCGTTCGAGCTCGGCTTTCATTTGCTGCGCAATCTTCTTTTCTGCTGCCAATGCCACTTTTATGGCAAGCAAAATGTCGTCCTCGCCTGCATCGTTCTTGTCCATAAGCGGCGAATCCGTAGTCTGTACGGCTGAATCGTCGTTCTGCGTATCGGATCCCGACATGCGTTCGCCTAAGACGTAACTGCGTTCGTTTGCGTCGTCGGTAGCGTACAGATTAAACTGTTCCATAAACGAAGCCAAAATACTTTCGGAATCGTAGTCGCCCAAAGCGTTATGCCTAAAGACAAAATAGGCTATTGCCGACTGCTCATACAGCTGTTTTACATAAGCGTCGGGCGTAGCGAGCACCGTTTCGCCAACCGAAAAGCCGAATCCGTCGTCCTCGTAGCTTTCGATAAACTCCCACAATGCCAAACATTGTCTGAAGTACTTATTTTTAAGAATCGCATTGGTTCGTATAACGGGCGGACGAACGTAATGAGTTCCCATCGCCAAGCAAAAATCAGAACTGCGATATGCCGCTACGACATCGTTAAGTCTGCTTACCCTCTGCCACAAATCCGACTGTGTAATGCGATTTATCCGTTCCTCTTCGCTGCGCTCCTCGCCGTTGCTTTTTTTGCTTAATTCTACGTTTATTTTGACTTTTGCCTTATACTCGTCATGGTAAAATTTATCTTCAAATTCTATCGCCGTAACTTTTTCGTCCACACCGTAATTAAGTGCGGTATTATATCTACTGTTTACAAAGACAAACAGTTTGTATATAAGGGTATTAAGGAACTTATTTTCGTACGTCAAAATACTGTCTTCTCTAAAGACGTTAAGCATTTTGATCGGCGTTACGGTGTCGCCTTCCACCTTAGAAATCAGATCGGTATGACGGCTTAAGTGCGCTACGGATCTGCTCGTAATTTTTTTTGTCATTTCTATAGGCAAAATTTCTTCGGTTTCGGCTATAAAGTGCGACGGATTACGGATAAGTTCATCGAGGGCGGGTAACGATTCCTCCACCGCCTTTATCCAGGTCTCATCGATGCACCTAAGCATATACATTTGGCTTAGTCGAGTTTTTGCGTTGCCGCTCGACATAGCGCCGAGAATATCTCCAAAGACTTTATACCTACCTACAAGGTCGGTCACCGTCTTGTCTGCGTCCTCAAAAGCTCCGAATATCGGCTCGCCTTCCGTTTCTGCCTTTTCGACGTTATCGATTTTTTCCTCTTCGACTTGTCCCTCTTCGTCCCGTTTTTCCGACCTTTGTTTGGACTTGAGCAGCCTGATAAGTCCCCTCGTAACGAGGTTGTTAAAACTGTCTTGCCGAAATGCCGAAGTAAAAACCTGAGACGTATCGGTACGCATTACAAGGTCGAGTTTTGCCGCTATCGCATCTATTATTTTTAAACAATGGTTAAGCGCACCGTTGCTTCTTATCTTATAAAGCGACGGAGTTTTTTGGTACTTACGTTTGTACGAAACGTCTTTTGCTTTGTACTTTACCCCTTCCTCTTCGTCCGGCTGAAAAGCGAGATACACGCACAGAGTTTTGCCGGATATGGTTATCTTTGCAATCGATTCTCTGCCTGCAAAAAAACTCACGCCGTTCCACCCTGTCTTAGAACGCACCTTTTGATACGACAAAAGCCTTGCCGTTATTGCTGCGTAATATTCTTTTACCGCATTATCCGACAAGATGAGTTTTGCCATAAACGAACGACTGTAACGAAGTTTGTCTATCCAATCGTTACCGTCGTCAGATATAATATTGTGCGTTTCGTTCTCCTGCGTCATTTGCTCCTCGATGCGTTTTTGCTAATTATTTTGCTCGTAGCTTTATCTGCAGCTTTACGAGTCTGTAAATATACGGTAATCGTAATAAAAACTCAAAAACGTCAGTACGTTTTTTGTAATCTAAGCAAGTATTCCTCGCTCTCTTTCATCTTACCTTTTCCGAACAAATTATCCATAAAGTTGATAAGGCCTCGTATCTCGTCCCTAATAAGCGAAAGATTCAAACTTTCGAATTTGCGGAACACTTTAGTGGCAAGCATATAGTCTATTGCCTCTAATTCGTCGCCTCCGCACGCCGCAAAAGCAGGCACAAAACGCTTAAGTTGCTTAACGATACGATTACCGAACGCAACTCGGAATCTCTGAATAACGTACAAGTCCAATTGATTTATCTTTTCGAGATTTTCGGCGCTTACGGGATTTTCGGCGATAGCCTTTTCGAACAATGCGCTTACATGCGAGTACGAAACTCTTTTCGATATTGTAACGGGGCTGTCGAACGGTATTCCCTTGCTGTTGAGATTGATGACGAGAGCTCGATCGTACACTTTGTCGGACACGGAGAAGGTCGAATCGTCATTATTGATAGTGCCTACGTAAAACACGTTTTGCGGTATCTGCAAGTTGCCGCCGTCGAGTCTCTTCGGATCGTTATCCCATACCGAAGGCACGAGTTCGAGCTTCCACTCTTTGGGATCGGGCATTTCCAAAATAGACAACATTTCCGCAAAATAATACTCTACTCTGGAAATGTTCATTTCGTCCAGTACGATAATGTTTATATCGTCGTTGTAGCCGGACTCGTAAATACGTCTTAGCACTTCGGTTTCGTTAAATTTCTTGGTAAACTCGTTAAAGTATCCGAACAGCTCGTTACGATCTCGCCATGACGGCTGCACTGCGGCTATGGTAGCGTCGCTTAAAAAATACTTACCCATAATGTACGGAAGCGAAGTTTTACCTGTACCGGAAATACCTTGCAAAATTATAAGTTTGGTAGCGGCAAATCCCGCCAACATAAGCCTTATCGTCTTAGGATCGTAATAGAGCTTGCTGTTATAGCAAGCAAAGTTACGCAAGTCGTCGCAAATTTGACTTAGCGACATCTGGTCGTTATACTCGGGCGGAACGTAATCTATAAGATACTTGTTATCCACTGCGGAAAGTCTGGCGAATCTGCTTACCGAAGCCGCAACGGTGTCCGACGCATTATTCTTCTTTTCTTTAACTTCTTCTTCGTTACCGTCAATCACAGTCTTAAGCTCGTCGTAAGTTATGCCGGCTTGCTGCACCTTTATTTGCATAATCTTTTCTTTTTCGTTATTAAGTCTAACGACGTCTCTATGCAAATCGGCGATTTCTTCGAGCAAGTCTTCGTTGCCGATAAGAGTGCGGCGAAATCGAATATACTTGCGAACGCCTAAAACTATAAGAAAAATCACCGCCGCCCAAAGCGCAAGCGAAAGCAAGAAAAAGAGTATGGACAGTACCCAGTCGAAAAAGCCCATACTTGCGCCGTTCTGCGACCACAGCTTAAAGTAGTACGGAAAATCGAATATATGAATTATGCCGTAAAACAAGCCTTTAAATATTTCCAGCAGGCCTCCGAGCATATGCCCGAAAAAGTCCTTAAACCAATCTAAAAAGCCGTACAAAACACCCTCGTCCATAGAAATTTTCCTTTTTTTATAATACCATGCGATTACAATTCGATAATCGCCTAAAAAATAAGGTTCGAGTTTGAACAAACCGAACCTTGTCGTAGTCAACCTCAATAAAAGTCGAAAAACATATAGTTTTTCGTAGCGTTACGGCGTCGGCAAATGCTCCGAACCTTAAAAATAAAAGTCTGCGGTGCAAAAACACAAGCCTTACGCTGATTTTAGTTTCTTCTATATCGGGTTTTATATTTACTTATCTTCGCTTTGACTCTGCTCGTCGTTTGCCTGATTTTGGCTGCGGAGGTATTCCTCTATTGCACGCTGCTTGATAAGTTCTTCGTCGGCTGCGGTAATAACCTTTTTACCTTCGTTTTTGACGCTGAGAACGGTCTTAACGAAAACATAAACCTCATAACCGAAAAAGATAACGAGAGGCAATATTATACACAGTCCGAAACCGAGCTTACTGCCTATAAATGAGAGAAAACCGCCTACGCCGCCTACCTTAGAGCCGTTATATTTAGCTATAACGTTTACTCTCCTTACTCTGTCGCCCAAAAAGCTCGGATCCTGATTGGCAAATTCGGGATTGTCACCCTTTGTATAAAAAGCCAACGGCATACCGTTGTCATCTCTGTCGATAGCGGTAATGCGGTGAGTATCGTATTCGCCCTTGCTTATTTCGCCGTCGCCGTTAAGGTCTATCTCAAAAGTAATTATATCGCCTACCTTAAGAGAGTCAATAGCGTCGGCTTTATCATAAATATATTCTCCGATAATCAAATCGCCTTTTTTAAAACTTTCTGCTTTGTCCGATTTCATGGAGTCGGACATAACGCTAAGATAACATTTGCCGCCGATTACGGGGACGTTTTTAGCGTTGGAACTCGTAGCAAAGGCGAACACGGTAACTGCTACCGCAAACGCTACAAATATCCACAAAATAACGTTAACGACAATGTCAATAGTTTTCTTCGTCTTGTTAGAAACTTTATTCATAAAAAATCTTCCTTAATGGTATGCTTGGCGTCGCCTATAAAACGCACCTGTCGCATACTTATTATATCATTATAACTAAGGACAAGTCAATAATTAACAGCTGCAAAAAATACTACTTTGCCACATTTTTTGCATAAAACTATCACTTTGGGCTTTCCGAAAACGGTTTAGCGTCAAATCGCCGTGTTTCGGAAATTACCAATAGTCTAAGCCTGTAGGCGGCAGCGTTCGCCGCCGCCGTATAAGCTTATGTAATCAAAAGAAGTAAAAATTAGATAGTAAACTCAATATTAGCCAGTAAATTACGCCACATTTTCCATAGAAAATGTGAGTTTAATTTCAAAATTGAATTCTGCGGTTGCATTTTGGTTCTTACAATCATCATCTTCACCTTTTACAAATACGTATACAATCCACTCTTCGCTGTCTGTATTTGCTGTAAGACTATTTATAAGAACTTTAGTTTTATTTGCTTCACCCATGTCGATATCTATAATGTCTATATCTTTAGCCATATTTTTATGAATGAACACGACATGAATCATTTTTTGCATTGCATTAGCTACGTCAGATGTAAATGCTGCGGTTACGGAAATCTTTTTTGCTTTCGAACCGGCAACCTTAAGCTTGAATGACTCTTTAAACACATTCTTGTTCATATCGGTAGTATTGCTTTTCGCTGCCGTCAACGTATCATTATCTACCTTACCGTCAGCGCCGATTTTTCCCATATCTTCGTCTTTAATGCGATAGAAAGTGTTTGCCTTCAACTTTTCTAAGTTTTCATAATCAACGGGCTTTACTTTAGAATTTAAAGTATTTTCTGACGTAAAAGCTACAGATGCCTTAAACGTATCTTCTGCATAACCAACAGTATTGCTTATGAACAAAGATTCAGCCGCTTCTGCTGTCAGTTGCATACCACTAGCAGTTACACTGCTGTTTGACGAGAACCATGCAAAGGTGGAAGATCCGAGCATTACTGCAGACACAAGGAGCATGCAGAGTGCGGGAAGAATTTTTCTCATTGCTTTCATAATTTTTTTCTCCTAATATTATTAAAATTTTTATTTATATTTGCGGCGATTTTGGCTAATGACGCTTAACCTTCGTCTACCGGAAATACCTTGCCTTTTACTTTTCTTGTAAGAAAAGTAAACAAAAGAACTTTATCCGTTTTCCCTCAAAGCAAACTACGTTATCTTACGCTATTCGCTTTTTCGTCCTCTTCCGTTGCCGCTCTTTTTTATAAGAAAAGTAAACAAAAGAACTTTATCCGTTTTCCCTCAAAGCAAACTACGTTATCTTACGCTATTCGCTTTTTCGTCCCTATCTCGTTACTATTCTTTTTCTTAAAAGAAAAGTAACAGACATTAATGTAACACTTGCGCCGTTACTATTCAGGAATCGTCTCTGGGCGCATACGCTTCTACCGACATTGCGAGTTTAAACTCGCAACCGTCGCCTGCCGCTATGTAACTCTCGTGACATTGAGGATCGGAGCCTTCTAACCACAGCACCACGGTAAACTTGGCTATTCCGCCTGCTGCAAACCTATTACACCATTTCGTCATTACCGTTGCGTCACTTTCAAAATTATTCATAATAAGTCGACGCTGTTCATAAAGGTCCGGCTCGTCGGGATCGTCGTCTTGATCCTCGTCGGGATCTCGCTCCGGCAAACCTCCCTTGCCGTATTGCGGCTTGGCGTAGTCCAGATAATCGTTACCGTAATTGTAATCGCCTGTTTCGGGATTGTAATAATCGGGCGTGTAATAAACTCTTACTCTGACTGCTTCCTCAACGCCTTTCGTTTGCTTAAGTATGTTAAGTTTAAACTTGTACGAACATTCCTCGCCGTTATTTTTAAGGAAGAACGTGTACTTTATATACATAAGCTCGCCATACTCAACGCCGCCGTTATCGTTTAAATCTTTCGGCAAATCCCAGCGAGAAATGTTTTGTATCTTTGCAGACGTCCTAAAGTTTAGCTTTGACGTCGGATCGCCGATAGTGTCCGACACGTCCAACGACAGTGAGTACTTTGCATCCGACGGCGACGACACGGAAATAGTAAAGCTACCCAAATCGTCGAAAATCAACGCTATGACATACACTATCGCAAGAAACGCAGCCAAAAGTCCTATAGCGGCAGGGATAATTCGCTTGAACCTACGATAATTCTTTATCTCGGCGGCGGTGCGGCGTAAAGGCGAATTAACTTTTTTGTCACTCGGCATACAACTTTGCCACCTCCGCTCCTACGAATTCTTCTGCAAGCAAATTTAAGTCGTTTGCGCCGAAGTTCTTTGCAAGCTCGCTTCCGCTTACAAGCGCATAACGAATGTCTCGCCTGCTTAGCTCATAAAGATCTTTTTCGGTTCTTACAGACTCTATTATAACTTTTGTGCCGAGGCTTGACGCTAGACTTGCTATAGCTCCATACACTTCGCTACCGTCGTTACGAGAGCTGTCGTAACCTTCGATAATTAGGTAATCGGCTCTTACCGACGGAAGCATCATAAATGCAAACGACTTCTTTCCGCCGCCGGAAATACACACCTTTAAACCTATCGACTTCAGGTCGATAATTCTGCTCTTTATGACTTCGCTTACGTTAGTCATAATTTCGTCGCTAAGTTCTATGCAAAGCCTATTTTTCAGCGACTCGCAGCCTATCGACTTCAACTTAGACAAAAGCTTGCTTACGGCATTTGCATCTTCCAGAAACACAGTAGGACATCTTACCGATATCCACTCCAACCTTTTGCCTTCGTTCGTCTTTTTACTTAGTACGAGTGCGGCAAGCGCAATGTTTCTAAGAAACAATTCTTCGCCGGCTTCGCTGAAATCTATTGCGTCCGCATAGTCCGC
>ULXS01034774.1_pt1 | contig 17876 bp, 14 predicted proteins | sample 1961421 | NCBI WGS metagenome assembly ULXS01 (sample SAMEA4835842, study PRJEB28245) | human gut metagenome | biome: gut microbiome; material: fecal sample | place: Denmark | collected 2008
ATGCCCATTTCGATTATTGTACCGGCATGGAATGAGGCGGTAACGGTGGTGGCTACGGTCCATTCGCTGCTGAACCTGGAATACCAGGCCTATGAGGTCATAGTAGTGGATGATGGCTCCGAGGACGACACCTCCCAAACGCTGATCGAGGCCTTTAATATGCATGCAGTGCACCGGCCCATTCGGCGGCAGGTGCCATGCCAGCCGGAAGAATTTATTTATGAAACAAGGACACAGAAAGTTCCGTTTACCGTCATTCGCAAGAAAAACGGTGGCAAGGCTGATGCGCTGAACATGGGAATCAACGCGGCCAATTTTCCATACTTCATCTGCATGGATGCCGACTCGGTGTTGCAGGCGGATTCCCTGAAAAAGATAGTCCAGCCAATGCTGGAGGACCGCCATGTGGTGGCGGTAGGAGGGCTGGTGCGCATTGCCAATGATGTGGAGCTGGAGCATGGACGGGTAAAAAAATACCGTCTGCCCCGGAATTTGTTGGCGTGTATGCAGGTGTTGGAGTATGACCGTTCCTTTTTGGCTTCCCGCATTCTGTTCGACCAATTCAATGGCTCACTGATTATTTCCGGTGCCTTTGGACTGTTCAGGAAGGATGTTGTCATTGCGGCAGGGGGGTACAATGTCTCCACGCTGGGAGAGGATATGGAACTGGTGGTAAAACTGCACGAATACTGCACGGTGAACCGTATGGATTACTGTATCCGCTATGCCACCGATGCCATATGCTGGACACAGGCACCGGAGCGGCTGAGCGACCTGAAAAAGCAGCGCAGGCGCTGGCACCTGGGGCTGTTCCAAAGTATGATGAAGCACCGCGGAATCCTGTTTAACCCGCAATTTGGCGCGGTGAGCTTCATCTCCTATTTTTACTTTTTGGTGTATGAACTGCTTTCGCCGGTTATAGAGATCTTTGGCGTTGCTACCATGGTATTGGCATGGTTCAGCGGATTGATCAATGTGCGGTTTATGGTGCTGCTGTTCCTCATCTATGTGCTGTTTGGGGTGGTGCTTTCCCTTACGGCCTTCTTTGCGCGAATGTATACCGCGGATTTGAGGGTGTCCTTTGCCGATATGATGAAGGCGGTGCTGCTGTGCTTTTTTGAGATCACCTGCCTGCGGTTTGTTTTAACATGGGTGCGGGCAACGGCATTTTTTGGCTACCGCAAGAGCAGACTGCAATGGGGCAGCATGAAGCGAAAAACGATAAATTACAATTGATAAAAGAGGGGAAAGCCATGGAACTGAACAATCTAAAAACCGGTTTGTGGGGTTTTAAGAAGCAGGATGTATGTGAATACATTGCCAAAATGAGCGAAGAACTGACTGCCAAGATGGAGCAGGAAAGGCGGCAGAATGAGGAGAAGCTGGATGCCATTGTGCAGGCGATGCGCCGCGAGGGGTGCGAAAAGGACCGTGAAATAGCGGCGCTGAAGGAGCAGGTGCAGGTCCTGAGGGAAGAAAATGCCGCCCTGCAAAGGAACGATAAATCGCGGGGCGCGCTGCACGATGTAGCGGTACTGCTGACGGACTGCGCCAAAGCGCTGCTGCCATTGGCTGGGGAGCTGGCTGTAAAAGCAGTGAGGAAGCTGCGGCAGCGCCGGGCATAGAAAAATGGGACCGGAGAGGGTGAACGGACGGATGGAAAAACAAAAGCAGCAGGGATATGGCTTTTGGCGGTGGGGGATGGCTGCGGTATTGGTAATGAGCACAGTGCTGTTGGGGCCCCGGTGCGCGGCACAGGTGCTTACCACCGTGGAAGAAGCCGGCCCAGCGGACTGCGTATACATAGCGGGGAATCCCGATTTGTACCCCATAGAGTACTACGACAGTGAGCAGCAATGCTACCGGGGAATTCTGCCGGAGCTGCTGGGAATGGTGGCGGAGGATACCGGGATCTCCTTTGCCTATGTGAATGCCGGCAGTGAGGACAGCCGACTGGAAATGGCCCGTAACAGCCAGGTGGAAATGGTGACGGCGTTCCGGCGGGGAGAATTTAGCCGAATGGTGCTGCCGGTACAGCGAACGGTGCTTACCACCGAAACGGACGGCAGGGAAACAGCGATTTGTGTGGGGTTTACCGGGATCATCAAAGAGGAGCTACGGGAGCGCATCATAAAGGCGCTGGAGGCCATCCCGGAGGAGGACAAAACAACATTGGCGATCTCCTTTACCCTGGGACAGGAGCCGCAGGCCGGGCGGAAGAAGGCACGCTTGGCAGGGGCGGCGGCTTTGGCAGCGGTGGCAGTTACATTGCTAATACTCGGTATAATACGGCATGGGAAGAGAAAAAAGAGGCAAGAGAACGCAATGCTCGACCCGCTGACCGGGCTGGGCAATGCACAATGCTATGCGGCCCAGTTCAGGAATGTGACGGCAGACAGGGTGCGGGATCTCTACTATGTAGGGTATCTGGCCTGGGAGGATGCCAAAGCCAAGGAGCTGCTGAGCCCAAAGGAACAAGAGGAGGTCCAGCAGATCGCGGCACACCAGCTGGCATCGCATATCAGCGGAACGGAATTTCTCTGCCGTATGGCGGATGGCGTGTTTGCGGTGGTTTACCATTGCAGCAACCGGGAAGAAGCGGCCGACCGGATGGGGGAGATGATACTATCCCTGAAAAAGTATCTGGCGGAATTCCGGCAGGAATACACAGGGCTTTTCCGGGCGGGCATCTGTCCGTTGGAGGAGAATCCGGACTGCGATGCAAGGGGCGCCCTGTACTATGCCCGGCAGGGCTGGCAGCACGCCCACAAGAAAGATGAACTGTTTGCCTTTAGCACACGGGAACTGCAGAAGCAAAATAGCCGCAACGAACAGCTGCGGCAGGATATTGACCGGGCACTGGCGAATGGAGAGATCAAGGCTTATCTGCAATTTATAGTAGATAACCGCACGGGCGAGATCTGTGGGGCAGAGGTACTTTCCCGTTGGGAACACCCGGAATTGGGCGTGATGCGCCCCGGGACCTATATCGGTGTTATGAAGCAGACCGGCGCCATCACCCGGCACGATGAAGCCGTTTTTGAGAGGCTGTGTGCCTTGCTGGAGGTTTGGAAGGGCACCCCCTGTGGCAAGTTGTTCCTAACCTGCAATTTTACCCGTGTATCCATTTCTCAGGAGGACTTTGCGGAAAGAATCGGAGAAATCGCAGGGCGTTACCGTTTTGACCACGATCGGCTGATCATAGAAATTACGGAGGATTCGCTGATCCAAAACGGGGAACAGGCGGCGGCAAATATAGAAGCCTGTAGAAAAATGGGCTTCAAAATCGCGATAGACGATATGGGCAGTGGATTCACGGCGCTTTCCGATCTTTACAGCCATGAGATCGACTTGGTGAAGATTGAGCGAAGCGTGGTGCTGAATGCCATGACGGAGAAGGGCGCGCGGATGCTGAAAGGACTGATAGCGTTGGCGCACGATATGGGCACCCGGGTGCTGTGTGAAGGCGTGGAAACGGCGGCTCAGCACGAGATGATCCGTGAGACCGGCTGTGATATGGTGCAGGGATTTTATTACTCCCGCGTGCTGCCGTTGCCAGAGGCGCTGCGCTATTTAGAAAGCAAGGGATTTATTTTGTAAAGAAGGGCCAAAAGAAAAGACGCCATATGGCGTCTTTTCTTTTGGCGTTCCCGAGGTGATTTGAACACCCGACCTACCGCTTAGGAGAACAGTTTATACGCTTTCCCCTGATATGGCTTGGTCCATCACGACGCCGCAAACCCGCGTAATTACTGGATTTCTAAGCGAACATGATGTTTTTTCGCCTCTCGTATTCCTGCTAATTTTCCTTGAGGATTCGTACTCCGATTAGCAAGAAATTAGCAAGAAATTAGCAAGATAAGGGGGTGCGCCGTTCGGTCAAGTAAGCATTTACTAATGTGTATTATAGCATAAATTGCTCCCAAATTCAATTAAAATCACAAAAGTAACGGTACAGATTCATTGTCGAGTCTGTGCCGTTCTTTTTTCAAGGAGGAAATCATGTCAGAATATCAATTAGAACTAAAACAAATTGTGGACTACCCACGATGCCGGATTTATCGGCAATTCATCAAAATGCTGATGCAGGACGAAAATATCCGCACTGGTGGTAACTCAGGGCTCTACTACTTCACGGTTTTGTCCTGCTACGCAAACTTTCGCACATCATATAAACGGATAGATGGGATCAGTTATACGATTTATCCCGGCGAATGGATTTGCCGTGTGAGTGAATTGACAGAATGGTTCCGAACCAGATTTCAGCACCAGGCTATCAGTATACTCAAAGATCTGCAGGACAGGCACCTTATTGCCTATTCTCTGCTTGGTCGCGGCAAGCTGATTAAATTTAAAATCAAAGGATGGTGTAAACATAACAGAGTTTTAGATTACAATGCGCCTTGTCAGAAAGACACCGGCTTTTTCTTTTTGCCGGTTTCCGCAGCAAATGAACTGGTTGGATCAGGACGCTGTTCAGAAATAGACGCTATGCTGGATCTATGGGTAAATACCATATATAACGACACACAGGTGCAAGGCTCGGAGTTAGGCCCTGTGGTCTATATGCGGGATGGCACCGGCAATCCCCTTATAGGATATGCAGAACTGGCGGAGCGCTGGGGAGTATCCAAAGCGACCGCCGGACGCTATCTTCATAAAATGCAGGAGCTTGGATACATTTCTATGGTTGCATTTCCCGGGACACACGGTACCGCAATCTATCTCAAACAATACCTTTCTACAATGTTCCAGATATCCGATGTGCTGATCGACAAGGACGAGGTGGCAATGTCGCTCAATCTCAATATTCATATTGACGATACTTCGGAAGAAACCAGCGTATCAGAAACGGAATCCGGCGTTTCAAAATCGCACACGGAAATTATTCTGCAGAAGGTGTCCAAAATCCTTGCTGCACAGGGCTTCCCGTGCTTTTCATGCCCGAGTATGCAATATAAGTTATTACCTTTATCCGACGATTGCAGGAAAGCAGTTATCAATACTTGTAATCTCATAGATAACAAGGAGTATCGATATCTGTTTGTTGTGTCGTGTAAAAATTCAACGGAGCTTTTCCAGTTTGAAATCCGGTTGGTTCCGGTTATTTTGAAGGAGGTGCTTCAAGGTGAAAAAGCAAAAGGAACAACTACCTGAAAACCCTAAATTTCATGATACCTGGCTTCTCTTACGCAAATACAGGGATGTAGTGTGGGGGCTGGAATTATCTGTTCACCAGGTTAAACGGCGCTTTCAAATGGAATTCGGCAGCAGCATAGAAGACTTTTTGGAATCGATTTACATTGCCGGCGTAGATTTTTCCGATAATGGGATCCAAGAACAGGCGCGAAGCATTGAAAAAAGCTATCAAATGCTGAAACTGCTGGAAAACTCGGTAAATATTATGCGAAATAAGCATAAAAACGGTGAAATGTACTACTGGCTGCTTTACTACAGCTATCTTTCCCCACAGCAGTACCAAAGTGTTGATGAAATCATTGAAATGCTGAAACCGCATATTTCGGATATCAGTCAGCGTACTTTTTTCCGTAGACGAAGGAATGCCATTGAAGCTCTCTCTTCAATCTTGTGGGGCTATACTTCTCAGGACAGCTTGCATCTTTTAGAACAATTTTTCCCTGAAAATTGAAACTGGCAGTATATTGTCGCAAAGTGGCAGTACATTGGCAGGGTTTTGCGATTGCAACGCAAATCCATATATGCTATAATGAGTATGCTCAAAACTGTATCAAGTGCCGACGAACACCATTTTTTGATGGTGTTTTTTTATTGCTCAAAATTGGCACAAACCCACAAGCCGCCTCATTTATCAGAGGCGGCTTAGTCTTTTATTTCAAGGAGGTACAACTGTGAAAAAGCAACTGAAACCCGTAAGAGCGGAGAAACAAGAACGCCGGCATTTTGATATCGGCAGACTTTTGTTCTCCGTTTTTTTAACTGCAACCATGGTAGGCGGCACATCCATCCAGGCATTTGCTGCTACGACTGTGTGGGACAAGGCAAATGAAATCATGAAGGATGTCTATACGCAGATTCTCGCGATTTCAACCATTGCTGCCGTTGTGACTGCGGCCATCGCTCTTCTGCTGATGAATTTCTCGAAGTCCGGCAGAACCGTCGATGAATCCCGCGCATGGCTGAAAAGGATCATTATTACTTGGGCGATCCTCAACAGTCTTGGTTTCATTATGGCATATATCACACCTTTCTTTGCAGGCGGAAAGTGGAAATGATAGTCGTCTCTATGTCGGAAAGGATGTGATGCTGTGGGTATACTTGACGGAATTGTAGAGTGGATCGCAGAGCAAGTCATGAGCGGACTGGATTTAATCAACACATCAGTTTTGGGCGCATTGGGCTGCAATATGTCCACCTTTACCCGGTATTTTCCGGCAGCAAAGACAATGTACAGTATTTTTGTTGCATTGGCAATCGGACTCATCCTCTTAAATTGGGTATGGCAGCTCTTCAAAAACTACGGGTTATCCGCCGGTATTGAAGCCGAGGATCCCGTAAAACTATCTGTCCGTTCGGCAATATTTATTCTGCTCGCTTACTTTGCAGATGAAATCGTTGATATCATACTCAAAATCGGAGGTACACCGTACAACTGGATACTCAATTCATCATTGCCACCGTTGGATTTTGCCAACTTTAACTCTGTTTTACTGACAATTCTTGGCGTATGTGCTAACGGTGCGGTAGCTCTGATTGCATTGATTTTAATTCTCATATTGGCCTGGAATTATATTAAATTACTGTTTGAAGCGGCAGAGAGATATGTTCTGCTCGGTGTTTTGGTCTATACCGCACCAGTTGCATTTGCGATGGGTGCATCACAGACGACAACCAGCATATTTAGAAGCTGGTGCAGAATGTTTGGAGGACAAGTTTTTCTGCTAATAATGAATGCATGGTGTTTACGGCTCTTTACCAGCATGGTCGGAAACTTTCTCTCCAACCCGCTATCGTTATAGGAGGAGGTACGATGAAAAGAAAATATAAAATATTGATTTTACTGTCGGTTTTGCTTCTAACCATCTCTTTTACGGCTATTCCTGCTTTTGCGCTGACTGAAAGCGAAGTGCAGAACCAGGTTAATGCCATTGGCAAAGAAGCTGTAACCGGCAACATATTTGTGTGGTTTTTATGTGCCATTGCCTTTTTGAAGGTATCGCAAAAAATTGACAGCTTTATGAGCAGTTTAGGTATCAATGTAGGACATACAGGCGGTTCTATGCTGGCAGAAGCAATGATTGCAATGCGTGGAGTCGGTGCAGCAAAATCTTTTTCAGGCGGCAGAGGCGGTGGAGGCGGATCCTCCGGAAGCAGTGGCGGCGGAAATACATTTTTGAAAGGCGGTCTTTCCGGTGTAGTCAGCCGTAAAGTCACAAACAATGCCATAAATAACGCCAACGGTTCTAAAAGCGGCGGCCTCGGCGGAATGGCCTTTAATTCCTCTTTGAACAAAGGCGGCGGATTTGCCAACTCGGTCATCGGGAAGATTGCAACCGGCAATATGTCCTCCACCGGTTCTATTTCAGGAGAAAACGCTGCAAACTCCCTTATGTCGTATATGGGATATACAGCTCTCGGCAAAGATGCAGAAGATGTCCCGTCATTTTCTGATGTTGAAATCGGCGGCGGTCATATCTTTGCAACCGAAACTTCCGCAGAACACCCGGAAGGCATTGCTATGGGGATGTATCACACCGATCAATATATGGCGCCGGAAGGCGACTACACGACCGTGACTGCAGCTGACGGTACAACCTGGTATAAGCAGTATGCCACTGATACCGTTGAGCGCAAGCCCTACAAAGCTGATGACGGTTCGGTAGCATATCAGGAAAGCATTGTTAAAAAACTTCCCAAGGCACCGACCAGGAAGGACAGAGTGTAATGGCTGATAACAACCGTCCTGTAGCAGAACCTTTACAAAAAACAGCCCAAACAGCTCAAATGGTAAGAGGCGCTATTAAAACAGGTAAAGCCATTGCAGGAGCTGCCAAAGGTGCAGCGGCAGGCGGTCCGTATGGCGCGGCTATCGGCTTAGTTTGGGGCAATCGGAAACTGATCGGTAAAATCATCATTGCGGTCATTGCCGTCTTAATGATACCGATCATGATAATCTGTATGCTCCCGTCTATTATTTTCGGCGGTCTTGCAGATGCTTTTTCGCCGGACGATCCGGATACACCGATATTAAACAGCAGTAAGGTAATCAATGAAAATCTAACGGAAATTTCCACCTCTGTCAGCACTGTACTATCAGAGAGTTTAGCGGATACGCTTGCGGCTATCGAAAGCGACTACGCAAAATGTACCGCAGACGGTAAAGAAATTATAAATCCGCATGAGAGTTCACCGAACTTTAACGCAAATTCATTTATCGGTCAATACTGTGCCGCCAAAAACACAGACTATTCTTCCGTTTCTGTTACAGACATGGAAAGTATTCTGCGCAATAACAAGGATAAACTTTATTCCTATACCAAAAAGGAAGAAGACCGCACGATAGAAACCGTTACCGTCACTGTAACAGTAGATGCTGATACGGGCAAGGAAATTAAAACGGAAACAGTTACTACAACCGTTGAACATTGGGTCGTTTATACCATAACCTACAACGGTGAAGCCTATTTCGCTAATGAAGTGTTTCACCTGAATGATGCACAAAAAGAACTTGCCGATGATTACGCATATAATCTCAGTTTATTCTTGGGCGACAGCATGTTTCAGGGACTTCCGGCAGGCTATACAACAATCACCTCTCTCGGGAATGTTCATTTTCATGACGGACAAACCGAGGTGGTGTATTTCAATCAGCTGGATGAACGGTATGCAAATCAACCGTATGGCACTGATAATATCGGTGGCTACGGATGCGGACCTACCGCTATGTCAATCGTGGTTTCCTCGCTTACCGATGAAATCGTTGATCCGGTCACAATGGCAAGATGGTCATATGAAAATGGATACTGGTGCTCCAAGAACGGTTCTTATCATGCGCTGATCCCTGCTGCCGCAAAAGAGTGGGGATTGCCGGTGGAAGGCTGTTCTGCATCAAACGGGCAAAAAATCGTTGACGCTCTGTCAAACGGCAAGCTGGTTGTTGCACTTATGCTGAAAGGCCATTTTACCAGTTCCGGTCATTTTATTGTGCTTCGTGGCGTAAAAGACGGAAAAATACTTGTGGCGGATCCGGCAAGCTATGATCGAAGTGGAATGGAATGGGACTTGAGCATCATTCTGAATGAAGCGAGCACCCGTGCTGTAGCCGGCGGACCATTCTGGATCATAGGATAACAATATCAGAAGAAAACCTTATTATAACAGTTTCGCTGCCGGCGTCAATTATGGACATACTGCCGGTAAGAGCGAACGAAACAAGCAAGGAGGCTTTGATGAACAAAAACAGCGAACAACATGATACATATATCATTCCTCCGAATTTCATAGAGGGCGGCACTCTGTTCGGCGGAATGTTCAAAATACGGAATGTTATTGAGGCCGGTATTCTTGCAATCTCTGTGGGAATACCGGTTTTCTCAATCAATATTTCGTTGACCGCCCGTATCATCATACTTTGCCTTACGGCATTGCCGCTGGCGCTTTTTGCGTTGCTTGGCATATCGGGCGAACCGCTGTCCTCGTATATTTTCGCTTTCTTCAAATGGCTGAAAAAACGACGCATTATAGGAAAGGTTGAAACGGACAAAGCAGAACAGCCGAAAAAAAAAGAAGCGAAAGTCCGAAAGCAAAAAAAGAATGCTGAAAACGAATCTATGATTTCGGAAATTATAGGAGTCATCCGCAAACGGTCGGCAAGCGCAAACAAAGAAAAAGCCGATAAAGCTGAGACGGCTAAGCCAAAGAAAGAAAAAAAGCACGGCCGCCGTGCCGCGGAATCACCTTTTCTCAATCCTGCAGCGGAATATCTTCCGATTGATAAGATTGAAAACGGTATTATCTATACCAAAGACCATCGATACATCAAGGTGATTGAGGTTGTTCCGATCAATTTCCTTTTGCGGAGCGCCAGAGAACAGCGCAGTATTATCTATTCCTTTATCAGCTATTTGAAAATCAGCCCTGTTAAGATACAGTTTAAGGTGTTGACAAAGAGAGCTGACCTAAACAAGCATACAGATATTGTACGCCGTGAAATGGAAGCCGAAGAGGATCCGCACTGCCGAATGCTTCAGGAGGACTACTTGCAGCTAATTAACCGCATTGGCTCGCGAGAAGCCACCACCCGCCGCTTCTTTATCGCTTTTGAATACGAGCAAATTGGACGGCGCGGTGCTAACGAGGAAGCAGATGCAATTTCTTCTCTTCAAATAGCCGCAAGAACCGCAGCAAATTACTTAAAACAATGCGGAAATGAGGTGCTGATACCGGAAAATGAGGATGAGTTTACGGTGGATGTACTGTATAACATTCTGTGCCGCCAGACCAGTTCAGATATTCCGCTTTCACAAAGAGTACAGGATATTGTTTCTGGATACATAGCCGCCGGCAAATCCACTGATGATATTCCCTGCACGGAGTTTTTCGCCCCGGCAAGGCTGGATTTTACCCACGGCAAATACATCTGCATAGATGGTTTGTATCATTCCTATCTGCTGATTCCGTCTTATGGATATAAGTCCCGCGTACCGGCGGGCTGGATCAGCCTGCTGGTTAATGCCGGAGACGGAATTGATATTGACCTGTTCTTTTCCAAACAGCCAAAAGAGCGTATGGTGCATAAGCTTGGCCAGCAGCTTCGTATAAACCGATCCAAAATCAAGGAAGCCAGCGATACCAATAGTGACTTTGACGATTTGGACGGTGCAATACGCAGCGGGTACTTTCTCAAAGACGGGCTTGCCAACAACGAAGACTTTTACTATATGAATATCCTCATCACGATTACCGCCGATACGCCGGAGGATCTGGAATGGCGGGAACGGGAAATGCGAAAGCTCCTTGTCTCTCAGGATTTGAATATGACAACCTGTTCTTTTCGTGAAGAGCAGGCTTTTTTATCCGCTTTGCCGCTGACAAATCTTGAGAAACATCTATACAGCCGTTCCAAACGAAATGTGCTGACGTCTGGTGTCGCAAGTAGCTACCCATTCACGGCTTTTGAATTGTGTGACGACAATGGCATTTTGCTCGGAACAAACAAAATCAACAATTCTCTGGTTATCGTGGACATTTTCAATTCGCGAGTTTACAAAAATGCAAACATGGCGATTTTGGGAACATCCGGTGCGGGCAAGACCTTCACAATGCAACTTATGGCACTAAGGATGCGGCGTAAAGGAATTCAGGTGTTCATCATTGCGCCCTTAAAGGGGCATGAGTTTTTGCGTGCCTGCCGGAATACGGGCGGAGAATTCATTTCTATCTCTCCGGCTTCGAAAAACTGTATCAATGTAATGGAGATACGCAAAACCGATAAATCAGTTGATGCACTGCTGGACGGAGCTCCCATTGAGAAATCCGAACTTGCCGCTAAAATCCAACAGCTGCATATTTTTTTCAGTCTGCTCATACCCGATATGAATCATGAGGAAAGGCAGCTTTTAGATGAGGCATTGGTTAAGACCTACAACCAAAAGGGTATTACTCACAACAATGCTTCGCTGGACGATCCGCAAAATCCTGGGCATTACCGTAAAATGCCGATACTGGGTGATTTGTACGAGGTATTGGCAGCCTCTCCTGAAACCAAGCGAATGGCAAACATCCTGAACCGTCTGGTGCATGGATCCGCCAGTTCGTTTAATCAGCAGACAAACTGCGACTTAACAAATAAATACACGGTGCTGGATATATCCGAATTGAGCGGTGATTTGCTTACCGCAGGTATGTTTGTGGCGCTCGATTTCGTGTGGGATAAAGCAAAAGAAAACCGGACAGAGGAAAAAGCCATCTTTATTGATGAATGCTGGCAGCTTATCGGTGGCGGCGGAAACCGTCTGGCCGCTGAATATGTTCTGGAAATCTTTAAAATCATTCGAGGATATGGCGGCTCGGCAATCTGCGCCACGCAGGATCTCAATGATTTCTTTGCATTGGAAGATGGCAAATACGGTAAGGGTATCATTAACAACTGCAAAACCAAGGTCGTTCTCAATTTGGAGGACGAAGAAGCACAGCGTGTTCAAAGTGTCTTGCATCTATCCGAAGCTGAGGTAATGGAGATCATACATTTTGAGCGTGGTAACGGATTGATAAGCTCGAATAACAATAATATCACGGTTGAATTTAAGTGCAGTGATTTGGAAAAAAGCCTGATTACAACAGACCGTCGGGAACTGCAGGAGCTGGTGGAACAGAAAAAAGCAGTAATACCGTCTTAATGCGGTGATATTGCGTATTACCGTGCTATTACATATTTAATACGCATTTATTGCGTATTAAATTCGATTCACTGTTCGTACCAAGCATAAGCGCATGCTGTCCTCGAGGAAAAATGTGCTTGCAACCCATATTATATTTCAGAAAAATGTGCAAAACCGAGATTGATAATATTAAAAAAACGTGTTATACTATTACCGACGTATAGGAAAGGTCGGTGATTTGTATGAAACGAAATGCCATTCAGAATCTGATACAATGGAAATCGAGCGAAGACCGCAAACCGATGGTGCTGAAAGGTGCAAGACAGGTGGGAAAAACATGGCTGATGAAAGAGTTCGGACAGAGTTATTATGACAATTATGTCTATTTCAATTTTGATGAAGAGGATGAACTGAAATCTATTTTTGAAACAAATAAGAATCCCCGGCGCATTATTGAACTGCTCTCCCTGATTTGCGGAGATAAGATAGAGCCGGGAAAAACACTGATTATTTTTGATGAAATACAGGAGTGTGCCGAGGCGCTGAACACGCTTAAATACTTCAAAGAGAAAGCTAATGAGTATCATATTATTGCTGCCGGAAGTCTTCTCGGAACGCTCCTTGCAAAACCGAAATCTTACCCTGTCGGCATGGTAAATCTGTTGGATATCCATCCCCTGACCTTTGATGAATTTCTTAATGCGACCGAGCCTGCGCTCTATACCTATTACACGGAAATTAAAAAAGGGCAGAAAATTGAAGACATTTTCCATAACCGATTGACGGAAGCATATAACAACTATCTCATTATCGGAGGGATGCCGGAATGTGTAGCGTCGTGGGTCAAGTATAAGGATCCAGCAAAGATATCTCAGATCCAAAGAGAGCTTATAGAGGTTTACGAAAACGATTTTTCCAAACACAACGGAAAGGTCAACAGCGGACGGATTTTGTTGGTATTTCGCAGCATTGTCTCCCAGCTTGCCAAGCCAAACGAAAAATTTATGTACGGTGCTGTCCGTGAAGGAGGAAGAGCCCGTGATTTTGAAGAGGCGATCGAATGGCTGGTATCTGCTGGGATGCTGAATCGTGTTTACAATGTTTCAAAGATGGAACATCCGCTGTCTGCATTTGATAAACTGGAGCAATTCAAATTGTTTGTTTTTGATACTGGGCTGCTTAAGCATATGGCTGGTATCGACAACAGCGCCATTCTCCTGAAAGCGAATTATCAGTTCAAAGGCCCGCTGACAGAAAACTATGTTTTACAGCAGCTTTGCGGACAATTTGAGCTTGCACCCCGGTATTATTCGGACAAAAACAGCGAGATCGACTTTGTCATTCAAAACGGTATGGAGATCATCCCCGTTGAAGCAAAAGGCGGAGAAGACAAATCAGCGCCGTCTTTCAAGAGGTATATTGCAGAACACAAGCCGGAGCACGCCCTGCGCTTTTCTAAACGCGGCTACCGGACGGACGGATATATTACGAATATTCCTCTATATCTTGCGAGAAAAACGAGGGATCTTCTGTGATGTATTTACCGTGAAAAGCTGCTCGAAGCAACTCATGAACGGTGTCGATGTATGTAAATTCGGAAAGTAATGAATTGTTTCAATGAAAGCCATGCAACGTGGATACTGACAACAGAGAGTATGATTAACTGAAAATGAGAAGAGCCAAACACCCTCGTTTTTTTCAAGACAAAACGAGCAGGAAGATGAATAATCCATGCAGTTTCTGTGAATAGAGACGGCTGTAACCTCAACGCTTTCCGCTGATTTATAGTGCCTGTCGGCAAGCGCATAAAGATAATCAAGCGCCCTGTCACCGGGCTTCGTCTTTTTCTCTATACTGTTTCCGTCAGAGAAAGTCATACCAAAACTGCGCGCCGGTGCATCTGATATATGGAAAATGCGTATCGGATTGCGATATTTGAAAAGTCTCTCTATCTCGCCGTCCTCACGGATGATCTGAAGAAAGCCCTGCGCATCTTCATCCGTTATCGGGAAAGAACTGAACGACGTATAATGGTCCTTATTACTCCCCACACGACAGCTTGCGGAGAAAACCCAGTTGTCCTCTTCCTTTCGCATGGCGAAAGAATACACGGGATTACTTTCCATACCGTAATAACCGGTATGAACCAAAACAATATCATCGATAGTGTATTTTTTGTTTCCGCCGCAGCCGAAAAGCCCCAACAGCAGTGACAGAATTGACACAATCGCTACCACCTTGTATACAATGTGTTTCATAATTTTATCGAAATGGATTGCCGCACTCCGGACAGAACTTCGGCGGTTTAATCCGGTATTCTATATCGGAGCCGCAAAACGATCAGCAGTGGTTTTCATCCGGATGATTTTCATAATCAAAATGTTATTTCCTGTCGCTGTCATCAAAGATGTCACCGCATTCGGGGCAGAACTTCGGCGGATTCTTCGGGTCCTCCGGCTCCCAGCCGCACTTGTCACAGCGGTATAACGGCGCTCCTTCCGGCTTTTTCGCACCGCAGTTCTGACAGAACTTTCCTTTGTTGACCGCGCCGCAGGAACAGGTCCAGCCGTCCGTGTCCGCCGGCTTGGGAGAACCGCACTCCGGACAGAATTTACCGGAAACTACAGCGCCGCACCGGCATTTCCAACCACCTGCCGCAGTCTGAGGTTCGGGCTTTTTCGCACCGCAGTTTTGACAGAACTTGCCGGTGGCTGTATTGCCGCAAGAGCACTTCCATTGTTCCGCGCCGCCCGCCGGCTGTTGTGCGGCAGGCATAGGCTGTGCCTGCTGCTGTTGCTGACCCATAGCAAACAGGTTTTGGGCATTCATACCGCCGCCTGCGTTCATTGCCATGCCCATTCCCATAAATCCGGTCATAGCGCCTGCTTCGTTAGAAGCTGCCGCCTTCATTGCATCCGCCTGTGCGCCCACAAGAGTAGCCGCCGCCATCGTCGGGTCACGCATGATAGCCGTGCGCTGAGCCTGCTTGATCATCTCGGCGTCTTCTTCAGGCAGTGTGACGGAGCCCAATGCAATGCTGACGACTTTAAGACCGCGCAGTGCACCCCATTTTTCCGAAAGTGCCGTATTCATGGCATTTTCAAGATCGGTGTTGTGACTGACGATCTGATTGGGACGAAGCTCCAAATCGGAAAGCCTTCCAAACGCCGGCTGCAGGGCGCTGATAAACTCTGTTTTCAGCTGACCGTCCAGCTCGTCACGGGTATACTCCTGCTCCACGTTGCCGCAGACATTGGTATAGAACAGCAGCGGGTCTGCGATCTTATACGAATACACTCCGGAGCAGCGCACCGAAACATCCACATCCAATCCGATCTTTGAATCAACCACACGGAAGGGGATGGGGTTCGGCGTGCCGAATTTGTTATCGATAAGCTCTTTGGTGTTGAAATAGTAAACGCGCTGATCCTTGCCGGTGTCACCGCCGTAGGTAAAGCGTTTGCCGATGGTTTTAAATGTCTCTACAATGCTCTGACCGAGACTGCCTGCAAAAATAGACGGTTCGGTGGAGGTGTCATATGTAAATTCGCCGGGCTCGGCGCAAACCTCCACGATTTTGCCCTGTTCAACGATAATCATGCACTGCCCGTCGGCCACGGCGATACCGGAACCGTTGGAGATGATGTTATCGTTTCCTTTTGTGTTGGAAGAGCGCCCGCTGACACGCTTCTGCCCTTTGGTAACAAGTACCTCCTTGGGCATAGACTCGCAATAGAAAAATTCCTTCCACTGATCGGCAAGCGTTCCTCCCAGTGCTCCGATACCTGCTTTAATAAGTCCCATGATCCTGACTCCTTTCCTATGATTAAGAATAATTTGGTTGTATATTTGCCGGCCTGTGCCGGTAACCTACGGTTTGTTTTCCCGTGCCTTTTCTTTTTTGACTTATCCCATCCCGTGCAGTGTCCATGTATCATTCACGGCATCATAGGCATAGATGAGATTGCCGCATACGCCATAATAGCATTCTCTGACAAAGTGTTCGTCATGATCGGTTCCGAGGGCAAACAGCAGACAAGTGCGACCCTCGATCACCTGCGTTTCACCGGTATACAGCACCTTCATGCCTCGCTTCATCGCTTCTTTGACCTCATCGAATGTGCAGAGGTAATCCATCTCCTCCTCGAAGCCATATTCACCGGGATCGTATGGTTCATAGACCGAGAAGTCATACAGCCCGACGCACTCTACGATCTTGCCGTCCCTCCCCGAAATAAAGGGTCGGAATTCATGGGCGCCGAAACCGTCTACGATCACCACCCGCACATCGGAGTAGATTTCGCTGACATTGCAGCGCAGGAGGACAATCTCGCCGGGACCCCCTTCGAGCAGCGGGTCGCTCATATCATCGACATACTCGCCATTTTCATTTATCGTGGAAGAATAGATCTTCACCTGTTCCCCTGCCTGGGGAACGATGACATAAAGCTCCTGCCCTTCGGCCATGCAAAGAGTTGCATCGGAAAGGAAAGGGTATGTCTGCCCGGTGGTGCTGTATTCCAGATAATCGTAAAGGTCCGCCCCGGTGCTGTCATAGCCTACATATCCGATAAAGGCTGCCCCGAAAGTGCCGTTTTGCAGGATTTCCTCCCGCAGTGCATCTAAAGAAATATCATTTGGTTCTGCACCATCCGGCTCAATAGTAACGGAGCTGCCGCCGGGAATTTTGCTTCCGTCTGAGTCGGAGGTGTTATTTCCGGGCAATACCACGCATCCGCTAAAAAAACAGGTGAGAAATATTGCTGTACAAAACAGTAATAGTTTTCTTTTCATAGCATCATCCTCCTTGTATTTCATTCCGAAATATCTCTGCGGCAACGCATCCGAAGCATTATCTTTTACAGAATCGGATAACCAACCTCCCTAATTTATTCAGAACGAACATCAGTCTGCTTCTTAAACTTGTGTATAATAGTGTCATTTTTCTCTTTTCTTTCCAGGGTCAGTTCATCAGAACCGACGGTAAATTTATAAGAGATATCCCGAACTTTGTCATCGGCAAAATCTATGCTCACCGTGCCGTCCTTGATTTCGTACCGGAATTCATATCTGCTCTGTGGAAGCTCCAGTGCTCCGCTGCCCTTACCGTCAAACACATAAACGGTGGTGCCGTCCAGATCCCATTTTCCGTAAAGCGCGTCTGTTCTGCCGCCGGAACATCCCCTGACAATGAGGACGATCCCAATGATTAAAACAATCAGAGCGGCTGACAAGAAAAGCAGATACTTTTGCCTTTTGCGTCTGCTTTTCTTTCTTATTTTCGCCAACCGAACAGGATCCGGCGGGTTCCTGCGCGGCGCCGGATTTGCAAATCGATCCAGTCGTGTTTTTTGTTCTTTGCTATTGTTATCCATATTTACCCTCCGAAATAGAATCTTTACCCTTCCGAAAAGCGGTGACGCACGGATATTCTGTGATCATCGCCTTTCGGAAAGGGGCTTTTACAAGCCCGTTTCAAAAAGCAAGGTGCGGCGGCGAATATTGTCGCCGCCGCAC
>ULXS01007975.1_pt1 | contig 17606 bp, 12 predicted proteins | sample 1961421 | NCBI WGS metagenome assembly ULXS01 (sample SAMEA4835842, study PRJEB28245) | human gut metagenome | biome: gut microbiome; material: fecal sample | place: Denmark | collected 2008
CTGGAACTGGGACTGTACAACGAATGGATCGGCCGCACCAAAGTCAAATTTGCCGACACGCGCCTCACCACTTCCGACTTGAGCGGCCTGGGCTTTGAAGCGTCGCTCGGCTTCAACGCCGCCGTTGCCGAAAACGCCTATTGCTACGGCGCCGTCACCCTGGAAGCCGGCGAAGCCTATACCTCATACCAGTTGAACGCCGGCCTGCGGGTCAGCTTCTGAAACGAAAGAAGAACATGCCGTCTAACCGGAAGGTAAATCGATTTTCGTGTTAAAATCCGAAGTTATTCCTTGAAAGTCAAAGCAATCTTTAATAAGCTCGGGCTAAAAGAATTAACTTAAGAGATGCAGACATGAACGATACGCAACGAACGATTGAACAGGCGCTTTCCTTGCGCGCCCCGCAAAAGGAAAGCCTCGACATTCTGGTACAAATTTTAAACAAAATCGTCTTAAGCAAAGAGATGTCCGCCGACGAAGCGCTGCGCCTGATTCGGGAAGTCTGCCCTTCCGTCAAAGACTTCGAACATGCCTTTCCCTGCATTTGCTTCGCCATTGCCACCGGCGTGGGCAAAACCCGGCTGATGGGAGCGATGATCGCCTATCTGCACGCGGAAAAAGGCATAAAAAACTTCATGGTTCTGGCCCCCAACCTGACAATCTACAACAAGCTCAAAACCGACTTCACGCCCAATACCGAAAAATATGTTTTTCCCGGGTTGAAAGCGCTGGTTGACGTTCCGCAGATCATCACCGGCGACGACTATCATCAGGTCGGCGGTTTGTTTGACAACCCGAATGACAACCGTGTCCGCATCAACATCTTCAATATTTCCAAGATTGATTCCGACAAAGACGCACGCGGCATGCCGCGCGTCCGCCGAATGGCCGAATATCTGGGACAGTCTTATTTCGACTATCTTTCCGGTTTAAAGGATTTGGTTTTGATTATGGATGAAGCGCACCGCTACCGGGCCAACGCCGGCATGGCCGCCATCAATGAACTGCACCCGGTTTTGGGGATTGAACTGACGGCCACCGCAAAATCCGTCGGTGCCAAGGGCAAACCCTTCCGCAACATTGCCTATGAATACAATCTGGCACACGCCATTTGCGACGGTTACGTCAAAAAACCGGCAGTCGTCGGCCGCCTGGATTTTAACCGCGACCTGTACGGAAGCAGCAATTCCGAAGCGTTGGAAAATCTGAAAATCAAAGACGGCATCAAAGTACACGAAAGCATCAAGGCGGAATTGCAGGTTTATGCCGACAACAAGAAGGCCAAACTGGTCAAACCTTTTATGATGATTGTTGCCCAGAACATCGACCATGCGGAAAGCATCGAGGCAAAAATAAAAAGCGACGATTTTGAAGGCGGCCGCTATAAAGACAAGGTTATCGTCGTCAACTCCAAACAAAACGGCGAACTGAAAGACGAAGTTCTGCAACGGCTGCTGGCAATCGAAAACGCCGATGAACCGACCGAAATCGTTATCCATGTCAATATGCTGGGCGAAGGCTGGGACGTCAACAACCTTTATACTATTGTGCCGCTTCGCACCGCCGATTCCAAAATTCTGGTCGAACAGACGATCGGCCGCGGTCTGCGTCTGCCGTTCGGAAAACGAACCGGCATTGACGGCATCGACCGCCTGCATGTGATTGCGCACGACAAATTCTCGGACATCATTAATGCCGCTCAGGCGGAGCAATTTGAGTTTCAGCAGGAATATATCGACAACACGGACAGCGGCCTGACGGGAAAAAAGGCGGAAGACAACACCAGTAAACTGGACGAAGAAGTGAAAAAAGGTCACATCGTCGTCACCCGGCCGGCACCGGACAAACAGGGTACTCTGCCGGTTTTTGACAATGATGTCAATAAACGGATCGGTAACATCGTGCGCGAGGCAATTAACGAAACCAGCCGCTACGCCCTGACCGCCGAAAACCTGCTGACGCCGGACAATCAAAACAAAATTGTCGAAATCGCAACCGAAAAAATCAAGGAAATCCGGCTGGAAAATTCCGAATTATCGCTTGAACCGCTGGTTGACATCAAAGAAACGGCCAAGCGCTATACGGAAAGCTTCATCAAACTGAACATTTCCGTCCCGCGGATAAAAATTCTGTATGAACAGGAAGGTGATTTTACTTTTGACGATTTTGATATCGATACCGCGGATTTTGCCGGTTATCAGCCTTTGCGACCGACAGTTATCATCGGTGAACTGATGGATAAAAGCAAACAGGATGAAATGAAGGCCGCATTTGTCGACTGCCATTCGGACATCACGCACTATCTGCTGGTGCCGCTGATTGAAGACCCGGCCATCTCATACCAGAAAAACGCCGACTTGCTGTACAAGCTGATTCATCAGGTGATTGATTACATCACTTCCTACTCCGGCAGCGAACTGAACACCCGGAAGATTCTGTACTTCCACGGTGAAAAACTGGCGCAAAAAATCTGCACGCAGATAAAGGCCCATCTGCGGGAAGCGCCGATGACCAAACGAGTCAAAATAGACAGCGGATATGCCGCGGTCACTTCCGCCTCTTACAAAATCAGCACAACGGAAGGACAGGAGCCTGTAAATATCCGCGCCTTCGTCCGCGACAAGGAAAAAATCCGCAATTTGGTCTTTACCGGTTTCAATAAATGCCTGTTCGCTAAACAAAAATTCGATTCCAATACCGAAAAGGAACTGGCGGAAATTCTGGAACGCACGCCGGCCGTGCAAAAATGGTTCAAAATCAACAACGACCGCGCCGGAGAAATCTTTGACATCAAATATTCGGACGACGATCGACAAATGCACCGTTACTTGCCGGATTTCATCGTCGAAACCGTCGACGCCAAATACATGATCGAAACCAAAGCGGCAAATCAGATGAGCGACAAGGTTGTGCAGGCCAAAAAAGAAGCAGCCGTCGACTGGTGCAAAATTGCCACCGGGTTTGAGCGGGAGCATCACGGCAAACCTTGGCACTACCTGTTGATCCCCGACACGACCATTGTCGCCGACCGCGGTTTTGACAAACTCGTCAGCGATTTTAAGGAAGATTAATGTAAAATATTTCATACACAACGGTGTCAAACAACATTGACATTGTGCATAAAATATCGTATATTTACATTATATCGAGGAGCACGACAATGACAAATGTTTTAAGAAGCCTGAGAGAACAAAAAGGCATCTCTCAGGACGAGTTGGCGTCTGAATTAAAAATAAGCCGTCAGACCCTAAGCAAATACGAAAACGAAGAAACTAAATTTTCTTTAGACATCATAAAAAAACTGGCCAGATTTTTTGATGTCGATTACTCATGCTTCATCGACAACAAAATGCCGCCAAAAACAACCTATAACATTATAGGAAACATGCCCAAAGAAAACAAAACCGATATCCGCATCAACATTCCGCAGGAAAATATCAACAAATTCAAACAGGTTCTGCTTTATATCCTTAACAAAGTCGGCGCCAAACCGAATGTCGGGCAAACGGTAATTTACAAGCTTCTTTACTTCATAGATTTTGATTATTACGAAATATATGAAGAACAGCTGATGGGGCTGAAATATATCAAAAACACCTACGGTCCGACGCCGGTTGATTTCGCCAAATTAATAAAACAGATGGAAGACGACGGTTCTTTGGAAGAAATAAAAACCAAATATTTCAACCATGATCAAACCAAATATCTTCCCCGCGTTCAACCTGACTTGTCCCTGCTTTCCGGACAGGAACTGGCGCATATTGACAAAGAACTGGAACGCCTTGCCGGCCGGACGGGAAAAGAACTGTCGGAATTCTCACATAAGGACATTCCGTGGATCGGCGCGGAAATGAACGAGGTTTTGGAGTACGAGGCCGTTTTTTACAGAACCCCGGAAACTTCTGTTCGGGAGTATGACGAAGCAGATGATTAACTACGTAACTGTTCCCGAGTTTGACAAGGATTTCAAAACCTTGTCAAAAAAATTCCGAACTTTGGAAAAAGATTTCGGACATATGAAAAAATACACGATAGAAACGTTTTACGAAAAAGGTGTCCCGACAACGGCGTTTGTCCCCATTGAAGGTTTTTGTGGAGAAAACTATACTTCCAACAAAATGCGCAAGTTTTCCTGCCAGTCGTTAAAAGGCAGAGGTTCGGCATCGGGTATCAGGGTTATTTTCATCTGGGAAGAAGAAACGCGAAAAATAACTTTTATCGAAATCTATTTTAAGGCAGATCAAGCCAACGAAAACAAAGAACGCCTGCAAAAATTTATAAAAGAAAATTTCGGATAGGACGTATAGATTTCAATAATACGAATAATATAAACAAAAGGAACCAAATAAATGACTGAAAAATTGCAGAGACTGGAACTGACATGGCCGGGGAAGGAAGACAGATTTAACCCGGAACCGCGGATATTGCTGGAAGACAAGAAAAAGTCCTATTCCCGATCGGCCGAACAGACGGATTTGCTGGACTCTGCGGTCAGGCCGACTTTCGACAACATGCTGATCCACGGTGACAACCTGCTGGCCTTGAAAGCTCTGGAGCAGGACTATAGCGGCAAAATCAAGTGCATTTATATTGATCCGCCGTATAACACCGGCAACGCTTTTGAACATTATGACGACGGTCTGGAACATTCCATCTGGCTTTCGCTGATGAGAGACAGATTGGAGATTTTGAAGAGACTGCTTGCGGAAGATGGATCAATATTCATTCAGTTAGATGATAACGAAATACATTATTGTAAAGTTTTGTGCGATGAAATATTTGGAAGAAATAATTTTATTACAAATTTAATCTGGCATAAAAAACGAGGAAAAGATAACTCTTCTCGTTATTTTAGCACTACCCACGACCATATTCTTGTCTACGCTAAAGATGCAACAAAATATTACATAAATCGTATAGAATTGGATGAAAGTACAAAAAAAGCTTATTCTAATCCAGATCAGGATCCCCGGGGGGATTACCGAATACTTGGTCTATGGGCACGGCAACAAGGTGGCTCAGAATATGAATACACCATGAAAGACGGTAAATTTTTTTCTAAAAGACTTTGGCTAGTTAATAAAGAAACAATGCAGCGATTAGAAGAAGAAAAGCGTATCGTCGTAAAAGGAAATAATTTATATCGTAAATTATTTTTGTATGAAAATAAAGGAAGTATCCCTGAAACAATATGGATCGGAGTTTCTAATAATGCTAACGCCAAAGATGAGTTAAAAAAACTTTTCGGTAACCAAAATTTATTTGATACTCCTAAACCAGAAGCATTGATTGCAAGAATTCTTTCTATAGCGTCCAACCCCGGCGACCTTGTTTTAGACAGCTTTTTAGGTTCCGGCACCACCGCTGCCGTAGCACAAAAAATGGGACGTCGCTGGATCGGGGTGGAAATGGGCGATCATGTTTACACACATTGCATTCCCCGCCTGAAAAAAGTAATCGACGGTGAAGATCAGGGCGGTATTACCAAAGCGGTTAATTGGCAGGGCGGCGGCGGTTTCCGATTCTATGAACTGGCTTCTTCCCTGATCGTTACCGACAAATACGGACAACAGATCATTTCCAAAGAATACAACGCCGACATGCTGGCCGAAGCCATGTGCAAAATCTTGGGTTATCGCTATAAACCGGATAAGGAAATTTACTGGAAGCAGGGCTTTTCTTCCGAAAAGAACTTTATTTATACCACCACCATGAGCTTGCAGGAAAGTTCGCTTGACCGCCTTGCCGAAGAAATCGGCGACAACAACCTGCTGATTTGTTGCAGCGCCTTCGTCGGCAACAGCAGAATATATCCTAACATCTCGGTCAAAAAAATTCCCGCCGCTATTCTCAAAAAATGCGAATGGGGCCGCGAGGGCTACCCTTTAAACTTAAAGGATTACAAACCGACTGATGAAGATTTTGAATTTGATGAGGAATAAAATATGACCAATAATTCTAAAGAACTTTTTGAATATTACAGATTTTTTCTGACCCCAATAGAAGAGCCTGAATTACCATTTCATGAGCCCAAAAACAGAGAAGAAGTCATTGAAGATATGTTTTCTCCGGATAAAAAATATCAGTTTAAAAATAGAGAAAAAGATTATTGTTTATATGTTAAACAAAAAATGGGTAATTATGTATTTGCAACTATCGGCAAACGCGTAAAAAAGAACATAAGAACATCTCCTGAAGAAGGGTTTAGAACTCAAGAAATTGAAGATTGGCCGGGTTGTGATATATTTATAAACCTATCAAATGAACACAATACGGGAAAAACACTTAAAAATGGGCAACTTATTTTAGTACAGGTTAATAATGTGGATATGAAATATAGAGTCTCCGTATTACAAAAATTAGCACTGGCTATTAATAGAGATATACAGAAATATGGTTATTTTTTAACAATAAATTCAATTCCATCTGAAAAGACATTGTTTTGGAATGTTGTAAAAGAAAATGAAGGTAAAATTAAAAGAATTACCTTTTCTTATATTCCACCAAATTTATTAGATCTCAAATCTTCTTTAGAAGATGATCTGAGATTTGTGGCTGGAGAATTTAATTCAACAAAAGTCCAAGTAAGTTTGGAAAATACAGATGGAAACTTAACTTTATCACAAAATAATAAACTGCTTAAAGAGAGTGCTGAATATGTGGATCAAGGGGCTGGAACATTTAAACTACAATTTAAAGGGAATAAAAAGAAACCAATATCAAGTGATGATAGTATAAAAACAGAATCTTTTGTTGAAACAGAGATCACAATGCGTGGACAAAATGTAACAAAAGAAAATTTGGTAGATATTATGCAGATTTTGTTAGGAAAATAATATGAGAACCTTTTGTATTTTATCAGGGATTCTTATCGGTATAGTTATCCCCATTCTTCTTCTAGATTATAATATTGATAATGGCTTTCTTCAGCAGTTTATGAAAACAGAGTCTTTGTCAATAATGGGAAATATGTTAGCTATATACGTTGGTGTTGTTACTGCATTCACTGTTATTTTAGATAATATACGAGATAAACTTCAGAACAATTGTTCGCACACACAGACAACATTAAAAAAGAATATATTAACTATGTTAATTATATATGGCTTTCAGATAATATGCCTTATTAGCACACCCGATAATTATGATAATTGCTTAAAATTAGAATATTTTATTAAGGGATTGGAAGTATTGTTTTTCAGTTTATACTTTTTAATGTTTTATGAAATAATTGATGTATTTTTTATAGCAAGGAAAATATCGCAAGACAACATAGCTACTCCACACTCCAGGTAACATCAAACACCTGTTCAATGGTGTAATTCAATTTCAGATTGCGCTTTTTGCCGCCGATGAGGCGGTTGCATTTCTTTTCCAGCTCACGCTCAATGTCAAAAGTATTGAACTCGTTATCGTTCATTTCTTTTTGCAGACGTTTGATTTCTTCATCCAAAGCCAGTTTTTTTGCAAAATCTTTCTCCAACTTAAACTGGCGTTTCAGATTGCCGATCTTGTTTTTCATCTTTTCGCCTTTTAGATGAATGGCCTGTTTTTCATCCGCCAACCAACGAGTAAGCTTGTCTACCTCAATTTTTAACAAAACATCGACCCGGTGCTTTTCGGATTTCTCATATTCGGCAATATTCCTTTCGTGCAGCCGCCGAATCAAATCCTGATACCCCATCTCAACCGGCGCAGCCGTTTTCCGCACATTATCAAAAATGTCTTCCGGTTTTAAATTTAACGCTTCGCCGTGATCGTCAATAACTGCCGACAACAGACGAAAAGACTTTTCCGGCGCATTTTGCCTGAACAAAGACAAAATCAGCCGCCCGCGTTGTCCGGGTTTTAACTTGTCTCCCGCCTTCAACAGCAAATGGCACGCCTCGACCGGCTGCGCCAGCGCCTCCCGTAAAATAATCCGCCCGAACTCACTGTCCGGATTATACGGCGTAGCTCCCCGCCAAACGGCTTTGCGATCCTGCGGAGAAAGAAAACGATTATTGTCGCGGCTTGAAAAATCCAGACAGAAATTGAAATTCTTATTGAAAACAATGTCCGACGGCCGGTCAAAAACCTGTTCTTCAAAAGGGCCGAACACCTGCCGTGCCGGATTGATAAACATATCAGGATGATTTTTTTCCAGCATGATAACCGACAAATCCCAGAAAATCTGCTTGCGGCGTTCCAAATAATCTTCAACCCGCCGCTTGATGACCTGCAGTTTTTCCTGTGTGGTCGGGTTCAGGTTTTCCAGAACCAACTGGCGTGTTTCTTCCATTTTGGCATCACGCTTCACGCCAAGGCTTGCCTGTAATTCGTCAAAAGCACGGTTAATTTCCTCGGTTGTCCGGCACAATTCAAATATGGAGGCCACCGCACGCTCAAAATCCACGCCGTCGGACAATGTGCCCAAAATTTCGTCGCTGGCACCGAATACATCGTCAAACAATTTAAATTTATATTGCAAAATATCATAAAGGCGCACATCGGCAAGATTCTGTTTGTTGATAAAATTGATGATTACAACATCGCATTTTTGCTTATAACGATGAATACGCCCGATTCTCTGTTCTATTCTTTGCGGATTCCACGGCAAATCGTAATTGACCAGCAGCGAACAAAACTGCAAATTCAGCCCCTCGGCCGCCGCCTCGGTGGCAATCATGATTTCCGCCTTTTCCCTGAAAGCCGCAACCAGAGCTTTTTTCATATCGTTGGCTCGCGAACCGGTCAGCTCCGCCGAATGATTTTCGACAAAATCGTTGTAAATCCGATTGCAAAGCGGGGAATTGTTCTGACCGTTAAAGGTGATGATTTTATCCTTAAAACCGTGAGCCGAAAGATAATCGAAAAGATAATTCAAAGTCCGGTTGCTTTCCGTAAAAATAATTACCTTACGCAAACCTCCCTTTTCCCTGATTTTTTCAAATCCCCGGTTGATCGCGCCGACAAGCTTTTCCGTCTTGCCGTCAACTTCGATTTTACCCGCCTTGTCAATCAACGACTGCAAAAATTCCTTTTCGGCTTTAAGGTCGGCATCCGTCGGATAATTCTTAGCATAAGCGTTGCGGCAGCGATCGTCAAAATCTGACAGGGAATCCTGATATTCTTCCAGCAAATCTTCATCAAACACAATAAGATCACCGGTGTTTCCGCCAAGTTTCTCAATACGGCACAGCCTTTCCATCAACTTTTCCAATGTTCCTTTGACCGCCGCGGTGGAAGAACTCATCAATTTGCGTATCATCAGAACAATCAGCGTACGATAACGGGTGGTAACGGCAATTTTTGAAACATCCTGAATATAAGCCGAAACTTCCCGGTAAAGTTCTTCTTCCGCAGGAGTCGGATTAAACGCAACAGTCATTGCCTCGCGATTGGTATATTTAATATACTCCGAAACATCTTTGCGCAAAGTGCGGTGCAAAACGCACTTTAAACGTTCTTTCAGCTCAATATGATGCCGTTCGGAATACAGGTAATTTTCCATAAAAGAATATTCATTGCCCAAAATATGCGGATCAATAATCGTTACCAGCGAAAAAATGTCCATCAGAGAATTTTGAATGGGTGTTGCCGTCAACAAAAGCTTTTTCTTGCCGTAAAAAGCCTCATTAATCCCGTCAGCCGTTTTGGTCTTGCCTTTATAAAAATTACGGAGCTTATGCGCTTCGTCCAAAACGACCAGATCCCAATCATATTGTTTCATGCAATCTTTCAGCTGCACCGCACAATTATACGAACAAACCGTCACGCCTTTAAACAACAGCGGATTTTCCTTTTCCGACTTCAAAGCCTTGCCATAAATCCCAGCCTCAATAACCCGGGTCGGCAAATTAAATTTCTCCTGCATTTCAGCCTGCCATTGCTGGCAAAGACTTGCCGGCGCAACAACCAGAACGGAAGTTCGCCCGCGCGAAAAATATTCGGAAATAACTATGCCTGCCTCAATCGTCTTTCCCAAACCGACTTCATCGGCCAGAATAACACCTTGCGACAACGGGGATTTCAAGGCAAACAACGCCGCTTCGATTTGATGCGGATTCATATCAATTTTAGATGTTTCCAATGAACCGGAAATGTTCCCCATATCCGCCTGGTTATTGGAAGCTAAAACTTCCAAAGCCCAATATTTTGCTTTTATTTCTTCTGTCGTTATCATACCAAAACCACAAACTATAAATATAAAAAGTCAGTTTTTTACCTAAAAACTTTTCCTCCACGCAAACCTGTAAAAATACAACTCCGTTTCATTCCGGCCGCGGACGGCAGCACCGTCCTGCGGCTTCCGTCCCGTCCGGCCATTGCATCGGCTTTGTCTTCCGGCCCTTCGGAAAAAACATTGAATGATTTTACACTCCGTTTTACACCCCCGGCATAACTTAACCGCACGACAAAACCCAACCGGCAGCGGTTTTTCCTTTCTCTCCCGGAGAGTATAGCCGAAGATCAAAAATTCGGCAAAACTAATTTTGACGTTTATAATCAATTATACGGATTTGAAGCAGAAAGTTAATTCACCTTGCAGTTGAAGCCTGACTGAACAGAAAGACTTTCAGGCATAAAAAAATGAGCCGGAAATCACCTGACCCATAGATATCATCATCGACCGCATGGGCAGGATCGGTTCTTCATTCGCCCCTCTCCGTCGCTCCGCACCGCTTATCAGCTTCGCCGATCGTCATACCCGCATCTTGCTGCCGCCTGCCGTAAACCCGCTTCTTTGCGGGTTAAACTCCGGCCGCGCAATTCAAAAAAAAGCCGGTCACAAGAACCGGCTTTTCATTAATGGTTGCGGGGGCAGGATTTGAACCTACGACCTTCAGGTTATGAGCCTGACGAGCTACCGGGCTGCTCCACCCCGCGATAAATGATGGTGCATAGATACGCTTTTTCTCCATTGATGTCAAGACAAAAAAACAAATTTCTCAAAAAAACAGCGAAATCAGGATCGCAAATATGAAAACCGCCACCACCAGCCAATGCCAAAGTTTCATTTCCATCTCCTTTTAATTAAAAAGAATCAGCGCCAAAGTCACCAGCAATACGACTGCTGCGGCGATTTTCCAATGTTTTTGTTCCCACATGCCGTTCTTCCCGCATCTGTTGTCTGCGGTTGATATAGTCCGAATTTTCGGCAAAACAAGAGGAAATGCGTCTATTTTTCAAACCGCCCGCAAAAATCCGCGGCATCCGGCGTTTTATCCCCGGATCCGGCAAAAAAGCCGCCTGCTTGCAGACGGCTCACAACACCTCTTACAGATAAATGGAAATAACATAAAGTATAACCGCCGCGTAGACGCCGGCAAAAATATCGTCCAGCATCACGCCCCAGGCGTTTAAGACCTTGGAATCCGCCCAGCGCGCCGGCTGCGGCTTGGTAATGTCAAATCCCCTGAACAAGCCGAAACCGAACAAATACAGCAGAAAGGCCCGCCAGTCCGCCGCACCGGTCAGCTGATCCGCCACCGCAACAAAAGTAAACAGCTGACCGGCCGTTTCATCAATCACCACGATCGACGGATCGTGTTTGGTATATTTCAAGACCTCTTTGGTGGCCAGGGTTCCGGCAAAAAAGACGACAACCGCCGCTGCGGCAATTCCGACCGTGCCGCCGTAATAGGCAGCGGCAAAAGCAAACGGAAGCGTGGCAAGCGAACCGGCCGTACCCGACGCAAACGGACAATAACCGACCCCGAACATGGTGGCAACAAAATACGAAAACTTTTTATACATGCTGATTTTCCCGACAAATTAAGTTTATGGGAAAGGTATATGAAAAATTTTTTTCATTCAATTAAAAAAATATGTTGTCATATATTTTTTTTGTGGTAAATATACATCCGTTATCGGATTGTAGTTCAGCCTGGTAGAACGCTACGTTCGGGACGTAGAGGTCGCTGGTTCGAGTCCAGTCAATCCGACCAACCTTACCTGCCTTTTGCGGCAGGTATTTTTTTATCCGCCGCCAAAGGCAACGGTACGGCAACACGGGATCAAAAAATGAAAGACATTATAAACGGCCGCTGCGGCTGGGCGGGAACAGACGAACTTTATATCCGCTACCACGACGAAGAATGGGGCAGACAGGTCACCTCCGACCAAGTTCTGTTTGAATTTTTGCTGCTTGAAAGCGCTCAGGCCGGTTTGTCCTGGATTACCATCCTCCGAAAACGCGAAGGATACAAAAAGGCCTTTCATCATTTTGACGCCGTAAAAGTTGCGCAAATGACGGCGGAAGACGTTGAACGACTGATGAAATTTGACGGCATCGTCCGCAACCGCCTGAAAATTGCCGGCGCAATCAACAACGCGAAATGTTTCCTGGCCGTACAAAAAGAGTTCGGCAGTTTTTATCAGTATGTCGTCTCGTTTCTGCCCGGCGGCCGGCCGATTGTCAACCGCTTTACCGTTTTAAGCGAAATTCCTGCCTCGTCGCCGGAGTCGGACGCCCTCAGCAAAGACATGAAAAAACGGGGATTTAAGTTTTTCGGTTCAACCATCTGTTATGCTTTTCTGCAGGCAACCGGTTTTGTCGACGACCACCTGGAAGGCTGTTTCTGCAAAAAATAAAAACCGGCTCCGGCAAATACAGCAACCGATTCCGGCTTCTCTCCCGAAAGAATTAAAACTGTATTTTCTCCAAACAAAAGATTGAAAAAAACGATTTATTATGAATAAGATATAATCGGCAAACCGTTAAGAGGTTTTTACATGAAGCAAATAAACGGAAAATTCAACTCGGCAAAAGTTTTTACGGACACGATCGACCCCGTTGCCGAAGAGCAGATAAAAACCCTGTGCAATCAGGAATTTACGCAGGGAAGTCTGATCCGCGTCATGCCGGACGTCCATGCCGGCGCCGGCTGCACGATCGGAACGACAATGACCGTCAAAGACAAAATTGTCCCCAACCTCGTCGGCGTGGACATCGGCTGCGGAATGGCAACTTACGTTTTGCGGGAAAAGGAAATTGACCCGGAAAAACTTGACGGTTTTATTCGTTCCTCAATTCCGGCCGGGATAAACATCCGCCAAACGCCGCACCCTTATATTGAAAACATCAGTCTTGAAGAGCTCAGGTGCCTGCCCCGCATCAACGTGCACAGAGTCGTTCACAGCCTGGGCACGCTTGGCGGAGGCAACCACTTTATCGAAGTTGACCGGGACGACGACGGCCGCATTTATCTGGTGATACACTCGGGAAGCCGTTATCTGGGAAAACAGGTGGCCGAATATTATCAGGAAGAAGCCGGAAAAAACCTTGACGGCAATTCGTTCTGCCAAATAAACGAAACCATAGAAAGGCTGAAAAAAGAAGGCCGCCGGACGGAGATTCAATCGGTCGTAACAGAATTAAAAAAACAAGCCGCGACAAAGGTTCCCAAAGCCCTGGCTTATCTTGAGGGGCGGCTGTTCGACGATTACGTTCACGACATGAAGATTGTTCAGAAATATGCCGTATATAACCGGAAAGCCATGGCTGAGGCCATAATCGCCTTTTTGGGGCTGCATATTGATGACTCCTTTACCACCATTCACAATTACATTGATACGGAAGCTATGATTTTACGAAAAGGGGCGGTTTCGGCCGGGAAAGGCGAAAAAATTCTCATCCCCGTAAACATGCGTGACGGCAGCCTGATCTGTACCGGCAAAGGAAACCCCGATTGGAACTGCTCTGCCCCGCACGGTGCCGGACGTCTGTACAGCAGGGTACAGGCCAAACGCATATTCGGCATGAACGACTTCAGACGATCCATGTCCGGCATCTACACCACCTCGATCAACGACGACACGCTTGACGAATGCCCGATGGCCTATAAAAACATGAGCGAGATCGTAAACAACATAGCGCCGACCGCGGAAATCGAAAAAATCATCAAACCGATCTATAATTTTAAAGCCGGGGAAACGACGGATTTTTCAAAAAAGTGAACATTTAACGGAAAACAGGAATGATCGAAAACAAATATGATGACGAAACCTTCTTTGCCAAATACAGCGCTTTTCCCCGCTCCGTTCACGGACTGAAAGCCGCCGGAGAATGGCACGAACTGAAAAAGCTGCTGCCCGATTTTGCGGAAAAACGCGTACTGGACCTTGGCTGCGGCTTCGGCTGGCACTGTTTTTACGCGGCCGAACACGGGGCAAAACAGGTTCTCGGTATCGACGTTTCGGAAAAAATGCTGAAAACCGCCGCCGGAAAAAATCGCTTTGGCAACGTCAAATTCCGGAGAACGGCCATCGAAGATATTGATTTTGCCGAGAACTCTTTTGATGTCGTCATCAGTTCCCTGGCGTTGCATTACGTGGAAGATTTCGCCGCCATATGCCGGAAAGTTGCGCAAATCCTGCCCGCCGGCGGCCGTTTTGTGTTTTCCGTCGAACATCCCGTTTTTACGGCTCAGGGAAAACAGGACTGGTGTTATGACAAAAAGGGAAACAAAAAACACTGGCCGGTCGACAATTATTTTTTTGAGGGAAAAAGGGAGGCCGTTTTCCTCGGAGAAAAAATAACCAAGCACCACAGAACCCTCACCACGTATATCCGCGGTCTGACGTCTGCCGACTTCCGGCTTACGGCACTGGTCGAACCCGAACCGCCCGCCGAGATGCTGCAAAGCATAACGGAAATGCGGGACGAACTGCGGCGGCCGATGATGCTGCTTGTTTCCGCGGCAAAAGAATAAAGTAAAAGCAATCCCCCGTTTTCCGTCCCGCCCGAAAAACGAAAAAACACCGATCCGGCCGGAAAAGCGCGGCAGCCTTTAGCGGTAAGACTGCCGGCGCTTCATGTAGTCGGCCAACGCCTTGTAAGGCGTTCTTTTGGGGGAAATGCAGTCAAACAACGCGTTGGCCAGACTGTAACCGGACATGTTGCGGCTGATTTTTATGTCCAGGGAATCCTTGATTTTCTTTTGCTGCCTTTCCGCTTCTGCCGGAGGAATGTTCAGGTTTCCGATATATCGGGAATATTCCGTCGCATCCGCCCTCTGGCGTTTGGACAACGCCGTGATGTTGGCGCTGACCCGGTAGGAAATTTTCGAATAGGCTTCCTCCATTTCACTGTCCCTGATTGAGGCAAGGAACTTGCTCAAATCGGTATTGGGCACGTCGGAAGCGGAATTCGTCAGCTCGTAAAAACGGAGAATTTCCTTAAACCACGGCGTTGTAAACGCGTGCAGCTGATAACCGGCGTCCATGTCTTTCAACACCAGAAAGCCCCGCCGCTCGCCCCACAAAATGGAATTAATCGTTCGCGGCGGAATGCCTATGGCGCCGCCCTTCATCTTCCTTTCCAGATGGTTGTTCAGTTTGTTCAGATATTTGCCGTAGGTTTCATGGGTCACGAAAGGAAATCTGGCGTCCATCATGTCTTCCAGCAAATGTTTGGTATAACGGTCGTTGATCTGCGGCGTTTCCAGGGTGCGGGGCGTCGTATTGTCCATCAGCCGCCGCAAAACTTCAATGTTGGTCGTCTGTTTTCCGTCCGCATCCCTCGTCGGCATCTCATACTTCTCAATGTTAAACAAATCGTCGCCGGAAATTTTGTAATCGGGAAAATTCTTTTCGATGTAATTGATGATCCGCTGCAGTTTCATTCGTCTGTATTCTTCCTGCAATTCGGGATTAAGCCCCTTGGCCGCATCATAATACCAGACCATTCTTTTCAAAAGCTTATGCTGTTCGGGCTGCTGGTTGTGAATATAGGAACGCAACTGGGGAAAAGCGCCGCTGACGGCAATCGCGTCCAGCCGGATCCGTTCAAAGCGGTTTTCGTCACTTGAAGGAATCTGTTCGGCGATACGGCACAGCCGGGTGATGTTGTAGGGCGTAACCCTGGAGGTTAGGCAGCGAAAGACAAAACCGCTGCTGCCATGGTCGCAGATATCGGTTCCCCAGATGTTGCCGACGGAATTGAGAATTTTGTTTTTCCCGTTTTTAATCACCGGCACCACGTTTTTGATCGCACCCGTCATCAAATCGTCGTCAATGTCGGAAAGCTTTTCGATATACTTGTCAAAATGCAGGGCAAACAGCATGAACTTCGCCGGCGGCAGTTTTCCGACGGCCTGCGACATGACTTCCAGCCGTTTTACTTCGTTAACGTCGTCTTTCAGATTCCGTTTGCCGAAAATCGGCGTTTTTATCTGTCCCAAATTGGCCACCAACACGCCGTAATCGACCGAATAAAACTTGTCGACAATTTCCCTTTTGCTGAATTCGACATGCTCCTCGTGATGCTTGTTGTAAAAAACGGAAACGGTAATGTCGTCCGGACGGGCATAGTTCAAAACCTTGGGAAAAGTTTCCGCAATTTTGTCGGCCAGAATCCCTTCCCGGTCAAGCGGCATTTGTTCCCTGACATAATTGTTGAGGACGCGGCACAAAAGATTTTTGTCGTCGTCATTGTCGCCGAGCGCTTCCGCAATGCCGGCGAATTTTTTGCAGACCCGGCCTATCCGGTACAGTTCCAACGGACTTTTGTCCGAGAGCTGATACAGCAGTTCGGCCTGCGGAACTTTAAATTTTTTGCCTATGCGCAAAATTTTGGCAATATTTTCGATTTCATTGAAACTCTGTCGGCGGACGGCCTCGTCCGCAAAGCGCTTTTCCAGCCTTTCGTTGATATCGCCCGTTAAGGCCGGAGAAATAAAACTGTCTTCATTCATGATCAAAAACCGCATTTTTATCAAACAATGGCCCAAATATAACACAAACGCCTCATAAGCGCAAACATTTTTTGTCTAAAAAATTCAATTGAAATTGCGCCGGTAAAGATTACATCTTCTAAAAAACAGGGAGTTGTTCATGCTGCAAAACAAATCTTCGATGAATCTGCTCAACATCGTTGCGCTCGGCATCGGTTCGATCGTCGGCGCGGGTATTTTCGCCCTGCTCGGCCAGGTTATTCTCCTTTCCGGCCACAAGGCGTACTATTCTTTCATCATCGCCGGCGTCACCGCCATGTTTTCGGGCTATTCCTATGCCCGGCTGGCCGGCCGCTATCACACCGCCGGCGGCCTCACCGACTATTTTCACATCGCCTTTCCCGAAAAATGGATTTCCGGCGGCCTGTCGGTCGTCTATATGCTGACCTCGGCAATTTCAATCTCGATGATGGCCAAGGCTTTCGGCATTTATGCCACCGAACTGTTCGACCGTATCCCGCCGACCCCGCTCTGGATCAACTCGTTTGCCGCCCTGCTGATCATATCGCTCGCTTTTTTGAATATGCTGCAGGCTTCCGACGTCGGCCGTTCGGAAACGCTGATCGTCGGCATCAAAATGACGATCCTGCTGGTTCTGATCGTCGTCGCCTTCGCCCGCCCGGAAATGAAACTGGCGCCGGTCGACTTCCGCGCCGGGCCGACGGACTTTCTCCGCAGCATCGGCATCACCTTTTTTGCCTATGCCGGCTACGGCGTCATCACCAACGCCACCCCTTACGTCAAAAATCCGCACAAAACGATCGAAAGGGGAATTTTTCTCACTCTCGGCATCATCATCCTGTTCTATCTCGGGCTCACCTACGTGGTCTTGAACTATACGCCTTCCGGCGACCTGCTGCACAATACGGACACCGCGGTAACGGCGGG
>ULXS01060255.1_pt1 | contig 17476 bp, 12 predicted proteins | sample 1961421 | NCBI WGS metagenome assembly ULXS01 (sample SAMEA4835842, study PRJEB28245) | human gut metagenome | biome: gut microbiome; material: fecal sample | place: Denmark | collected 2008
ACACGCTGTAATGACACCTGTAATAAGCATTTTCTTTGTAACGCTTATTATCAGGAATTTATCTATTCATGTTTCTATAAAAAAGTAATTACTATGCCAAACAGCAGTCGGAAAACGATATTCACTACCATTTCCATAGACAAGGAAACGGCAGCTTTGGTAGAGAAGATATGCAAACGCTATTCACTGAAAAAGAGTGAAGTTGTAAAGTTGGCGTTCGGGTATATAGATAAAGCACATATCAACCCATCCGAAGCACCAGAATCTGTAAAATCAGAACTGGCGAAAATAAATAAGAGACAGGATGATATTATCCGCTTCATTCGTCACTATGAGGAAGAACAACTGAATCCCATGATACGGGTAACAAATTCTATCGCTTTGCGTTTCGATGCTATCGACAAAACATTGGAAACTCTCATACTCTCTCAACTGGAAGCCAGTCAGGAGAGGCAAAGAGCCATACTCAAAAAGTTAATTGAGCAGTTTGGTAATCATGCAGATGTTATAAACAATCAGTCCAAACAGATTAATGCACTCTACCAGATACACCAACGAGATTATAAAAGTTACTTCACCTGATACAACTCTATTCAGAACTTTCTACTTGCGGTGTGATGGATAGTAAAAGAAAAAAAGCCAAAATCAGCAATCTGATAAATACATAGAGCCATGCACATAGATTTTGCTCCACCATCCAACGGAATATATAATAATGCTGGTAGTAGCCGGCAACTAGCTAATTATTTAGAGCATGAAGATTTAGAACGGATGGAGAAAGGTATTTATACCGAAGGCTTTTTCAATCTTGCAGAGGATAATATCTATAAATCAAAGATAATAAAAGATATAGATAACAATATCGGACAACTCCTAAAAACAGATGCTAAGTTTTATGCTATCCATGTCATCCCATCGGAAAAGAAACTTCGAGCGATGGGTAATACAGATCAGGAACAAGCCGAAGCAATGAAATGCTATATCCGTGAAATATTTGTCCCTGAATATGCCAAGAACTTCAATAAAGGACTATCCGCTTCGGATATAAAGTTTTATGGCAAGATTCATTTTGACCGTAGTCGTTCTGATAATGAACTAAATATGCACTGTCATTTGATTGTAAGTAGAAAAGACCAAGCCAATAAAAAGAAGCTATCACCACTTACCAATCATAAGAATACCAAGAACGAGATAATCAAAGGAGGTTTTGACCATGTTATTCTGTTCCAACAAGTGGAACAAGGCTTTGATAAGCTGTTCGGTTATCAACGACAACAAACAGAATATTTTGACTACCATAATGCTATGAAGAACAGTTCTATATCCGAGCAACTTAAACTACAGCAACAAGATTTTCAACACAGTGAAAGAAAAATAGAAGTCAATCAAGGTAGCAGTCAAAAAACTTGCTTTCTATCAATCTTAGAAACGAAGAAACAATAGGTAATCACAAAAATAAACAAATATCTAATTCATTTATATCTTTTCTTTCATTTGGAACAGATATTCCAGCCAATCAAGAAGAACAAATATTAAAACCAAAGAAAAAGAAAAGAATCCGTAGGTAATAAAAATACAATATTCATTACACAAAAATGAATTCTCATATATAATGAGAAAAAAGTTTTAACCATATATTACTTTCTCATTTAGATACAAATATTTGTCATTTCACCAATGAATCCAAAGCAGTTTTCAAATCATTAATAAAAGGATTAATAATATCAGGATTATCAGAACAAAAGTAACCAATCAAGTTTATTCTTTCAAAGTGAGCTTGATGATTTTTAAACCAGTCTTTTCGCAACTCACGAAGTGGCTTGTCTGTCTGTTTAAAAGGAAAAGAATCTACTATAGCATCTTTGATCATTTCCATATTATAACCACTAGGTAAACTATCCCAAAACAAATGAGTTTTATCTGCGAGTAATAAATTAAGATAATTATAAGTCTGATATTCAGGGGTTCTTTTATCCGCTTCTATATTATTTGCACTAATAATAGCAGGCAATACAAGTATATTATGATTCTCGTCTATAATCTTCTTAGTATCATCTTTTACTAGCACATCATTATCAAAAACAATTACAACAGACTTAAAATAATCATCAACCTTAAAAAGCGACTTCAAATTATCACACCCCAATTTGGCTGCAACAAGTATAAATTCATGCTTATAAGCAGTTTTAATGTCAAACTTCTCATTTACTATAATTTGTTCAAAAATCCATTTAGCTTCTTCGTCTTCAAAATAAACTTTTATTGTAGGTGTTTTTTCATGTACTTGGGGCAATATTCCTAGCATATCATTTTTTATATTAATATATGTTGGATTTGCCATCAATTTAGGCCTCAGAACATCTTCTATATAAATAACTGAATCAATATTACGACCAGCTCGTGCAGTTTCATCACTGATTTTTAAGACCTCTTGTATTATTGTTAAAGAATGGGAAGTCATAATTACCTGCAAATGTAATTTTTTTGCTTCCTCTTTCATTAATTTAATTAATTTAATTTGCGCTCTAGGGTGAAATCCAGCATCAATCTCATCAATTAGCAAAATTCCACCATTATAATTATCTCCTTGTTCTCTTTTAAGTTTATTAAACGAGGCAAAAGCAGTTATTATTGAGCTCAAAGAATCCTGCCCTAGAGATATAGTGCGGGTTGAGTGTTCGAACTCAGGTAGTAATGATTTTTTAGTTGTCCCTTTTAATTCGTGCTTAGTAATATTATTACTTTCGACTATTTTATTATCAATAATAGACTTAAACTTCTCCTTTACGTAATTTCTATCTTCATCTGAAAGTCGCTTTAATAATTCTGCATTCAAGGTTCTTTGATATTCTCCTATTGGCAACATTCTACTCATACTAAGAAAGAGTGTTGGAATGGTCACTTTAGCAGCAGGTCCAACTTCCCAATCCACTTGTGTTCCTCTAGGTACAACTTTTAGCCGCTGTTGTATCACAGTTCCCTTTTGTTCTCTATGTTCAGAAACGTTACATGTCTTTATAAGATCTGCTTTGCCTTCACATGAATAAGTTAGGGTAAAAGATGGCTTATCTACACGCTTTTGAACGTAATCTTTTTCTCGATCTAAATAAAAAAGTTCATGAAGTTGAGCCTGAAATGCCTTTTGAAATATAGTTGATCCTTTACTTATTTTTAATTCTGAACCATTAGCTATCAGACCTAATAATGTAGATTTTCCGATACCATTATGACCAGCAATAACAGTTATTCTTTCCGCAATATCAAACTCAATATTGCTAAACATCCTAAATGGGATTTCTCCAAATGTAATTTTTCTAACTCTCATAATTTAAAAATAGTATTAGCTTATGAATTTCTATATACAATTTTTGTTGATGTCTTCGTTCTTATATGTCTAAAAAATACAGGATTCCAATTTTCAATATCAGGTTGTTTTAGAGTTGGACTAAAAAATAATATTTCCTGCCCAAGTCTAGCATTATATGCTGTATGCTTAAAAGAATATTCTTTTCTGCTACAGTCAGAGTATAACTCTTTTATTTCTGGAACATTATCATATGATACAATCCAGTTTATATTTTTTATATTCTTAATTTTTTCACTAACTAATTTGTGATTCTTGTCTTTATAATGATTCATATATAAAGAACTACCTTTATCGAAATATGGTGGATCAAAATAAAAAATAATATTAGTATCTAAAGCCTCTTTTTGTATTTTTTCAATTAATTTGAGCGCATCCTTTTTATACAAACGAATGTCTTTTTTTCTTGATGCTATTTTTTTTATTCTTTGAATTAATTCCTCTTTATTAAACCTACAATCAATAAGATAATCTCCATTTTGTTCTACGCCACCTATCATTCCGCCATTAATAATGCCAGAACGATTTGTTCTATTTAAGAAAAAAGTAGAAAATCCAAGTTCCAATAAATCAGCTTTTTCTTTTTTGGTTTGAATTTCTTTTTGTTTTCTCCACTCTGCAATTGTGATTTCAGTCCTTTCGATTTTATCACAAAGATCCTTTGTCTTATTAAGCACACAATACCAAAAAGCATAAATAGCTCTATCCTTATCATTAATCGTTATTTTATTTACAAAGCCTTCAAATAAAAGAAATAAGGCCACTGAAGCACCACCTGAATATGGCTCCACATAATGCCCATTTATATTATTATCTATACATATTTTGGCAATAAATGCAGATAATTTATTTTTTCCGCCGGGATAACGTAATGGAGAATAAAATTTACTCATCGATTATTGTCTGATTTATAAGTTCAAGTAAAGGTTGCAAATTAATAACTGTATTTTCCAATTGGGAAGGCTCAATATGATAATGCTGATTATGTACAAGCATATTAAATCCCTGTAGATCAATCACATTATTCTCGCCTTTTAGAAATGCAGCTAAAGCATTTCTTTGCCTATTATCAGGAAAGAGCTCCTGTTTGCCAATAATATATTGCAACATTCCTCTTAAAGATAATGATGTAGATGTATCTGTTCTTTGTCCTAATTTTAACAAATGACGAAATTCTTCTTTTATTTCTTCTTCGTTCAAAGCAAATTCATCAATCATGTATCGTTTTATCTTGCTATACAATTTATCATGTTCTTTATTTATTTTAGCATTCTCTTGAATAGAAGCATCTTCTAAACAGCCCTTCTTTTTTAAAAACTCATAAATAATCATATCTAAATAACAACGAAGAGCAATACTGACAACATCTATATGTTTGTCGTATCGCAATGTTCTCATTGTCTTAAATATATCATCAATTCTTTTAATGCCTGTTTCCCAATCATTTTCTAGAAATAACTTATATTTATTTCTCACAGGCTGTTTTTTAGCTTCGTTGTTATTTACTTGTTCATTATGTTCCTTTTGTGCTGTAGTATTTTCAACAGGTATATCTTGCTCAATTGGAGTTGCTGAATCCGAAAGAGTTTTGGAAAAGTCAAATTTATCTGACAAACTTTTCAAATATTCAATATATTCCTTCTTATCAGATTCCCGGTTAAAAACACGAGAGTTAAAATTATCATTAAGTACTTCCTCAACAATAAAACGTAATCTTTTATTAACTTCCTCAACATCTAATCTTTTTCTTATCTCTCCATTAAAAGTAAAAGAAATTCCTAAAAAATCTATTCCATCTTTATAATCATAGAGACGCTCAAGATTAGTGATTGGAAATTTGTCATTTGATATGGCTTCTCTTAATGATGGGTTATCTTCAAATAGAGTCATAGAGTATTGGTGTATGTGATAGCGTCTTAATGCTTTTCTAACATTAGTAGTCGATTCACTTAGCTTAGCAGCTATTTCTTCTATTGTATAAGCTTCCTCACTAAACAATTTATGGACATGAGCATCTTGGCTTATAGTTTCCCAACGCCTAACGGGGGTAGTAGTATGTCTCCTATATATTAAAATATCTGCATCTTTTCGCGTGGGAGAGACATGGCAATTTAATTTATCCAGTGAATAATTATATTTAAGTATATTTTGAGCTTTTTGGCTTGATAAATAGCGATGCGGATTTAATAAAATTTTACATGCTGCAACTCTACGATTACCTTCTAATACAACATACGATTCCCCTTCTTTACAAACAATGGGTTCCTCATTAAGAAGATATCCATCTGTGGCAATGTCTTTGGCCAACTCATACACCTCAAACCGATCAATCAGAAATTTTATTATTTCTGTTTGATTCATTTTCTTCTTAGAAAAATAAGAAAATCGAGGATTATCGATATCTAATTTTAAATGTTCGACAGACAAAAGCCTTTGAGTCCAATTACCAAAATCAAGTCTCATCTTATTTTATAAAAATGTTATATTACTATTTTTCGCAAATATAACAAAGATTCTCATAGTAATGAAATAATTAGCACAAACAAATACGTAAAAACAAGCAAAAAAGAGAGATTTGGAATCATATCTTATAGCAGCCATATGTTATATCCAAATTCCATTTCTCTGATTTTGCAAAACCGGAGAAATGAATTATCTTTACCCTCAGTATTCTCCATGAGCAAACTACCGCAAAAGCACGTAGCAAATTAGTGGGTTAAATCATGGGATATGCTTGAAGCTAAAAATATAAAGTTTTAAATATCAGCATGGTAACACTCTTAGGAGAATCCCAGGCGGATCACTAAAATAAGAGAGCAATTCAAAGTTATTTTTTGAGTTGCTCTTTTTCATAACGCAAGATGTACAATATCTTAAACCAAGGATGATGGTAAAAAGAATAAAGAGGCATACTCAATATCTGTCCGAAAGCAGCACAATAAGAAATTAAATTTCCTATCATAAAGAATCTAAAACAAATACAAATGTCGAAATCGTACAACAGGAATCCTATACGATTGCTTATATTTGTACTATCAGATCGTTTTTCAACAGATACCCTTTCTAAATATGTACAAAGAATACTTACCCTGCCATATACTTGCTTCCTACATTGATAGATATTGGGAATTCAAAGGCCAAACAGAACAAGGTATGCAAATAAAATTATCTACAGATGGATGTACGGACTTTATGTTCATATTAGAAACCTCTGTTAATCAGGGTATTATGATGCAGCCTTATCATTCTTATTTTATTGGTCCCATGAATGTCTGTTCGACATTAATAACATCAGCAGGTACTATCAATACATTTGGAGTTCGCTTTCGTCCATGCGGACTGTCCCCTTTTATGAAAATTTCTCTCAGCGAATTGACAAATATGAGGTTAAGTGTGAATGACTTAAACACTATTTTTAGCGATTCTTTTGCTGAAAGGTTATTCGAAGAACAGTGTATTCAGTGCAAGATTAATTTAATAGAACGCTATTTGAAAGAACACCTATATAAAAGCAACCATACAATGGATGTACAAATCGCATATGCTGTGAATCAAATTAATGCGCATGAAGGCAAGATATCCATAAGCCATTTAATGAGCGAAGTTAATCTTTGCCAACGACATTTCGAACGAAAATTCAAGTTACATACAGGTTTCACTCCTCAAAAATATAATAGTATAGTAAAATTCAAGAATGCGATTAAAATATTGAGGAACGAATCATTCGACAACCTTTTATCAGTAGCAGTAAAAGCCGGATATTATGATGCCCCTCATTTATCAAGAGAAATAAAAAAGTTATCAGGTAGTACTCCAAATTTCTTTTTATCATTGCCACCCGATAATGAGACTACTATCATTTATACAAAATAAAAAAAGTCGAATTCATCCAATACCCGTGTCTTACTATCCTTTATATTTGCAGCATTAACTAAGTATATAAACAGTAAGAACATGAAACTTTGGAAATATAGTGGGAGATTTTTAACAGCGACAGGAGTCATTCATACGATTTATGCACTATTTATTGGAAAAGATGCTTTTTCGGAAATGCTCAGAAATGGACTAGTAAATTCTATTGGAGAGAATTATAGTCAAGGTTTCGCCTTTTGGTTCTTGATCTGTGGAGTAATACTTATCCTTTGGGGGCAAACGCTTCAATATTATATCAGAAAAGAACAAAAACCAGCACCCGTATTTTTAGGTTACTCTATTTTGCTGCTTACCATAATCGGTTGTATTATTGAACCTGCCTCCGGTTTCTGGCTCTTTTTGCCGCAAGCAATTATTATTATTTATTCAAATAAAAAAAGAGGATTGTGATATCCTTCAATTTTGAAAAGAGGGCAAGCTTGTGCCTGCCCTCATAACCATTAAACAAATCACATTCGAGTCTTAAAGACCTACTAGCGATTCTGGTTTTAGAAACTCTGCTCAAGGCAGAAAGCGTACACACCTATACAATAGAACACTGCATAATAGCAGCATTAACTAGTCACACACCACCAAACAGATCGTTTAGAATTAAAGGTATGCGAATGGTGTGAGTCCGGCTACCGCTTTATATCAGACATCTTGAAATGCCGGACATTTTTTCCTTGGGGAATATTCAGATGTCTGCAAAATCTTCTGATATTTATAATATCATTATCACTATAATAACTAAAATTCCAAATCAGATCATCCACATTTCTTACATTTTCAACAATTGCCTTAAAATATGGAAAGTCTACATCACCCAGCGAATGACCAAGCAATGTAATCTCTTTCAAATCATTCAGTGACTCAAAAAAGCCCAAGTTATGATCTATTATGTCATTAGAATGTTTTATGTTCTTCGCATAATAATTTTCCAAACGCTCCTCAATATGATCTACAGCATAATACCTTATTGGATTTTTCCAATTCCCTTTTTTCATATCCTTTAAAAAGAAAGCAAGATAGACCAACTTATCATTGGCAAAATATTTACCCTTCTTATCCTTCAGATTCGGGCGATATCTCCGACGATTTTTATGTTTATGAACCCACTCATCAAAAGCGACTTCATTATCCTCTACATTATGCCCTAAAACCAAAGAGCCAAACTTCTGCCTTCTATTGCCGTGAATATAAAGAATATGTTCCCGGGAAATATTATATTCTGTTTCAAGAAACAATGTATAATTAAAATTCAGGTAAACAGCGTTCGGATCAAGATACAGCATATTCTTCCTAAACCCTTTCTTGTAATGTATTGTATTAATCCACCGGTGAAACTGATATTGCATTTCGAAGGTACAAGAAGAAACAACATCAGCAACAATATCTATAGGACCTAAATATTCAGCATAACTAAAATTCTCGTCATCTTCGTATAATCGCGGCAAATTCTCATCAACAAAATCAAAAATACGTTCCCTGTTCAGTTCACTAAGATATTTTTCAAAATCCTTCCATAAATAGTCTTTAGCCCAAGTGTTCTTTGGAGCCGGCAATTTGCGTCCGTACTGAAGGCACAAAAGATAATCATTATAATCATCAAAATTATTCATCATAGATCGGGGACCGAAGAAGAGTTCGAACATCTTCACGACAAAATCATTGTGCTTTAATAGGTAGCTGCGAAAATCCATATATGTAGAATCAGCACCATGATATCTGTCAAATCCATTACCTATAATATAAAGATGATGTATGGGATCACCATTAATTGAATATCTTTTTTTTCGATAAGGTTCGAGCATTTCGGCTCTACGCTGCAGGCAATAATCTTTCATCCCACTGACCAATTCTTTCGTTGAAAGGTCAAGCGGACATTGCATCAAATAATCACGAGCACTATATTTGTCCATATAATCTCTAGCTCGTTTAAAGGTAAGCCCGTCTATTCTCATGAATCCATTGCGAGCCCTGTCAATTAGACGGGCTCTATCAAAAGAATATAGAATATCACTATCGCCAATGTTCATAATTATCAAATTTTCAGTCACAGATTACAGCATCTATTGTTCTAGACCAAACTGTATCATTACATAAGACAACAAAGATAATAATTTTCAAAGTTCGCTAGTCTCATTGCCCAAAGATAACTAACCAATTTCATACCGTTTGACCTATTGTTATGCAGTTATGAATAAAATAAAACCTCGTCAGCAAATCATATTTTCATCTATTATTCAATTGTTCAGCCTGTTACAATGCATCTTCTTATAATGTAAACAGACACATAGTCTGCTGATTTGAAATTGTCATTCTATAAAATAATTTATGCCTTTAAGCTAACTCACATGATGTGCGATAGCTAATTCATATTATGTGCGGTAGCTATTGCACATTATGTGAGTTAGTTATCGCACCATATGCGCCAATCAATATCATAGATAGAAAAGCATGATTGCGACATTCAAATATACAGAGAGAGAACATAATGCCCAAAAAGAAGGTGCATTGTATTCATCTGTATAATAGAGTATTATGGGAAAAAGTGACTATGAGTTACTTACTCTATTGATGTTTCTTGAATCTACTTTCAGGTTACTGCAATCATTGCAGACGCACACAATAAACATTTCCTCTATAAAAAATAATATCCGCGGGTGCATAAATTAATTCGTCCGACTATAGGCAACTTTGCGTCCGCCTATAGGCAAACGTAACGTCGGCTATAGGCAAACTTGCGTCCGGCTATAGTCGGACGAATTAATTTATGTACTGAAAGAGATTATCTATTGCACAAGCCGGAGCTAAATTTAGTATAGGAATTCTTTATCCAATAAACGACTTTTAGATTTATATGATTTGAATTCATATTTGGACGATTTAGTTCTTTTGCGTATCGGTTAGCCCATTATTGAATCATTCAACCCATTTTAAATGATAGGCAAGAAACAATAATTCAATTGCTGACTTCTATCAATTATTTGATTAGAACACATTTATAGGATATCTATCAATTTAAAGCTCCATTTAGTTATTCTTGAATGTCCGAACAACTAAATGGAGCTTTATCATATATTTCTAAGAATCCTAAATAAGGAAAAGGATAAACCTATTATTATTTAGCGCTTTCCTCTTTTCCCTTATCATATTTATCTCTTTCGATTTTAAGTAACTCCTCAAATAACTTCACTGCTTGATCCATTGAAAAATGGTTGAGATTTTCCACATGAGTAATAGGCCCTATATTAGATGCGCTTACATGGCAGTTCTCATAGAAATTGCTTGTATAGTATAATACAGTTTCTTCTGTAAATTTCTTTAAGCCTTCTTCTGTAACCCCCAATGCAGTAGCCACTTGTTTTAACTTCTCATCATCTATCTTTTCCGCTTGTTCCATTTTGGAAATAGCCTGTTTTGTCACCCCTAGCAACTCACCCAAATCCGTTTGAGTCATACCACGAAGACGGCGTATTCTTTCTATTTTACGCCCCAAATGTGAACTGTTTGTATAAGTTTCTGTTTCCATAATATTTATTTCTTAGTTAAATTAGTTAATCAACTAATAATAATCACCTTTTCTTTAATAATTCAATTTTCTCTCTCTCACTTTGCAGCAGACGTTCATACAATTCCACGATTTTATCCAATGGATTGAACTGCTGGGCTATTGATGTAGCTCCTTGTTCAAAGGTGTTATCTCTAATGTTATTGATATTATATATTGCCTTCTCAACATCAAAATCCTTAATCACCTCAGCAGATATCCCCAATACAGAAGCTATTTGATTTAGAAGCCCTTCTTCGATTTCTTCCTGTTTTTCAATCTTTGAAATGACCTGTTGATTTACACCAAGATCAGCCGCTAAAGCCTCCTGCTTCATACCAAAATAAACACGGATCTTTTGCAGGTTATGTCCGACATGCCTCCTATTTGCTTTATTTTTTACTTCGACATCCATATTATTGTTCTTTATGTGATTACATTGAGACAAAGATAGTAAAAATCAACCCATTCTGACTTAAAGTCAACTTTATTTTTTTCAATCCACAACGCTCTATGCCTACTTTTGTCCAATCAGTCTAAGTAAACTGATATTGATCGTGGCGCCACATCAAATACATACACTCAGAGATTGACCGTCAATTCACGGTACAATCGCAGTTTTAACCAATAAAATCTAATAGCCTATGAGGTAAATCAAATCGGTATAATCGGAACATAGATTTAAATCATTCAGAGATTTAACTATTCAAAAACCAATTAGTGAACATACAATTAAACAAAAAACATGAAATCATTTTCTGATAAAACAAACATAGGGACAGACGTTACCCTAAAGACAGTTTATATGATAAGATTCTACCTGCTATTCCTTTTAACAGGAATAATATCGGTAGTCGGAGCCACACAAGTCTACGGCCAGCAGAGCAGAAGCATCTCCGGCGTAGTGAAAAACTCTCAGGGAGAGACGATAATCGGAGCTAATATTGTAGAAAAAGGCACAAACAACGGGACTATTACAAATGTAGACGGACTCTTCACACTGCGTGTGTCGCCCAACGCAGTACTCAAAGTATCTTACATGGGATACATAGAACAGGAAGTCAGCACACGTAATAAAAGTAAACTGGAAATCACGATGGTGGAAGATGCCCGACTGATTGACGAAGTGGTAGTAGTAGGATACGGCTCCGTCAAAAAGCGGGATCTGACAGGAGCGGTAACCTCTGTCAAAAGTGCCGAGGTACTGGCTGCTCCTACCAGTAATGTGATGGAAGCTCTTCAAGGAAAGATACCCGGCATGGACATCACCAAAACATCGGGACAGGTAGGCGGTGAAGTCAGCATCCTGCTGCGTGGTTCGCGTTCCATATATGGCAATAACGAGCCACTGTTTATTATCGACGGAATCCCCGGAAGCTATAATCAGGTCAACCCTTCCGATATTGAAAGTGTCGATGTTCTGAAGGATGCTTCATCCACCGCCATTTACGGTTCGGCAGGAGCAAACGGTGTTGTGATTATCACCACCAAAAGAGGAAAAGAAGGCAAAGCCACAATCAACTTTGACGCGTATTACGGCTTCAGTGGATCGCCCAACTACAAACACGGAATGACTCAGGATGAATGGGTGACTTACCAGAAAGAGGCATACCGATATAAGAACGGTGATTTCCCTTCCGATATGTCTGCCCTACTGGGCAAGCAGGCTTTTACAGATGCGTATAATGCCGGAAAATGGATTGACTGGGTAGACGAGGTTTCCGGTAATACAGCTACCACACAAAAGTACAGCCTTTCGGTAAGCAGCGGAACGGAAAAGACAAGGATATTCGCTTCGACCTCCTACAACCGGGAAGAAGGCCTGCTCAGCAATGAAAATCTGAACCGGTACTCTTTGCGGCTCAACATCGACCAGCAACTCTTTTCGTGGGCGAAAGTCGGTTTCACCTCCAATCTGGTGTACCGTGATTTAAATTCCGGCGTGAAAAACACGTTTACCCGTTCCCTCTCCGCTTTCCCGTTGGGGGATGCCTACGATGAGGAAGGCAAGATCAATCACGAATATATCACAGGGCAGTATTCGCCGATGGGAGATTTCATAGAGAATCAATATGCGAACAACACCCGTTCCACTTACCTGAATATGAGCGGGTATGTCGAGCTGACTCCTCTCAAAGATTTCACATTCACCAGCCGGATCAACGGGACATTGAACCATTCCCGACGAGGACAATACTGGGGAAACCAATGCAACGCCAACCGTCCGAGTTATGCGGGTTCGCCTCACGCCTCCATCACCAATGACAACGCATGGAATTACACGTGGGAAAACATTCTGGCATACAGCACGACCCTTGCCAAAGCGCATACGGTAGGAGGTTCTTTAATCACTTCGTGGAACAAGAACCAGTCGGAAAGCAACATGGCTGCCGCAAGCGGACAAATGGTAGACCAATGGTCGTTCTGGCGGTTGACTTCGGGTTCCTCCCCACATGTGGAATCGGACTTCGCACAGACACAGAAAATGTCTTTTGCTTTCCGCCTCAACTATTCATACAAGAGCAAGTACTTATTCAACTTCTCCACCCGTTGGGACGGTGTCTCACAATTCTCCGCCGGACACAAATGGGATGCTTTCCCGGCAGGCGCCATAGCCTGGAGAATTTCCGACGAGGCTTTTATGGAAAAGACACGAAGCTGGCTGGACAACCTGAAACTGAGAGTCAGCTACGGCATCACGGGCAACTCCGGCGGAACGGACGCCTACAGCACCACTACACAAGCCTACGTATATTCTGCCAGCGGAGTCTCCGTCAATGGAAAAATCGTCCCTTTCACACAATACTCGGAGACTTACGGCAGTGCCGACCTCGGTTGGGAAAAATCGTACAACTGGAACATCGGTCTGGACTTCGGCATACTGAACAGCCGCATCGACGGTTCCATTGAATGGTTCAGAACAACCACCAAAGGATTATTATTCAAGCGTATATTACCCATCACCAGCGGACTGACCGGATGGGGTTCTCCTCTCTCTATCTGGCAGAATATCGCCCAAACGAGCAATCAGGGCGTGGAAGTGATATTGAACTCCCACAATATACAGCACAAGGACTTTACATGGAACACGACCCTGTCCGCCACCTGGAGCAAGGAGAAGATAGACAAGCTGCCCGACGGTGACCTGATCTCCGAGAACCTGTTTACCGGCGAACCGATTCATGCCATTTACGGCTATAAATATGCAGGTATCTGGGGAAGTGACACTCCAAAGGAGACGCTGGATGCGTATGGCGTAAATCCGGGATTTATCAAGATAGAGACAGTGGATAAAAACGGAGACGGCGGAGTACATAAATACAGCACCGACGACAGACAAATTCTGGGACACACGAATCCGGATTGGATCATCGGACTGAACAACTCCTTCACCTACAAGAACTTCGATTTATCCGTCTTTGCAATGGCACGCTACGGGCAGACAATCAACAGTGACCTGCTCGGCTACTATACCGCAGAGCAAAGTGTGACCAAGAATCAGCTGGCAGGCGTGGATTACTGGAGAGAAGACAATCAGGGCGCATATTTCCCGCGTCCCGGAACGGGAGACGAACAAAAAACGGTATATCCTTCGCTGAGAGTACACGACGGCTCCTTCATCAAGATCAAGAATATCACTCTGGGATATACCCTCCCCGCCAACATTTCCCGCAAGGTATTGATGGAGAAATGCCGCATCTACGCTACGGCCTACAATCCGTTCATCTTTGTGAAAGACAAGCAACTGAAGGACACAGACCCCGAAACGAACGGTTCGGACGCGTTCCCCACCTATCGGCAATTTGTATTTGGAATTAATCTCACATTCTAATTAAAGAAGAAAATGACAATGAAAAGTATACATTTAAAAACAGTTTTTTGCTCTGTCCTGCTGTCCGCACTATTCCTGCATTCCTGCTCGCTGGAAGAGTACAACCCGGGCGCATTTACCAATGAAACATTGGCTACCTCGACCGAGGGATATGAAACACTGATCAACCAGTGCTACTTCGCAATGGAAAGGTTTTACTACGGTGCCGCAGACTGGATGTCGCTGACCGAAGGGGATACGGACCTCTGGACGTACAAGGCTAACCAATCGACAAGCTACACCGAATGGTTCTGGTTTTTCGCCGGCACATCGCCCAACACGACCTACACCAATAACTGGTGGAACGGGACATACGACGGAATAGGTTCCTGCAACGAAGCCATCGCCTTAGGCGACAAGCCTCCCTATGCCACAGAAGAGGAACGGAATGCAAAAGTTGCCGAAGCCCGCTTCATGAGAGCTGTCTATTACTTCAATGCAGTGGAACAATTCGGAGGGGTAACCATGCTTACGGAACCGGAAACCAGCCTTAACTACTCTCCTGTCCGCACCGACCCGATGACTATCTACAAAGAAGTCATCCTGCCCGACCTGAGATTCGCATCCGAATGGCTGTCAATCGGGAATCATGCCACGACTACCACTCCGACCAAGAAGGCCGCTCTCGGCTTTCTGGCAAAAGCCTGTCTGCAGACCTACGAGTATGGAAGCACGGAATACCTGCAGGAAGCTCTCGACGCAGCCTTGCAGCTGATCTCCGACTGCGAATCGGGTGGCGGGAAATACAACACTTATATGTATCCTACGTACAGTGAAGTATTCGAAGAAAGCAATAACTGGGAAAACAAGGAAGCGCTCTGGAAACATCGCTGGTATGCAGGCACGGACGGACACGGTTCGAGCAACGGTAACTACAAGTTAAACCGCAATGACGAGTATTTCCTGTGTGACATCAATAAGTTCGGTGCCCGTGAAGACAATCAGGAGACACGACTGACATGGGAAGGCTCCATCAGCGGCATCTTCATGCCCACGCAACACTTACTGAATCTGTATGTACAGAATGACGGCACGTTAGACCCCAGATTCCACCAGTCATTCACTACCCAATGGAAGGCCAATAAAAGTTATACTTGGGACGAAAGTGCCGTACACATGTACGATAAAGACGAAACAGTCATCGGCAAAGCTCTGAAGAAAGGTGATCCGGCCATTAAATTTATCATGCCGCAGGATGCGGATTATTCTACGGAAAAACAGAATGAGCACAAGACCGACTATTTGTTGATTGATTACAATCATGTCTACAGTGATGAAAACAACAATGTGAACATGAACTACTCGTATACAAATGTAACAGGGAATTACAAGAACGACGGTACCAGCGAGAATCTGTTCCGTTACTATTATCCGTCACTAAACAAGCACAACAGCAGTAACTATTACGTTGCAAACGCCTCCAAACAAAGAAACGGAAACTTAAACGCTACGTTTATCATGCGTATGGCGGAAGTCTATCTGATTGCCGCAGAGGCTGACATTTATCTGAACGGAGGAGCGAATGCCGCCAAATACCTGAATAAGGTTCGCGAACGTGCCGGAGCAAACCCGCTAACGGGCAGCATGACGGTTCGTGACGTATTAGACGAAAGAGGACGCGAACTATGCGGTGAATATTGCCGTTTCTACGATTTGAAACGGACAGGGATGTTCAAGAGTTCCGATTATCTGAAAGATACTCACCCCGATCTCGCACGGTTCTTTGATCCGAATTATGCTTTACGTCCCATTTCTACAACCTTTACCGCTACCATTATCAACGGCAGCGAGTATCAGAATCCGGGATATTAAATTGTAAGACCTATATCCCCAATCATTATCGGTACGATAATCCATATAGCCATGCTATTTACCGTACCAATGATTGGGGATATTTTCCACACCTTTCCACATTTTTCCACACCTCCCCAATAATATCATTTTTTTCAACCCCACTGTTAATCTGTATCTTATCTTTTCAGCATTTCTTTATATCCTATTGGTATATCCTTTGTATCGACTTTATAGCAAATGTATTTTTAAATATAAAAGTATGAAGATTAATCAAAGGTTAACATTATGTTTTAGCTTACTGTTTTGTTTGTTGAGTATTTCATATGCATCCGCTCAGCAACTGAACATATCCGGTGTTGTTATATCATCAGAGGATAATGAACCACTTATCGGTGCCACCGTCAGTGTAAAGGGGAATCCCACCAAAGGAGTGATTACCGATATCAACGGTCAGTTTCAGTTGTCCGTGGAAACCGGAACCAAGCTGCTGGTCGTATCCTATGTAGGAATGAAGACACAGGAAATACGCGTCCCCCGCAGAGAGAAAGAACTCAAAATAGTACTGATCCCCGAAACGATGGATATTGACGAGGTAGTAGTAACAGGGTATGGTAATTTCTCCAAATCCTCGTTCACAGGATCGGCCAATACGCTGCGTACAGACATGCTGAAAGAAGTACCCGTGATGAGCGTTGAGCAAAAGTTGCAAGGTATGACTACCGGTGTACAAATAACCAGCAGTTCCGGTCAACCGGGTGCCAACCAAAGTATTCGCATCAGAGGAATGGGATCGTTCAACGCTTCACAGGAACCTTTGTTTGTCATTGATGGAGTACCGGTTACTTCCGGGAGTATGAGTTCCGGTGGTCCTGATGCAGCATATATGAACAACTCCAAGACCAATATAATGAGTACACTGAATCCGTCGGATATTGAAAACGTGACTGTAATCAAAGATGCGGCAGCGGCTTCCCTGTATGGT
>ULXS01059490.1_pt1 | contig 17330 bp, 11 predicted proteins | sample 1961421 | NCBI WGS metagenome assembly ULXS01 (sample SAMEA4835842, study PRJEB28245) | human gut metagenome | biome: gut microbiome; material: fecal sample | place: Denmark | collected 2008
TTGGCAAGGTTATGCTCTACCAACTGAGCTATTTCCGCAATGATAATCGTGTGAAGAGAAGGAGACTCGAACTCCCACAACATTCCTGTCACTACCACCTCAAAGTAGCGCGTCTACCAATTCCGCCACCTCTCCATACTATCTCATACCTTCAAAGAACTAAAACTTGCCTCACCTAACGTGCCCAGAACAGGACTCGAACCTGCATGCCTCTCGACACACGCACCTGAAACGTGCGCGTCTACCAATTCCGCCACCTGGGCATTAGGTAATTGCAATCTATGTACTTGAGCGGAAAACGAGACTCGAACTCGCGACCCTAACCTTGGCAAGGTTATGCTCTACCAACTGAGCTATTTCCGCGTTTGCGGTTGCAAAGGTAGATATTTTCTCCAAACCTGCAAACATTCCGCTTATTTTTTTCGCGAAGAAAAATACACATTTACCATGCGAAAGCGGCAGGCTTTTGATTATCAACTCATTCTGTCGCGATAATCTTCGTAAGAAAATTGCTTGAAAATATCAGCTTTCCTCTCTTTGGTCCACATAGCGATAGCAGGATGGTGAATTCCATTGAACATATTTGTTTTCACCATAGTATAATGTATCATGTCTTCGAAAACAATACGTTCTCCGATTTGCAATTCATGGTCGAAGCTCCAGTCGCCCATATAGTCACCACTCAAACATGAATTTCCACCCAGGCGATACACATGACAACCACCATTATTTCCCATCTCAGCGCCACGTACGGCAGGCTGGTAAGGCATTTCAAGACAGTCGGGCATATGACAGGTAAAACTCACATTAAGAATGGCAGTACGGATACCACGACTTTCTACAATATCTACTACTTCAGAAACCAATACGCCGGTTTGCCAAGTAAAGGCAGAACCAGGTTCAAGGATAATACGCAAATGAGGATGACGGGCACGCAAATCTTTCAGCAGTTCAATAAGATGCTCCACGTCATAATCTTTACGCGTCATCAGATGACCACCTCCCAGATTCAACCACTTGATTTGCGGAAACCAACGAGAGAATTTTTCTTCCAGATGCATTAATGTCCGTTCCAGTTCATAAGATGAAGATTCGCAATGACAATGACAGTGGAAACCTTCAATACCTTGCGGCAGGACCTCAGTCAATAAATCCGCCGTCATACCGAAACGGGTGCCGGGAGCACAGGGATTATAAAGTTCCGTTTCCACTTCGGAATATTCCGGATTGATACGAATACCGCAAGAAATGCCACTCCCCTCTTTCACTACCTTTGGATAGAAACGACAGAACTGCGACAAAGAATTAAAAGTTATATGACTACTACAACGCATGATTTCAGGAAAATCAGCTTCCGTATAAGCGGGAGAATAAGTATGCGCCTTACTGCCGAATTCTTCCAGTGCCAGACGTGCCTCGTAAACCGAACTTGCTGTAGAATGCTCTATGTATTCCCTAAATATGGGAAACGAGCGCCACATGGCAAAAGACTTAAATGCCAGGATAATCTCTACTCCGGCACGGTCAGCAACATTTTTTATAAGGGTGAGGTTTTTTCTCAGCAATTCTTCATCCATGATATAGCACGGAGAAGGGAAACAATTGAAATCTATCATATTTTCTTTTTTAACCAATGATCTTAAAACGGGCAAAGCGCAATAAAAGTTGTTTGTCGCCCGCATTTTTGAAATGAATGGTAGCTTTGGCATTATCGCCCTGCCCTTCCACTTTCATCACTTCTCCCAGACCGAAACGTTCATGCTCGATCAGTTGTCCCGGCTGCACAGCCATTACAGAAGCCGAGGTGGGTGCAGAGGAAGAGATTGCCGGAGTCACCCGTTTCAGATTGCGCGGAACACTTGGAGCAATAATCTGCTGTTTGGAACGCTGCGGAGTTTCTTTTTCCGTATTATACAATGATTCACGAACATGAGGTGAACGGGAACTACCAATCCCCGCGTCCTGAGACAAGCGGAGGAAGCGGACGTCGATATCTTTCAGAAAACGACTGGGACTACCAAATTCCATTTTCCCATAACGGAAACGAGTACGTGCGTACGAAAGGAAACAATGTTCTTCCGCGCGAGTGATAGCCACATAAAACAAACGCCTCTCCTCTTCCAACGCACGGGGAGAATCTCCGACCATACCACTGGGGAAAAGATTTTCTTCCATTCCCACCACAAATACATTTCTAAATTCCAGTCCTTTGGCAGAATGAACGGTCATAAGCGTTATTTTCTCATCATCCCCATTGTCCGAGTCCTGATCAGTCAGCAATGATACTTCCGATAAAAAGTCCGTCAGTGAAATATTCGGATTACCCTCTTCCATGCGCAAAGCACAGAAATCGCTCATACCATTCACTAATTCCTCAATATTCTCTTTGCGGCTAAGATTTTCCGGTGAATTATCTTGGCAGACATCATTAATAATACCGGACTGACGGATGATTTCCGTACCAATCTCATAGGCATTCTTCTCCACTACCCCTTCTATAAATCCACCAATCAGTTCACGGAAACCTTGCAGTTTAGAGTGCGTGCCTTTATTGAAATTCAATCCGTATGTCAGCGGCTCACAAAGCACAGCCCAAAGACTGATATTGTTTTCCGTAGCAGCAGTAATAATTTTACCTACCGTCGTATCTCCGATACCACGGGCCGGATAATTGATAATACGTTTGAATGCTTCTTCATCATTGGGATTGACCACCAGCCGGAAGTAAGCTATCACATCCTTAATCTCTTTACGTTGATAGAAGGATAGACCACCATAAATGCGATAAGGCATACCCCGCTTACGCATAGCTTCCTCAAATACACGGCTCTGCGCATTGGTCCGATAAAGTATGGCAAAATCAGAATAGGCGTAATGCTCCGAACGGCGCAACTCAGCAATCTTATTGACTACAATATCTCCTTCTTCCACATCACTATATGCCTGAAACACACCGATTGCTTCCCCTTTCTCCTTTTCAGAAAAGACCTCCTTGCGTATCTGTCTCTCATTCTTTTCAATCAGGCTGTTGGCAGCGCAGACAATGGTTTGCGTAGACCGATAGTTCTGTTCCAGTTTGAATACTTTCGTATTGGGGTACACTTTTGTAAAATACAATATATTGTCAATATCTGCTCCCCGGAAAGAATAGATACTCTGCGCATCATCCCCTACCACACACACGTGCTGGTGATCCTTTGCCAACTGCAACACAATGCTGTGCTGGGCATAGTTGGTATCTTGATATTCATCTACCAGAATATAGCGGAACTGTTCCTGATAGCGTACCAATACTTCGGGATGATCTCTGAAGAGAATAAAAGTATAAAAGAGCAAATCATCAAAATCCATGGCATCCGCCTGCCTGCAACGATCCCAATAACGATGGTAAATATCCCGGACCGCAGGCATCTTGGCAGCACAATCACCTTCATAAGCCTCCTTATTAGAGGCATACCCCGCAGGAGAAACCAAGTGGTTCTTCGCATTCGAGATGCGTGCCTGCACACTACCCGGTTTGTAGACTTTCTCATCCAGCCCCATTTCTTTTATGATAGAGCGTACCAGACTTTTACTATCTGCCGTATCATAGATAGTAAACTGTGAGGTAAAACCAATATTCGCAGCTTCCGCATGCAGAATACGTAGAAATATGGAGTGGAACGTACCCATCCATAAATGACGTGCCCGTTGATCTCCCACCTGCCGGGCAATACGTTCTTTCATTTCACGGGCAGCTTTATTGGTAAAGGTCAAAGCCAATATATTCCATGGCTGATAACCATTCTCCAACAAATATGCTATCTTGTAGGTCAGCACCCGTGTCTTTCCGGAACCTGCACCGGCTATAACCAGCGACGGACCCTCGTTGTAGAGCACTGCAGCACGCTGTCCTTCATTCAATTCTTCGATATAATTCGCATTCATGTATGCAAAATTAAAAGAATCTTTTTATATTTGTACAATGTTATTCAAACTAAAATCATAAGAAACTATGGAACAAATTAAAAATATGCGACTTTACATTTCTTTTATCTGCCTGTTGGCCTTCTTATGTGCTTCGCCTGTAATGGCGCAAAAGCAAAGTAAAGTAGAAAAGCTCTTGAAATTTCTTGTAAACAATGAGAACGAGAAATTTACAAAAAACCGGGACAAATTAGACGCTGAAACAGCAACAGCTTTTAAAACAGAAGTCAAACTAATCGATTTGTGCGATCAAATCTGGAATCAGCAAGAGGTAACCGTTGCCAAAGATTTTTTCCAGGCCTATGTAGATGCCACCAAAGCCAACTTTATTTCCATCTGTCAGGAAGCCGATGCTGATCCGGCCGCAATACGTAAACGTATGGAAGATAACATCAGTGCCATATTAGATGAATATCCCAATAAATTAGTCTATTCCAGCACTCTGGTAGATGCCGTAAAAGCATCAGGATATGAATTGTCCGATGAAAGCAAGAAACATCTGTATGATGTACATGAAGAGGAATTATGGAAAGACTTCGTACGCAACAAGAACATTCCGAAATGCGAAAAATATCTGACTGAATATGCAGATGGTAAATATAAAGCAGAAGCCATGATAGAATACAATCGTCTGTTGTTCCAAACCGTACAGAAATCACCATCCGCCAGTAACTTTAAGAGATTTTTCGATCATGACCGACTCAACACGTTCTTCAACGGACGTTCCAAGCGGGAGTCTATGGCGCAGGCTCTCTCTATTTATGATGATTATCTTTACGGTAACATCTGCAAAGCGCAGGCCATAGCTTCCATTAAGCAGGCTATTGCAGAATACGAACAGGCCCCTTATTTGAGTCCAGGCGATAAAAAGTATACCAATACCCTAGAGTACAAAAAAGACAGTATTGACTATGAAACACTAAAGCTGGAAGTGAACTCCCCAAGCAAACTGGGACTCATCAAAGAATACCTCCTAACTCATAAATACAAGGAATTCCGTGATAAAGCCAACAAGTTACGTGTACCTTTTGAGCAACAATTGGTATGGAGTAATCCTACTACCATCCAGGCATACACCCATGGATTATTGATGAAATCCAATGAGACGAAGAATGGAAAGAGTACTCAGAAAACCTATACGTATGATGAGAACGGAAGACTGGTTAGTATCAAGGAAGTTACGGAAGATAAGGGAACCACTACCCTACAGACTAATTTCTTGTATGATTCGCAAGGTAACTGCGTAGAAGAAGTGCAGGTAAACCAAAGAGGTATGAAGGAGGTGTACAAACGCCTGCGTGCTTTCAGCACACTGGGTGTCATTCTTTCGGATTCCGCTTTCTATCAGAGCGGAAAACTGATCGTAAGAAAATACCATCCACAACTCAGTCTGCTGGCAGGAGAGACAGTTTACGAAAAGAACATTCCGGTATCTTCCGTAATCAACCAATATAATAAGAAGGGACAGATCATCAAGAGAGAAGAAACATTCTCATTGCCTAAAGATCCGTTACCCACCCAGGTAAGTAAACAAGTGGATGTATATGAATACGATACTTATGGTTATCTGACAAAGATCACATTTGAAAAGACTCTCGTCAATAGTGATAAGACCAGCGGTTCACTCATATTCTTGTATGACGAATTCGGTAACCAAATAGACAGTAACGCCTATTATGAATATGACAGTACCGGACGCTGGATACAAAAAACAGATCGAGGAGATGCCAAGAATACAGAAAAGATTCAGATTATCTATCAACAATAACTATAAAAAATACCGTCCGTATTTCATTATGCGGACGGTATTTTTTTATATAATCACTCTATTTTATGATATTCGTTGCGCAATTTCCTGAATAGAAAAAGAGCCTTCCAAAGTACGAACCTGTATCTTTCCATGCAGCAGGTTAAAGAAGAAATCAGCCACCTTCTCCGGAATAATTTCACAAAGCTCTCCATTCGCATCAACTCCCAGATCATAGGTTTTCAGCAATTGACTTCCTAACGCAGTAGCTCCTATCAGGAAGTGATTTCTCAATTTATCCACATTGACCAGATCCGCAGCCAACACCTTTCCTACTACCGAATAGCAATGCACCAGTACCTTTTCGTCTCCTTCAAACAGTTGAGATTCTTGCTCGTCAGAATAGGTATTCATCTCTATAATACCTGTATTTTCCATCTCTGGAGTTCCTTTATAAAGAGCGCCCAAATCCGCCAGACTCAGATTAAACAGGCGGGCTTCACTCGTGACTTGCATTTCTTCGCCACTGAATGCACTGGGTAACAGCAACTTTATATCCCCGCTAACAGCTACATTCTTCGCATTGAAAGTTCCCACTATACAGTCTTTCATGGTCAACTTAGCCGTAGCAAAAACTCCTCCCAATACTATACAGTCCTCCAATATCACTTCATCTGCAAAAATACTTCCGGCAACGAAAGCATTGCACAATTTTACTGTCTTTCCGTTGATGTCAGCCATGAACATCAGACGGCAATCACGAGCATACGACACCAGAGAATCCGAAGTGGCTACCGTCTTACGCAAGATAATATCCCCTTTCGCATTATTGCTGATATGGAATTCAAGTTTAGTGAACACCGCACCAAGTATTTCCACATCTCCATTCTGTATTTCCAGCTTGCGGGCATAAACAGCCCCTTCTACAATGGTATCGTTCTGTATCAGCACATCCCTTTCCAGTTCAGCAGATGTACGGGGGAGAATAGAACCTTTTACCAGATTCTCACTTAAAATTACTCCATTCTCCAAACTTATTACTTTCAATTCTTTCATAACTCTACTTCTATTTTATAGAACATAAGTAACGGTATTTACGATAAAAAATTCCCGGCAAGTTTCCTCATCATTCCGGCTACCCGTTTTTCATGTTCTGAAGAACCTAATCTTTGAATCTCTCTCTCCAGATGCTTTCCAATACGCTGCTTATCTTCTTGCGTCATGGCAGGCATGGACGCTTGCTGTACATTCTGACGTACTTTCCAGTCATTGACTCCCATACGTGCAGTCTGCTCATTCATCACAATCTCAGTCTCTTTACTGCCACCGGCAACAGTCTTCTCTACTACTACCACCGGCAACATCCAACGGGCATTTCTGCATCCGCCAATCAACACATGTTCTATATGACTGGCCAGTTGCTTTTGCCCGAGCAGATATTGCTTGGCACTCTCTATCAATCCGGTAGCCCGCTGCTTCATTGTGATAGCAGAAATACGTGCCTGTACATCCAACTGCTCTTTATGCCCAACTAATGCCATTGCCGACAGAGACGAGTCCGTGTTGCGCAACTGCTCCTTACGGCTACTTTCCACAAAGCGGAAGCAAGGCTCCATCAACATGTGAATACGCTGCACCAACTCCCTGTCCAAATTCTCAAAAACGGCGGAGTAACGGGTAGTCAGAATATCATAGTCATCTATCATCACCAACTTACGATTAGAAAGTTCATCAGACTGAGACTGCAATTCGGCAACTACGGCTTCCACATTCGAGCACTCTTCCATATTTTGCATATCCAGACTGGCAGTGATATATCCCAAAAAGCCTTTGGATATATGTTTACCAAGCTGCTGAGTACTGGCTATCTTATGGGCAACTTCAGCTGCATTACATGCCACAACTGAGTTACGTAAGCTTTCAATGTGTTTACTGCAATCATGCACGCTACTGTTATAAGGATTGTCGTCTATTTCCAGATAGATATCAATCGGCTCTTCCAGAACTACAGTCTTGGAAGCTGACTTATCACCTACGGTGAGTGTCACCGTTTCGCTCTTCCGGATCACATCATGTAAGATATGTCTTCGTCCTCCCATAATTAACCCTCCTTCGCATTAAGCCAGGTTTCATTCCGGGCTATAAGTTTCTTCATGTTCTCCTTCACTCTTTCATTTAGATCAGAAGTTACAATCAGTTGCTCCAGCTTTCCGGCCACCATCCGTTGCGATTCTATAGAAACATTTTCCCATCCGGAACCTTCAACCGTGCGTTCCATATTTTCCCGTATCTTCGTGCATGAGCGCTGTCCAATCAATTGTTCAAGTCCTGAAGGCAGTTTCGTTTCCACCACTTCTCCTCTATCTCCTTTTTTCACCAGCATGATAGCAGGCAAATAACGAAGAACAGACTTGCCAACAAAGGAATTCAGCTTTATTCTTTGCATTTTAGCGCTTTGCTGCTTGCATGTAGTGAGAAAATTAGTCATTTGTGCAATTAGAGCTTGCGCATTACACTTAATATGGGCGGCGGCAATAGCTTGTGTAGTAGCCAGAGATTCCGTCTGATTAACCGGAACGGTACCAATCAGATTATTCAGACGGTTCAAAGTAATGGCAACATCCCACTCGCAGAATCGAATAACGGGTTTGTCCAACTCATGAATACGGTTATGCAGAGCTACATCAAGTCCTCGGAATAACTTAGAATAACGCTCTGTCAGAATCACAAAGTCATCTCCCATTCTCTTTTTCAAATCAAGCAACGCCTCTTGTTGCTGTATCAATTCGGACGCATACGCATTTACCGAACTTAAAGCTGTGGCATTTTTCTGTTCTATCTGAGAAGTAACCAGAGAGAAAAAGCCTTTATTAAGCCGCTTGCACAGTTTGTTCGTAGCATCCCTTTCGGCAGTAATAACAGCCGCCTCCATAGCAACCACTGCTGTTGTGACCCCGGAGACCTTATTAGATACAGTATCTATTTTATTGGCCATGTCGCGGGTATCCACTGTAACATCATATTTTGCCATAATCTTTCATTTTCAAGTTTATGAATGCTATTTCTCTTTCTCCAGATCGCTAAAGTCATCCAAATCGTCCAGATCATCCAAGTCGTCCAAATCACTCAGATCATCCAAATCGTCCGCTGTCTCCGATGCTTTAGGAGTCTCATGAACTTCTGGAGCCGTTGTTGTCTCTGTATTTTCCGGAACTTTCGGCTTTACAGTTTCCACTATTTCAGCCACCGGAGTCATTCTAATAGTTTTTTCCGCTTCTTCCGCCACTTTGGGTTGTGCCGCCGGTTCATCCACGTTTACGGTTTCAGTCACTTTTACGCTTTGAGGAGCATATCCCGAATAGTCCATAGCCTCGCTGTCATCCACTAATTCAGCATGGTGATTGAACACAACATCCTGTCCTTGCTCAGCAATTTCATGTAATGAGTCGGTAGCTATCTGAGCTATATCCAAAGTCATATATTCTTCCACACAATCCTCAACAGCAGGAGCAGGCGGAATATTCGAAGCAAATGCATAAAAAGGATTGATACCTGCCAAAGGACGGCGACGATCATCCAACAAAGCCACATTATCATTAGCATCCACGATTTCCTTTGCCATTTTATCGCGAAGACTGGCATCAAAGAATTCAATGAATCCATAAACTTTTGCCCGTTCATTAATATCACTCTGCAAAGCTTTCATGTATTCCTTGAACTCTTCCTGAGTTTGTTTGAATGATTCAGACTGTTCGGCAAATTGCTGCAAATTACTTTCCAGCTTATCTCCTGCATTCTCCTCCAACTCCTGAGCATCTCCATCCATCATTTGTTGCAGCATCCGTGCCTTCATACGATCCAGACGTTCAAAAGTGGATTGTGCAGCAAGGAATTTTGTCAAGTTGCTACGCATAATATTAATCAAATCATCACCCGAAGTCCGGTTACGTCCATAGAAGTCCTGAGTTTCCCGATGCCATTGGTTCAGATAATCACGCTTCTGATTATCAATGTCATTATAGATATCCAAACGGTTCAAGCGCGTTTCCGCTAACAGATTCTGTACGATAGGTGCTACGATTTCCTCTTGTATCTGGCTGATACCATAAGGCATTGTCGTACGGCTTCCGTCTTCTGCAACCCACGAATGATCCTTCATATCATAGCGCATTCGTGAACTTTCCTTCAATTGGAAAGGTGTGTAGTTCTCCACCGTATCACGGAAGTTGAAATTCGTCTGGCGAATTTTCTCCAGTTCATCCTTCTCCAACTTCGGTGAATAGTGATTATAAGAGGTTTTCAGAATGGTGAACAGCAACTGATTAGAACTTTCCACCAGCGAATTAGTGGATTTAACCTTCGCTGCCGCAATTGTCTGTACTGCATACCCCACATTTGAAATCAAGCGGCGTAATACATCTTCAAATTGCTCGCTCTGGTCAGACAATGAATGGCGCATTGCATTCAGCGAATTAAATTGCTCTATTTCTTTATCATACGCTGCCGTATCAAATACATTCAGCACAGGAGCTCCCGACGGATTGGCCGTACCATATTCATTCAAATAAGAAATAACCGGCGAATCGGGAGGAATGACAGGCATGCCTACAGAAACAGTATGCAAGTCTGACAAGAAATAAGCACTGTCACGCAAATTACGATCCATACGTCCAAAGTAATCATAGAATTTCACTTTAGGTATAGATGTTGAATAATCCTCTGTAGAAACTTCTTCCACTCCCTTGCTTTCTTCTACCAAAGGAGCTGTAGTGGAGAGTTCATCCAGCTCTCTCAATTTCTCGGAAAGTGCTCCCTGGTTATTAACTAATTGCAGTTCAAAGTTCTGTACTGAACTATTTCCGGTATGATCTATCACAAAGCTCTTATTCTCGAAAGGAACCTGACTGGCAACGGGGACATAAACCACTCCCATCTTTTCAATCTTATAGTCTCTGAAAATCTGCTGATGCTTGTTTTCCAGTTCTTTCAACTCCACTCCGACATCATCGATGGATTTACCGCTGGATTTAAACAGCTTGTAGTTTTTCATCCCCCAATAAAGACCGGCTACTGCAATAGCAATACTTAGCCACCCTATTACTGCTATCAATGCAAGACCGACAACAAGAATTCCAATTCCTACGTACATCTGCGTCTGGGCTTTTTTCTTACCCGTAGCATTCATAGTCAACGAATTCTTTAATTCTCCCATCTCCTTTTCTAATTCTTCTTCTTGCGACACTATTTTTTCTGCCGCATCTTTATAAAAATCAAAAAGGATTTTCGCTTGATCTTGATACAAATCTTGCGAAGAAGAAAAAACCTTTCCTTTCATAACCAGATATGTTTTTATAGTAAATAAATAAGAATTTAATTTCTAATTGTAGCCTAGCTCCAACAGCTTACGCTCGGCCATTGAAAAGCCTTTCGCTTTAGCTTTCCGATACCACATGACGGCTTCGAAGATATCAATATCAACGCCTTTTCCTGTCTCATACATGATACCCAGACAATATTGTGCTTCTGCATTTCCGGCATTGGCTAAAGATTTATAAATATCGAATGCTTTCTTGTAATCACCATTCTGCGTTGCTTCCCGAGCTGCTTCCAAAGAGTTAGTCTGAGCTTTTTTCTCTGTTTTCTCAGGTTCGGCTTGTTGCTGAGGTTCATTAACAGGAGTCTTTGCCTCCGGCTGGGCTTTAGGTTGAGGCTGTTCTTCAACTTTAGGCTGCTTTTGCTGCTCTACAGCTTTAACCGGAGTTTCCTCAGGAGTAACAACAGGCGCCACAGTCGTGGTATCCTGCACCACAGTAATAGTGTCAGCAACCATAGCCGGAGGTACAACAACTGGCTTAGGTTTGGATGCAAACACAAAATACAAACAGATCAAAACCAAGATCAGAAATATACAGCCACCTATTATATATAGAGATTTTCTGGACTTCTTTTGAATAGCAGGGGCTTCTTCTTTTCTTTCCGGATCCGGCTGCTTCACTTCAGGCTCTGGCGATTTTATTTCCGGTTGAGTTGATCCAACAACAACCGGCTCACTTTGCTTAATTTCCGGTTCAGCCTGTACAACTTCCGGTTCAACCTGTTTTACATCTGCTTCTGCAAGTTCCGGTTTATCCTCAGTAGGTTCTGATTTTGCTTCAACAAGTTCCGGTTCTGCTTCAGTAGGTTCGGAAACAACTTCAGCAGGTTCACTCTCTACCGATTCTATTTCCGGTTCTACTTGTTCGATCTCCGGTTCCGTTTGTTCTATTGCCGGTTCAACCAATTCATCCGCAATCTCAGTATTTTTCTCTTCTATCTCTTCTTCCTGAATATCCACTGATGCCGCAACCGGAACACTTTCTTCAAGCACTACCTCCTCTCTCCCTTCAAGGAGTTCTTCCGGTTTTTCCTCAATAGCCTCTACTTCCTCTGGTTGACTTTCCTCAATCAATGATATTTCCGCTGGAATATCCAGTACAATAGGCTCTTGCCCTGACTTTCTATAAAATGCATCTAAAATACCCCGAATAACACTAAAGTAATAAACTTCCTCCTTAAACAGTGATGGAAAATTCAAATACAACTGTTCAGCCATCTTCCAATACAACTCTTTATCGGAAGTATTGTCACAAGTATCAAACAAATCATTCGCTTCTTTCAATAAAGGCAAGAAACGTAAATTGATTCGAAGCACTTTCAGTCTAAGTACATTCAGGAAATTCGCCTCACATAAATCAGCATATTCATTCAGGTACTTTACCAATTTAGGCACCTTTTCTGCATAAGGTTTTATTTGAATACGCAGCTTGTTGATAGCCTGTTGGCACACCTCACTATCTGCCTGAGGCTTCTTGAAGTTTTCAGCAAGTACAGCCAGTTCCGGAGCTATTTTCTTTAGAATAACATGTTCCACATTCTTCTGAAGGGTAGACCGCAAAAGTTGAAAGCGCTCTGCATCTTTCAAGTTTAAAACAAACTTCTGAGGAAACAGATCTTTCCTGATTGCCTCCAGCATAGCCACCAATGAAACATTATCCACTTCCAAAGCAGCAGCAATGCTTTCGCACTCTTTTAAAGTAAACTTTCCACTCTTTTCAACAATAACCCGACGGATTTTAGTTATCTCATCCAACAAATATGTTCTATCCATAATACCAAATTCATAAAAAGTCTCTAAAAATACATATTATTTTCACCAAAACAACTCTTTTCACGACTTTTTCACTCGTATAGGCCTATTTATCACGGTTTTCCGTGACAAACTATATTTTACTTTGGAAAAATTAATAGAATCTGAGAGAACATTTATAAGATACCAAACGTTATATTAACAAAACCATAATTCAAGACAAATTATGAATACGTTATTAACATCTTTAATGCTTATAATTATGACTCACGAAATGCCGAAACTTCCGTATGCAAATAATGCATTGGAACCTGTAATCAGTCAGCAAACCATAGATTTTCACTATGGTAAACACTTACAGACATACGTAAACAACCTCAATAACCTGGTACCGGGTACAGAGTATGAAAACAAAGATCTAGTGACTATAGTAGCCACTGCACCGGATGGAGCAATTTTCAATAATGCCGGACAAGTATTAAATCACACTCTCTACTTCCTGCAATTTTCTCCGAAACCCGTTCAAAACGAGCCTACTGGAAAATTAGCAGAAGCCATCAAACGCGACTTTGGAAGTTTTGACAACTTCAAGAAAGAATTCACAGCTGCCGCTGTAGGATTGTTCGGATCAGGTTGGGCTTGGTTATCAGTAGATAAAAAAGGTAAATTACATATTACCAAAGAAGCCAATGGCAGTAACCCTGTACGTTCAGGATTTACCCCCTTGTTAGGCTTTGATGTTTGGGAACACTCCTACTATCTCGATTACCAAAATCGCCGTGCCGATCATGTAAATGCTCTTTGGGGTATCATTGATTGGAATGTAGTAGGCAGCCGGATGAAATAACAACAACATCATAAACTCTTTTTCAAAAAAACGCACCTGCGGGAATTATCAGTCCCAAAGGTGCGTTTTGCATATCCTATCTAACATATTTTAAAGAAAAACGTTGGCTACTGAAAGCTTTTATCATTAACTTTGCTAACATAAACGTTTATCAAAAGAAATGAAGCTCATTGTAGTCACAGCACCCACATTTTTTGTGGAAGAAGACAAGATTATCACGGCACTCTTTGAAGAGGGGTTGGATATTCTACATCTGCGAAAACCGGAAACACCTGCAATGTATTCCGAGCGACTTTTAACGTTGATACCAGAAAAATATCACAGGCGTATCGTCACTCATGAGCACTTTTATCTAAAAGAAGAATTCGACCTCATGGGCATTCACTTAAATACGCGCAATCCGCATGAACCGCATGACTATTCAGGTCATGTCAGTTATACCTGCCATTCTGTAGAAGAAGTAAAAAGTAAAAAGCATTTTTACGACTATGTATTCATGAGTCCCGTTTATGACTGCATATCCAAGGAAGGAATTCTTTCCGGCTACACACCCGAAGAATTGCGTGCGGCAGGAAAAGAAAGAATCATCGATACTAAAGTCATGGCTTTAGGTGGAATTACTCCCGACAATATTCTGGAAATAAAAGATTTTGGATTTGGAGGTGCGGTAGTACTCGGTGATTTATGGAACAAATTTAATGTCTGTACAGACCGGGATTATCTGGGCGTTATCCGCCACTTTAAGAAACTAAAAGAAATGGCGGATTAAAAAGTTAAAAAACATCCATATTAAAATTTCCCATATTCCTTATACTCTGCACTGGCAGGTAAAGTAAAGTAGAAAGTAGATCCCTCTCCTTTTTTCGACTCTACACCAATGCCACCGCCATAGTGCTCTACAATGGATTTTGTGATGGAAAGACCTAAACCTGTACCACGAATATTATAGTTCATCTTCACAAAGCGCTCAAAAATAGCACGGCGGCTTTCTTCATCAATACCACAACCTGTATCAGCTACGTAAAAGTAAAAACTATCATTACTCAGACGACGGTATCCAATTCTGACACTACCTTGTTCTGTAAATTTCAATGCATTCTTTACCAGATTATTAATCACCTGCGCAAAACGTACCCGATCAATCATTAAACGACATTGAGGCAGTTTCTCTACAAACTCGATCTGAATACCCGATGATCTGGGATGTGCATTCTCAGCAGCACATATTTCCTGAATCAATGCATTTACATCCACATCTCCATCTTTATATTCCATTGTATTGGCCTCTATTTTCGAAAAATCCAATAAATCATTGATCATCTGAACCAGGAAGTTTTTATTATCATTGATTTCTTTCAGAAAAATCATCCGCTCTTCCCTACTTAAATTATCAGTTTCAGCAAGCACATTTGTAAATCCTACGATAGCATTGAGCGGCGTACGTATTTCATGCGTCATATTGGCAATAAAGGCATTCTTCAATTGATTACTTTCCTCAGCCACTTCATTCAGTTGCTGCAATGTTTTCAAACGCTTGGTTTTATTGATGGACACAACAATCATAATAACCAGAAGCAATAAAATAATTACTCCAAAACAAAGCAGCAGTATTTCATTCTTCTGAAAAAAATCAGTAGCCCAAAGAGCATATAATGTAGAAAAATCCAGGTTCATAAAGTTGGTGATTAAAATATTAGGTAATCAGACAGTTTAAGTGCTGGCAAAGATAACAAAGAAAAAACAAATATTTGATTATTAGATACATGTTTTTCCAAAAAGATAGGCTGTAAACCTATTTAAAAAAGGTTTACAGCCTATAAATGTAAGATTTTAGAGTATTTTACTTCAAATCTTCAATAGCCGCCTGAGCCGCCGCTAACCGTGCTATGGGCACTCTGAACGGAGAACAGCTCACATAATTCAAACCAACTTTATGGCAGAACTTCACAGAAGAAGGCTCACCACCATGTTCACCACAGATGCCGCACTTCAAATCCGGACGGATAGCACGACCTTTTTCAGTAGCCATACGTACCAGCTGTCCCACACCGTTTTGGTCGAGAACCTGGAACGGGTCTACTTTCAAGATTTTCTTTTCCAAATAAACCGGGAGGAAGGAAGCAATATCGTCACGTGAATAACCGAATGTCATCTGTGTCAAGTCATTCGTACCGAATGAGAAGAATTCAGCAGAAGAAGCAATACGGTCGGCAGTCAAGGCAGCACGAGGTATTTCAATCATTGTACCCACCTTAAAGTCAATACTGTCACCCACTTCAGCGAAAAGTGCAGCAGCTTCTTCACGAATCACCTTTTCCTGTTCTTTGAACTCATACAAGATACCAGTCAGCGGAACCATGATTTCCGGATGTGTTTCCACGCCTTCCTTCTTCAGTTCCAAAGCAGCACCAAGAATGGCACGCGTCTGCATCTGAGTAATCTCAGGATATGTATTACCCAAACGGCATCCACGGTGTCCCAACATCGGGTTATGTTCGCAAAGCGATTCTACACGTTGCTGGATATAGTGCAGACTAACACCCATAGCATCCGCCATTTCCTGCTGACCTTTCAAATCGTGGGGAACGAACTCATGCAAAGGAGGATCAAGCAGACGAACAGTTACCGGACAACCTTCCATAGCCTGGAAGATACCCTTAAAGTCAGCTTGCTGGTAGGGCAATATCTTAGCCAACGCTTTGCGACGTCCTTCTGCATCTTCCGCAAGAATCATCTCACGCATAGCCTTAATCTTTTCACCTTCAAAGAACATGTGTTCCGTACGGCAAAGACCGATACCAATAGCACCAAAGTTGCGAGCCACAGCAGCATCATGAGGCGTATCCGCATTGGTACGAACCTGAAGTTTCGTATACTTATCAGCCAGATCCATCAGTTCTGCGAAATTTCCTGAAAGTTCAGCTGCTTTCGTTTCTACCTGACCTTTATAAACCACACCTGTACTACCATTCAATGAAATATAATCGCCTTCTTTCAGCAGAACGCCATCTATTTCTACCGTACGAGCCTTATAGTCAATATTCAAAGCACCAGCACCCGACACACAACACTTACCCATACCACGGGCCACTACTGCTGCATGAGACGTCATACCACCACGGGCAGTAAGAATACCTTCTGCAACTGCCATACCGGCCAAGTCTTCGGGAGAAGTTTCGATACGTACCATTATAATACGCTTACCGGCAGCATGCCATTCTGCAGCATCATCTGCAAAGAACACAATTTGTCCAGTAGCTGCACCCGGAGATGCAGGAAGACCGCGAGTCAGAACTTTAGCTTGTTTCAAAGCAGTCTTATCAAATACAGGATGAAGTAATTCATCCAATTTATTGGGTTCACAGCGCATCAAAGCTGTTTTTTCATCAATCATCCCCTGATGCAGCAGATCCATTGCAATCTTCACCATAGCTGCACCGGTACGTTTACCGTTACGCGTCTGGAGGAACCAAAGCTTGCCTTCCTGAACGGTAAACTCCATATCCTGCATATCCTTATAGTGGTTTTCCAATTTAGTTTGCAGCATATCCAGCTCCTTGTAGATTTCCGGCATAGCCTCTTCCATGGACGGATATTTGGCTGCACGCTCTTCTTCGCTAACGCCTGCAAGTTCTGCCCAGCGT
>ULXS01005517.1_pt1 | contig 17310 bp, 9 predicted proteins | sample 1961421 | NCBI WGS metagenome assembly ULXS01 (sample SAMEA4835842, study PRJEB28245) | human gut metagenome | biome: gut microbiome; material: fecal sample | place: Denmark | collected 2008
CAAGAACATTGTTTCCAGCCTTCCAGATCGACTTCATCCAGACACACCGGAATCGTGACGCTGTATTCCTGACCGGGTGCAAACTCCCGGTAGTTCAAGGGTCGCTGGAAGGTCATAGTGCCAATTTCCCTGTTCAGAACGCGCATTTTCCCCTGTTGCGTCCTCAACACCGTCACGAAAAAGAAATCGGACGTTTCGTCGTTGATTTCGTCCGGAATCCGGACAGGCTCGTTTCCTTCGTTGCGGAAGCGGACTGTGATTTTGCCTTCCGTGAATTGGGAAGTATCCGCAATGGAGAGGGTCAAGGGCGCCGGTTCCTCCGCAACAGCCATGCTGCGGGTTTCACCTTCGCTGACCGGAGGCATGAAACAGGGAGGCTCGATCGTTCCAGGTTTCGTGATAAACCTGGGCACATTGTTCCACCCCATCGCGTCGGCCAGACGAATGACATAGGCGGTTGCCTCGTTCAGGGCTTCCTGTCCGGCGCAATAGGGTCTGTCATTGGCATCATCCGGCAACGCCAGTACATAGGCTGATGTCTCCGTCCAAAGATCCAATGCCATTTCATTGGCAAGAGCCTGCATGAACTTCACGGCTTTATCCATGTTCGGTTCTTTGTCGCAGGAGATAGTCTGATTTTCAAGCATTTCCTGTATTTTGGAGTCCTTCCAGTAGAACTTGTAGGCATCCTCCCATTGACGGCGGTGGTGTTCTTCGTGGGCGAGGGAAGCCTGCGGCGTGTGCCATGTGCCCACTCTTCCGCGGGCCTGGTAGCCGTTCATTTCGTTGACCGCTTCGACGGCTTCTTCTTCATTGAGAGGGGGATCAACATAGGGATTCACGTAAATGCCTTCATACATAGTTAGCTTGGCTCCGGCAGAAACGGAAACAACACGACACCTCCATACGTTTTCCGATTCATCTTTGCAAACCGTTACGCAAATCTTAGGTCTCAAGCTACTTACATTGCAGTCACCATTCCCTTCCAAATAGACGGGTTCCGGTTTCTCAAATTCCAGTTCCACTTCCTTGGATGGCTCACAGGTGATAGTGGATTCCTTTTCAATCGTCCACAATTTGATTTTGGGGGACGACGAGAATTCGCGCTTCATCGTCGAGTTGCCTTCATACTTCCCTGCCTGAATGGGTTCCCTGTCCATCGTGACGTTGAACGCGGCAGCGTTGTTGCTGACGGGGGTGTAGGAGTTGTTGGTCCACGACAGGGCCACCTTGTAATAGCCAGCTTTCAGAAACCTGGAATCGGTTTCAATATTCAGCTTGCCGTTGGGCGGTGTCCCATCCTTTTTTATAGCTTGCTCACCGGCAATCGTCAGGCTGCCTGTGTCGTCGGCTTCTACGCCGAAATAATACAGGCCGTCTTCCTCGACCTTGATGAACATTTCCGGCGCTCCGGCGCAAGTGGCGTGTTCGCACGCCGAACCGTCAAAGTTGAACGTCATCGCGTCAACTCCGAGCGTCTTGCTGATAAGAGGCTCATTCCCTTGATAAATGCAGACGGGATTAACTGCCTTGTTGATTGGTATATAATTGTTCATTGCTATTGTTGTTTACTTTTTGGAAAGACTGAACCATCAGACTTCCGGTATTCTGGCGGCGTTCCCTGAACCCATCAACACGTTTAACGCGTAGTCCCCCCTCATTCGGAACGAAGAGGAACGACCTCCCCTCTAATTTTACGTGCTGCCGTGAACTTGCAAAAAAACTCCTGGTGCATTTTTATATCCTGATTCACGCCATTTTGGAACAAAGTTGCTCCATATAGATCTGACAACAGGCACGGGCGGCATTCCGCCGCACAATCATGATGCCTTAAAAAACAAGCATTCTCTCCTTCTCTGTCCGTTCCGCCAAAGAAAAAGGCTGTTTCCAGAGAGTCCTTCACTTAAAAACAAAGCATCTTTTCCAAAAACGAGATTGACACCCGCGGTTCTTTTCCCTAGTATCCGCGCACAGCATCAGCGGCGGGGTAGCCAAGTGGTAAGGCGACGGTCTGCAAAATCGTTATTCGCGGGTTCGATTCCCGCTCCCGCCTCCAAGATGTTGTCAAAGCCGGTTCAAGTCGCGTTCGTCTAGCGGTCCAGGACTCCCGCCTTTCACGCGGGCAACACGGGTTCGAGTCCCGTACGCGATGCCAGCTTTTCTTTTTTCCGACTTGCACCGGAATCTTTTTTACGCCATCCCCGCGGGATGATTCTGGATTTTTTCTCCTGTTGTGGTACAGTAGCTTCCGTCATGGCAGCCCAGAACGATATTATGCTGAACGGAGCCCCGTACGAACTGGCGGAACCCTGTTCCGTCTCCCGGCTTCTGGAACTTTTGAACATGAAAGGCAAACCCGTCGTCGTGGAACACAACGGGGCCGCGCTCCTGCCGCAGGATTTTTCCCGGGTGACGGTTTCTCCCGGCGACCGGGTGGAAATCGTCTCCATCGTCGCCGGCGGCTAGGGTTCCGCTTTCTGGAACAGTCTTTTCCAATCCGTCATCGCCATGCCATCCATCCACGTCATGTCTCCCACCCTTGCCAGCCAAGTGGCGGCAGGAGAAGTAGTGGAGCGCCCCGCCTCCGTTGTGAAGGAACTGGTGGAAAACAGCCTGGATGCAGGAGCCAAATTCGTACGGGTGGAGATACGCCGCGGAGGCGTGGGCATGATCAAGGTGACGGACGACGGCAGCGGCATGTCACGGGCAGACGCCGAGCTGTGCACCAAACGGCACGCCACCAGCAAACTTTCTTCCCTGAAGGAGCTTTTTGAAATCACACACTTGGGATTCCGCGGAGAGGCTCTGCCCAGCATTGCCAGCGTTTCCCGCTTCAAACTCTGTACCAGGCAGCAGCAGGATTTGGAAGGCTGGGAAATACGCATTGACGGCGGCCTGGAACACGAACCGAGAAGCTCAGGCGTCTCTCCCGGCACCGCCATTGAGGTGGCCGACTTGTTTTACAATACTCCAGCGCGCCGCAAGTTCCTCAAATCCGCAGAAACGGAAGCTTCCCATGTGGAACACCAGATACGCCTGCATGCCCTGGCTTATCCCCAAGTACGGTTTGCCTATAAGCGGGACGACCAGCTTGTTTTCGACCTTCCCGCCACAGCGGATCTGCGCGTCCGCATTTCCGCACTGACGGATGCTGCCACAGCAGCGGCCCTGATTCCGATAGAAACGACCATCGGCCCCGGTATTTCCATCACGGGATTCCTGCTCCCTCTTTCCGAAGCCAGACGCACCAGAAAAGGGCAGTACGTCTTTATGAACACGCGCCCCGTGGAGGACCAGCTCATTAACAGGGCCATTCGGGACGGCTACGGAGGCTTCCCCACCGGACTGCATCCGGCGCTTTTTTTGTATATGGAGGTGGAGCCCGCTCTGGTGGACGTCAATGTGCACCCCGCCAAGAAGGAAGTGAGATTCCGCCGTTCCGCAGACGTGGTAAATACCATTGTGGAAGCCATAGCCAACACTCTTCAAAAGCATGCCCGGCAGGAAATCCACGCTGCCGCCGCGCCGGAGCCGGAGAGAACTCTTCCTCCTGCCCATTCTACCACCGCGCCATATGGGGAAATACCCGCCCGTTCCACCAACCCCGGTTCTGCTTTCCCGGCGGCCGCCAGACCGGCCCCTGCTTCTTCCGCCGCCCAACCGCCGCTTTCCTCCTCTGCCAAACAATCCCATGGGGCTGTCCCTCCCCCCACCCTCCGGGCCATTCCCCTGAAACAGGTTCCCGCCACCCAGGGAAAACTGGATTTTCACCGTCAGGAGGATGAAGAGACGGCACGAAACGCCCATGAAAACGCAGCTCTGGAAAGGGATGCCTCCGCCGGATTTTCCTATCTGGGAACACTCCGCCAGCAATTCGCCCTGTTTGAAACGCCGGAAGGCCTGGTTCTGATGCATCCCAAGGCGGCCCGGGAACGCATCATATTTGAACGGCTGCGCGCACGCCGGGAAGCCCCCATGCCGTCCCAGCAGCTTCTGGATCCGGTGGTGCTGGATCTGGACCCGCGGGATTTTGCCGTCATCCGGCAGTTCGCCCCGCATTTTGACCAGGCCGGCATGGCCGTTACGCCCTTTGGACAGAATACAATCAGAATAGAATCCATCCCCGCACTGCTGGAACTGGAAAACGCACGCGCTTTTCTCCTGGAGCTGGTGGACCGTCTCACCCAGTCCGAATTCAGCCGAAATGCCAAACGCGTGGCTTATGAGACCTTCATTGGGGAATTTGCCAGAAAATCCGCCTGGAGGGAGCGCATTTCCCCTCACCGGGCCCCTGCCATCCTAAAGGATTTGCTTGCCTGTGAAGTGCCGTACTGCACCCCGGGGGGCAAACCCACGCTGGTGAATTATTCCGTTCCGGAAATTAAACGTAAATTCGGCCTACAGGCATAAGGGAACCTTGTTTTCCGGAAAACAGGCTGAAACGCTGCAAGATTTTACGGCAAACGGAAAATATGCAGCCAAAGACGGATTGACGCCCGCTTCCGCAGTATATTTATTTTCCCTTACCGATACTCAGTTTTATTTCAGCCGCAGCAAGGGGCAGAAACTCTCCCTGGCAACAGGGAGCATTTTACCCTGTCCGGCTACGGACACCTTTTCCGTCTTGTCCGCCAGAACTCTGGCATTCGGACGCATCCTCCCGCATACAACAGGGAGCTTGCTCTTGGCAAGGAAGTTTCCCGCGTTTATACTGCAGCCTTCCAGATAAATTCCCAGCCATGCCAGACTCTCCCCCCAGCACCTCCCCCGCTCCGCGCATTGCTGAAACTGCCGCCGGGAAAATTCTGGCGGGCCTGCTGGCCCTTTTTTACATCTTCCTGGCAACGACGGCGGCAGGCGGGGAATGGCACACCCTTTTCCTTCCCGCCTGCTTTCTGGCGGCAGCCCTCCTGCTGTTCTGCTTCTGTATTCTCCGGGGATACAAGATTCCCAGCCCCGGACTGCCGGGCTGGCTGGCCCTGGGGCTAGGAGGCGGCTATTTCCTTGTCCGGGCATGGTTTTCCCCCTGGTTTTATTATGAGAGCGTAGCGGATCTGGGCCTTATCGCCACGGCCATCGTCATGTTCGCGGCGGGAACGTATGCCGGAGCCGGAAACGGGGAAAAGAGTATTCTTCCCGTACTGGCTGCGGCATTGGGGCTGCTGAATGCCCTGCTGTGGGGGTATCAGAACATAACGGGAACGGAAGCCTCCTGGTTCAGACCGGATTATTCCCTGTTCGGCACGGAAATCCGCAACATCGGATTGTTCGGATACAAAAATTTTTCCGCCCATTTCCTGTCCGTCACCGGTTTTTTCCTTTGCGCATACAGCATGGCTTCCGCCAGAAAATGGGGCATCCGCCTGTTCACGGGATTGGCGCTCATCCTCGTTTCCTTCACGTGCGGCTCGCGGTCCGCCTTCCCAAACGCCCTGGCTGGCGTAACCCTGTGCTTCTTTATTTATACCTCCAGCGTTTTCCGCAATAACAGAAAATTTTACACGGCGTCCATCCTCTTTATTATCCTGCTTTTCCTGGGCACGTCCTATGTCGTGTTGGATTTGTCCCGGGGAGCGGGCAGGCTTGCCGCCCTTCTGGATACATTTTCCTTCGGCAACCGGCTGGACCTGTCCAAACTGGCCTGGGCGCTGGCGGACCAGGCTCCGCTGTTCGGTCACGGCAGCCGGATGTACACCAATCTTTCCACGGAGTTTTTCTCCGAAGCCAACCTCCCCAATTTTGCCCACCACGAATACGCACAAGCCGCCTGCGACTACGGCTATGCCGGGCTGGGGCTGATGCTGGCTCTGCTGGCCCTGTTTCTTATTTCCGGACTCCGGAGCGCTCTGAAATTGTCAGGAGAACATCAACGGCCCAATCCCCTGGGACCGGCGGCGTTCTGCGTATTGTGCATCGCCGCTTTCCACGCCTATGGCGAATTCATCTGGCATAACCCTGCCTTGCTTGGAGCCAGCGCCCTATGCGGCGGCATTACCTGCACGGCCCCTCTTTCCAGGGTGAAGGCTTCGCGCCGAGCCGGCCGTTGGCTTCAAGCGACCGCCGCACTGCTGATGGCCATATTGGCCCTGTGTTATGCGTTTCTGGCTTTTCCGGTCTGGAAAAACTCCCTTCAAGCCGTCCCGGCTTCCTCCAGCAACCGGCTGCCCATGCTGGAAGAGGCCGCCTCCTGCAGCCTGGACCCGGATTTGGTGCGGCGCAACATTCTGCATGCCGCAGGCAGTTCTCCTCCCCCAAGCCCAGCCCGGCTCAAAGCATTGGAGCATCAGGAAGAAAAAGCGGAATTACTGAGCCCCGGAAACCACGGCCTGACGGCGGCCAAAAGCCTCCTTTACATCCTCCAGGGACGCCTCACGGAAGCGGAACAGCTGCTCCGCCCGTACGTAGAGAGCCCCGGCAGGTTTGATGACCGAATGTTCGCCTGGACTACCATTTACAATAATATGCTGTATTCCTGGAGTACAGCCATTGCTGCCCAGTCCCCCGGACGCGCCCTGTCCATGGCCATGACGGCCCAGCGCCTGATGTCCGCCCAAACGGACCGGTGGCTGTATTATGGGGCCCTGGATCCCGAAGTCAGGAAAAAACACTACTCGCGCCTCAATGAGCTCAAGATGCTCATCATGATGCTTCAGGCCCGCGGAACGACGCCCGACCCCTCCTGGCGGAAATAGTATTTTTCTGGCGGCCAGCTATCAAAGATTGCAGCGTTTAATGATTGAACAGGATGTATCTCATGCTGAACAGAGGCGCCGGCAACCATCTCTGCAAACATTACTGCCAAGACAAAAAATGAACAGTACATGACGCTTGAACAAGCGGAACGCATTTGCTATGCCATGAACTGCACACCAAACGATATATTAGAATTTATGCCAGAGGAGGCAACGCAACATGACCGATAAAGAATTGAAGAAGCTGAAGGATGATCTCTGGCATTCTGCGGATATACTTCGTGCGGGCGCCCACCTGGCTGCCAATAAATACGGACAGCCTATCCTTGGTTTGATTTTCCTGCGTTATGCCGACATCCTTTACAAGCAGTACAAGGAGGAAATTGAGGCTCGTTATCACAAACTCAAAGGCACCCGTATGGAAAAATCTATTAAAGAGATTTCCATCGAGGTTTGTGGTTTCTATCTGCCGCCGGAGGCATATTACGATGCCATCAACGACGCTCCTGATGATGCCAACAAGGCCACCCTTGTGAAAAAGGCCATGGCCGCCATTGAAGAGGACAACGATAAAATGGCCGGTGTTCTGCCCAAGGAAGTATACGGACAGCTTGTGCCGGAGGAAGAGCCGGATCTGCTCTCCAAAATTGTAAAGGTGTTTAAGGACATCCCCGAAAATATCAGCGTTGACCTCTTCGGTGAAATTTATGAATTCTTCCTGGGCAACTTCGCCTTGCAGGAAGGTAAGGACGGCGGTACCTTCTATACCCCCGCCACGGTTGTTCGATATATGGTGGAGGTGTTGCAGCCGACTTCCGGCGACAAGATGTTCCTCGACCCCGCCTGCGGTTCTGGAGGTATGTTTGTCCAGGCAGCTCGATATATGCACAACCATAATGCCAGTGCTGCGGATATGATGAAATTCCGTTGCTACGGCGTGGAAAAAGAGCCGGACACCGTTAAGCTGGCAAAAATGAATTTACTGCTGAACAATGTGCGTGGTGAAATCACCGAGGCGAACTCCTTCTATGCCGACCCCTATGATGCCGTTGGCAGATTCGACTATGTCATGGCAAATCCGCCCTTCAATGTAGATGAGGTGGTGTATGAGCGTGTGAAGGACGATGCCCGTTTCAACACCTACGGCATTCCGAAGAACAAATCCAAAACAGCGAAAAAGGCAAGTGACAAAAAAGAAACCGTCCCCAATGCCAACTACCTGTGGATTTCCTACTTTGCCTCGGCACTGAAAGAGACGGGCAAAGCCGCCCTCGTGATGGCGAATTCCGCCTCCGATGCCGGAAACAGCGAATACGATATCCGCAAGAAGATGATTGAGGAAGGTATCATCAGCCAAATGGTGACACTGCCCTCCAATATGTTCTCCTCGGTGACGCTGCCTGCCACCCTGTGGTTCTTTGACAAGGCAAAGGCGCACACCGACAAAAAGGAGGAAATTCTGTTTGTGGATGCACGAAATGTGTTCACGCAGATTGACCGCGCCCATCGTAAATTCAGCGAAGAGCAGATTAAGAACCTGGGCATCATTTCCCATTTGTACGAGGGTGATACACAGGCTTTCGCAGATTTGATTGCAGAATATAAAACTGCCCTTGCCGCTGCTCCGGAAACCTCCGAGGACAAGGAAGAAAAGACCAAGGCATACTGGCAGACACAAATTGATTGGCTTACCGAGCGTTTTCCCGATGGTGTGTACTGCGATGTTATCGGTCTTTGTAAGATTGCCAAGCTGAACGGCGAGGACGGCATCATCGACCAGGACTATTCCCTCAACGCAGGTCGGTATGTGGGTGTGGTTATTGAAGACGATGGCTTGACTGCAGAGGAATTCAAGGCGGAAATGCAAAGATTAAGTGCTGATTTTGAGAGTTTAAACATCGAATCTACACAGCTCATCTGCGGTATCTCCACAAAACTTAAGGAGATGGGGCTATGAGTTGGGAAATTGTAAAACTCTGCGATTGTTGTCAAAGCATAGCTGATGGGGATCATCAAGCACCACCAAAGGCCGAATCGGGTGTTCCGTTTGTTACTATTTCAAATATTGACCACTTTAATCGTTTTGATTTTTCTGATACGATGTTTGTTCCACAGATGTATTATGATAAACTGGACAAAAGGAGAAAAGCTGTCAAAGGTGATGTGTTGCTTTCTGTTGTTGGTTCATTTGGTATTCCAGTCCTAATAAAAGATGATACGCCGTTTGTGTTCCAACGACACATTGCTATACTTCGGCCAAATCCTAATATCATTATGCCGGAGTTCCTTTACTATACAATGCTTAGCAAATCATTTTATGCTCAGGCAGATGCGTATGCTGTAGGTGCGGCACAACGCACTATCAGCTTAACATCGCTTCGAAAAATGAAAATTGCGATTCCGCCTTTGGAGGCTCAAAACGATATAGTTGCCATACTATCCCAATACGATTCCGCTATCGAAAACAACAATAAACGAATCAAGATGTTGGAGCAGATGGCGGAGAGCCTGTACAAGGAGTGGTTTGTACGCAGGAAGGGGTGTGGTTGGAACTTAGTTAAAATGAAGGACTTTGGTTACTCGTTGGAAAGCGGTTCGCGTCCTAAAGGAGGCATCGATGCTTCCCTTATCGATGGAATCCCAAGTCTTGGAGCCGAAGCAATCGGGAAATTGGGCGAATTTGATTATTCCAGCATTAAGTATGTGCCCGCAGAATTTTACAAAAAAATGAAGCGTGGTCATGTATGCGATAACGATATTTTGCTCTACAAGGATGGTGCTTATATCGGGAAAGTGACATTGTTTATGGATGAATTCCCGTTTAAGGAGTATTCCATCAATGAGCATGTTTTTATTGTTAGAAGCAACAACCCTATATATCAGTATTACTTGTATTTCACGCTGAAATTACCGCAGTATTTCACACAAATGCAAAATCTAAACAGAAATGCTGCACAACCGGGGCTGACGGGAAAGGATATTGATCTTCTTAAGCTTTATTTGCCGGATGAGGTAACTATCGCAAAGTTCAATGCAGCGGTAGAGCCGATGTTACACAAGATATTCATTCTCGCAAAAAGCAATCAAAACCTTACCAAACAGCGGGATATGCTCCTGCCTCGGCTGATGAGTGGTAAGTTAGAAGTGTAAATACGGGAGGTGACAAAATGGCAAAATATATTACGGAAGATGATATTGAGATAGCCGTTTTAGACAGACTTTCCCACCCTGACTTTGGGTATGATATCATAAAATGCGATGCCGACCCAAGCAAGCGTGAGAACCTCGATGACGGCACGGGACGCTCCTCGAAAAAGGAGTGTGTTTTGCCCTGCGTTTTGAAGGCTTCTCTTGTCAAGATTAATCCCCACATCCCCGAAAGCATCATTGACGATGTGGAGAAAACGCTGATCCGTGATTTCACAGGCACGGACATTGTTGCTACCAACTATGATTTATATAATAAAATCCGCAATCAAATCAAGGTCAAGGTGCGCCGTAACGGCAGGGATGACTTCGATTTCGTAAAACTGGTGGATTTTGATACTCCCACCAATAACACCTTCACGGCAGTGTCGCAGATGTGGATACAGGGAAAGCTGTACTGGCGCAGGCCCGATGTGCTGATTTTCGTCAATGGTCTGCCTTTGGTGTTCATTGAACTGAAAAACAGCGTGGTGAAGGTAGAAGAGGCCTATAACAAAAATTTGCAGGATTACATCAAGGACATTCCCAATCTATTTGCTTTTAACCAAATCTGTGTCCTGTCCAACGGTCTTGAAACACGGCTCGGCGCCTTCAATGCCACCTATGATTATTTCTTTGAATGGCTGAAGGTAGACAGCGAAAAAGAAAAGCCCGACCGCGCCGGTATCCGTGACAGCGGTGTGTCTATCGTATACTTTATTGACGGCCTTCTCAAAAAGGAGCGACTTGTCGATTATATTGAAAATTTCGTGCTGTTCGATAACCGCAAGTATAAGATTATCGCTAAAAACCACCAGTACCTGGGTGTCAATAACCTCGTCCGTGCTGTGGAACGGAAAGAGGAACTCAAGGGTAAGTTGGGTGTATTCTGGCATACCCAGGGCAGCGGCAAATCCTATTCCATGGTGATGTTCGCCCGTAAGGTGAAACGCAAAATCACAGGCAATTTCACGTTCCTGGTGATTACCGACCGAGATGATCTGGATACGCAGATTCACAAGAATTTTGTGCGCACAGAGGTTATCGGCAACAACGATGAGTGCCAGCCGAAAAATGGTGAGCAGCTCCGTGATTTCCTGCAGAAGAACAAGGAATTTGTGTTCACGCTTATTCATAAATTCCGTTATGACAAAACCAAGAAGTACCCTGTGCTGTCCACACGCAACGATATTTTTGTGATGGTGGATGAGGCGCACCGCACACAGTACAAGGATTTGGCTGAAAATATGCGAGCCGCCCTGTCGAATGCAAACTTCATCGCATTCACAGGCACACCGCTGTTGGGCTCCAAGAGACTGACCAATCAGTGGTTTGGCGATTATGTTTCCGAGTATAACTTCGCCCAATCTGTAGAGGACGGCTCTACCGTGCCGTTGTTCTACAGCCGCCGTGTGCCGGAAGTAGGTCTGACCAACGATTTCCTTGACGATGACGTGGTAGATATTATCGAGGAGGAAAACCTCAATGATGATGAGGCGCGGCTCCTTGAAAATTCCGCCTCCCGCATTTTGGAGGTTATCAAGCGTGATGACCGCTTGGAGAAAATCGCCAGGGATATCGCACATCATTTCCCTCGCCGTGGTTTCCTCGGCAAAGGCATGGTGGTGTCTGTTGATAAATACACCGCTGTTACCATGTATAACAAGGTGCAGCATTATTGGGCAGAGGAAAAGAAAACCATCATTGCTGAGCGTAATACCGCCAAAACAAAGGATGATCGTGCCAGGCTGACCGCTATCCTTGATTATATGAATCATGTGGAGATGGCAGTCATTATTTCCGAAGAGGCGGATGAAGTGAAGAAGTTTGCCTCCAAGGGTCTGGACATCACGACTCATCGGGCAAAAATGAATGCAATCACCGTTGACGGAAAGGATATCGAGGATAGATTCAAAGAGCCGAATGACAAATTGCAGCTCGTTTTCGTGTGTGCGATGTGGCTCACAGGCTTTGATGTCAAAAACCTTTCTACCCTTTATCTGGACAAGCCGATGAAATCCCACACGCTTATGCAGGCTATCGCAAGAGCCAATCGCGTGTATCCCAACAAGCCTTGCGGCATCATTGTGGACTATGTGAATGTGTTTAAGTACATGAAAAAGGCACTTTCCGATTATGCCGTTCCCGATGATGAAACTCTTATGCCAGCGAAAAATGTGGATGAACTGATTGATCTGCTCAACTCCTGCATTAATGAGGGAGATGCATTTTTGCAGACGCTTGGCGTGTCCCTGGACAGCATTCTTGGGGAAAGCAGTACATTCGATAAACTTGATGCCCTCCGCAGCGCATACGATACAGTGGTCGCAAATGACGAAAGCAAGGATAAATTTAAGGTTATCACAAATAAGATGATTAACCTATACGAAGCATCCAAGCCGGAAATCTTTGAGCGCCATTGGGATAATGAGAAATTCTCACCCCTTGCCTATATCCACGGCCTGTTGCATAACAAGATTGATGATGAGAAAATCCAACGTGCCAGAAATCGCATGGCTACCGTCCTTGACAGCAGCGTTACCTCTGCTACGGCGGAGGACAAGCAGAGGGAATATGCCATCCACGGCACGAAGGTGATTGACCTCTCCAAAATCAATGTGGATGAACTGCGGGCAGAAATCAAGAAAGCCGTTTATAAAGCAGTGGAAATTGATGACCTCAAGGCATTCATGGAAACGGCTTTGCAGAAGATGATCAGCCGGAACTGTACCCGTCAGAAGTTTTCACAGCGGTTTAAGGGCATTATTGACCGTTATAACGCAGGCGGCTCGGAAAATGAGGATTATTACGAGCAGCTTGTAAAATTGCTTGAGGAAATGCAGAAGGAGCAGGAGCGCCCCAAGGCGGAAGGCCTGTCCGAAGAGGAACTGGAAGTTTATGACCTGCTCGTCCGTGGTAAAAAACTGACACAGGAAGAGGAGCAAAAAGTCAAACTGGCTGCGAAAAATCTGTTCAAGAAACTGACAGAGGAGAAAACCGAATTGCTCGTTGTGGACTGGTACAAGGATGACCAACCAAGAATGAAGGTGAAATCCGCCATTGAGTATGCCTTGAATGAGGATTTGCCGGATAGCTATGACAAGGATTCCTTTGATGCCAAAACCAACCTTTTGCTCAATCACTTTATAGATATGGCAATCCAAGGCTATGGATGGATTGCTGCATAGTACAAACAGAAAAAGTCCACACTCAAGGTTTTATCCTTTGGCGTGGTCTTTACTTCTGTTGCCGCCCGAAGAAAATCGGTTAAAAATCAGTTTTTGCACTAATCCCTAACCGCAAATCCCTTTATCCGGTTTCTTTTTTACCGGATTCCACGTCAGCTTATTCGTCCACGGAACACAGAGCGTACTGCAGCCAGAAAGATGAAAAGCCGACAGTTGGCGCAGCAAGTCCGCACAGGCGTTACGCCGGAATTTTAAGCGGATTCAGCTATCTTCCGCCGGAAGCGGCAGCCTCTCCGGAACAGAATCGTTTGTTTCTTTTTCCCCCAACCGCGGACTTCCCCGGTTGGCGGTCCCGTAAAACGCATGTCCCGACGCAGCTCAACAGAAAAAAACTTTCCCGGCTCTATTCCTTTATCGAATCTTTTTGTATGAACATAACCATCAAACGAATTTATGACCCCAAGGAACCCGGGGACGGATACCGCGTCCTGGTGGACCGGCTCTGGCCCCGCGGCATTTCCAAGGAAAAAGCTTCCTGGGACGAGTGGCTGAAGAACATAGCTCCATCCACGGCGCTCCGCCAGTGGTTTGCTCATGATCCAGTCAGATGGGACGCATTCCGCAAAAAGTACGACGAGGAACTGGATGGAAACGGAGAAGCCGTTTCCCATCTGCTCCGGCTGGCGCGGAAAGGGAAGGTTACGCTGCTGTACTCCGCCAGAAATACGGAGCACAACGAAGCTGCGGCTCTGAGGGATTACCTTTTGCAACGGTTTGCTTCATAAATAGAAGCATATTCCTGCACAAACTCCATCCGCAAGCCCCAAATGCTGTCACGGGAACCTATGATACGGCAGGATTTCTTCTCTCGTTCATGAACAAGCGAAGAAAATGGAAAGGAGGTGAATACAACATGGCCAGCAGTTCCCACATGGGTGGAAGTCATAAGGGCAATTCCAAAAAACGCTCCGAGACTACCACAAGCAAAACCGGGCGGCGCATCAAACGCGATGCTTCAACCGGGCAGTTTATGAGCGATAAAAGCTCAGGCTCCAAGGAAAAACATTAATGCCCGCGAGTTTTCCGCCTGATTCAGGCTCCGGATCCGGTCCGGAGCCTTTTTATTTTTCTCCGCATCCGGAACACGAGGAAGTCTTCCGACATCCACTCAGGCCCAACTCTTCAAAAGCCTGAAGGCCCAGCGCTTCAGGGGCTTTCCGGTCTCCGCGAATCACAACGGCAAAAGGCTCTTCCCTGCCCGGAACGTAATATGCAGCCCGCAGAACCAGTTCCTCTCCATCCGGATGAGCGTAAACACCCACGGGCGTGGAACAGTTCGCACCCAGACGTACCAGGAAAGCCCGTTCCGCCAGCGCACAGGCAAAAGATTCCGGATCATTGATGCCTTCCAGCATTTCCGCCGTCTCCCTGTCCGAGGAACGGCATTCCATTCCAACGATGCCCTGCCCCACAGCAGGAATAAAAACTTCCACCGGCAGGGGACGCATGTAAAGTTTTCTTCCTTCCACAAGGGTCTCCGGCGCGTACAGCCCCAGGCGTTCCAAACCGGCCCTGGCCAGAATCACGGCATCCCAGCCGGGATGTTCCACCAGCTTTCCCAAACGCGTAGGCACATTCCCCCGCAGATTTTCAAACCGCAGGCCGGAACCCCAGTACGTGCGCGCCATCAGGCGTCGGCGCACGCTTCCGGTAGCCAGCGTTCCGGAACCGTTCCAGTCCGGTTCTTTCGTGATAAGCACATCCTCCACGGCAGCACGGGGCAAGACGGCGGCCAGCGTGAAGCCGGAAGCAAGCTCGCTCGGCACATCTTTGAGGCTGTGCACCGCTACGTCAATGCGGCCATCCCGGAGGGCGGTCTCCAGTTCCTTAATGAAGATCCCCTTGTCCACCATGCCGGAAACGCGGGCCACATCCGCCAGAGGAACATCCGTGCGGCGGTCCCCAATAGTATGGATGATTTCACAGCGCACGTCCAGTTCCGGATAACGGAGGGAAAGGGCAGCACGGACCATATCCGCCTGGGCCAGGGCCAGGGCGCTCCCGCGGGTGCCGATGATGAGGGTATTTTTACTGGTCATAAAGAGCGGAATCCGGAAAATATCTGGAGATGCTGTCCCGGATGATGGCCTCGCACCGGGAAACCTCCTGCTCCCGGCTGCGCTTGGCTTCATCCGCCAGCTGGGTGAGGGTATCAATATCGTAGAGATACACTTCGTCAATATCCGCCACGTCTGGAGAAATGTTGCGCGGCACGGAAATATCAATCAAAAAGAGGGAGCGGTATTTACGGGAGGCACGCAAAGGCAGAAGCGTTTCCCGGGTGATGATGCAGTGGGGAGCAGCGGTGGCGGCCACCACCACGTCAATATCCCTGAGATAGTTCCCCCACACGTCATACCGGATGGCCTGGCCGCCGATCATGCCCGCCAGCTCTACCGCACGGTCAAAGGAGCGGTTGGCCACATAAATGCCCTCAGCACCCCGGGCACGCAGGGCGCGCCCCGTAACGCGGCTCATCTCGCCCGCCCCCAGAATAAGGACGCGGGTGCCGGAAAGATCCCCGAAAATTTGTTCCGCCAGCTCTACTGCCACGGATCCCACGGAGGTTGCCCCGGCATGAATCTGGCTTTCCGTCCGCACTTTTTTACCGATAGCAAAGGCTTTCTGAAAGGTTTTGTTGGCGCAGGCCGCAGTTACTCCGGCATCCAGGGCCGTCTGGTAAGCCGTTTTTACCTGGCCGAAGATTTCCGTTTCCCCCAGCACCATGGAATCCAGGCCGCTCAGCACGCGGCACAGATGGCTTAAAGCATCTTCTCCCTGATGGCTGTAAAAATAAGAAGCCATATCCAGTTCCCCGCGCCCATCACCCAGAAAATGGGATAAAATGTGCTCCTGCGCATTTTCCGGAGCGTTGGACCAATAATAAATTTCCATGCGGTTGCAGGTGGAAAGCACAACGCACTGGTCCACTCCAGGAAGGGAACGGATGCGCTGTCCTTCTTCCCGGAGCTTATGGGACGGCACGGCAAACCGCTCCCGTATTTCCACGGGAGCGGTCCGGTGATTCAAGCCTAAACAAACCATTCTCATCAGCTTACCAGGAAAATGCTCATGGATGCAATAAAGAGGGCCACGCAGCAGCAGGCCAACATCCTTCCCGGAATGCCGCGGCGGTAGATGAACCACAGCAGGACGCTGTAGCCTGCCGTGAGAAGAATGACAATGGAGGTCTTGGCCGCATTAATGGGGAGATTCCCCCGCCACCCAAGCCATTCCCCAAGCAGAAGAAGGAGGAATGCCACAAGAACCAGGCGCTTCATGCTGGCTTCCAGTGTACGGATGGGAGGAAGCACACGGCAGGTGCCGGGAATCCGGTGTCTTTTAAGACATTCATTCTGCATGCAGAACGCCGCCCCCGCGGCAGCGGCCAGGCCGCCGGCTCCGTAGGACATCATGGCTATGCCCACATGCGCCGTCACCCAGAAGTCATGCGTGCCCTGCACGTCCGCTCCGGAACGGCCTATCAGCAGGGAAAAAACCGTCAGCACGGCAATAGCCGGAGCCGTAAAGATGCCAAGCACGGACATTCGGTAAGCACGTCCCAGCATCAGATAAAAGAGATTGATGCTCCAGGAGAGGAAGAAGAGCACCTCTGAAGCGCCGCGGATGGGACACATTCCCGTCTGGTACGCTTTGACGCATAGCGCCCCTGTCTGGAGAACAAAGAGGCACGCCATCCAAAGATGGGCATATAAAAACCGCCGGCCGGAAGCCAGCAGGCGCCATCCCAGCCCTGTGAAAGCCAGGGAGAGGATGAGAGAGGCAATGGCCCACCAGTTATCGTTCATAAATCCGGCCCGGAAATGGTTCAGGAACGCAAATCGCGCTCAATGACGGCGTATGCCTGGTGGTTATGGATGGATTCAAAATTTTCCGCTTCCACCCGGTACCAGCTGAAGGCGGAATGACTCTGCGTTTTCAACGCCACGTTGCGCACCAGATCTTCCACAAAGACAGGGTTTTCATAAGCCTTTTCCGTCACCCATTTTTCATCCGGCCTTTTCAGGACGCTGAACAGGGAGCAGCTCGCGCAGGATTCCACCAGGTCAATCAGGTCTTCAATCCAGACGGGCCTGGAAGCAAAACGCACGGAATAAGTAACCAGCCCGCGCTGGTTGTGGGCTCCGTAGGCACTCATGGCCTTGGAGCAGGGACAGAGCGTC
>ULXS01002084.1_pt1 | contig 17039 bp, 9 predicted proteins | sample 1961421 | NCBI WGS metagenome assembly ULXS01 (sample SAMEA4835842, study PRJEB28245) | human gut metagenome | biome: gut microbiome; material: fecal sample | place: Denmark | collected 2008
GTTCAGGTCCCAAGAAAGTATTGGAAACCATTCGCCAGGCAAAGGCTTCGCTAAAAGACGGCGTATCATTGGTGGTATTCCCGGAAGGTGCCCGTACTTTTACCGGACACATGGGATATTTTAAGAAAGGTGCATTCCAGTTGGCAGATGAATTACAGTTGGAAGTGGTGCCGGTCACTATCGACGGATCATTCAAAATTCTGCCCCGCACGGGCAAATGGATACATCCGTACCGCATGATACTGACTATTCACGATCCGATCCCGCCCAAAGGACAAGGTATAGAAAACATCAAGGCGACGATGGCCGAAGCCTACGCCGCCGTAGAAAGTGCTTTACCGGAAGAATACAAGGGAATGGTGAAAAACGAGGATCAGGACCGATAATTACAGGTAGTTAGTTCTGTGTAGCGGCGCTCTCCTCCATACGCCGATGTTCCTCTATCAATTTCATATTCTCTTTAGCTTTATCGAGGAATTCCCTCACCAAAGGACTACTCTTGAAAGTTTGAGGGGCTGTACGGATGATATCCTCTATCTGCGGTGTCATGATGGGATAAGGCAGTGTACTGCACATCATCATGAATACGCTGGGACCAAGGACATTCTCATAATTGGTGGAAATGAACTCCTTGATATAGTCATTCATCTCTTTTACCAAGGCTTCTCCCTCCTGAGTCAGTTGTTCGTGGATGTCATCCAATGCGGCGCCATCCAGTACCATACGTGCCTCTTTCTTTTCCAGTTCTTCAATCTTCAATTCAAGCGAATTACGCTTTTCGATGAATTCATACAAAGCATTGTTTAGCGGCGTACCTTTAGCGGTGAGTTGAGAGTTGGATATGGAGACTTCAATCTTACCGTTCTCAAGTACAAGAGGCATGATAGCCTCATCATTCATGTAGAGCGTCACCATCATTACAGAGTCCGACGGACCACTCGTAGAGAACAAACCGTGTACCACTTCGGCGGAATCAATTGCTATCCACTGCCCGTCGCGGAGCGTTTTCAGGTATAACATCTTACCATCGAGGCTGGTCACCGATGACACACCCTCCACTTTATACTTGCGGCTGCACGAAGCAAAAAGCACGAGCAAAAGCATTAAGGGCAAAATACGGTTCACATTCATTCTAATCATGCAGGAAACGATTTTTATGAAACACGATACAAAGGTACAACCTATTCGGGCTGTAAAGAAACTTTTTATCAATATTTAATTTTTGCTCTCTTTTTTCCATTAATAATCCTTATAAGGAGGGAGAAAAGAAAGGATATTTCATTTAGTTTACTTATTTTTGCAGTGATAACTAACAAAATGTAAACCCTGTAACTGAAACAAGATAATCTCCTATGTCAACTTATGCTCCTTTTGCCAAGCCTCTTTATGTCATGCTGAAACCGGTAGGCGCCGTATGCAACCTTGCATGCGATTACTGTTACTACCTGGAAAAGAGCAAGCTATACCAAAATAACCCCAAGCACGTTATGAGTGAGGAGTTACTGGAAAAGTTTATTGAAGAATACATAAATTCGCAAACCATGCCGCAGGTAATGTTCACCTGGCACGGTGGAGAAACTTTGATGCGCCCGTTGTCCTTCTACAAAAAGGCTATGGAACTGCAAAAGAAATACGCCCGCGGACGTACAATAGACAACAGTATACAGACCAACGGAACCATGCTGACGGATGAATGGTGCGAATTCTTTCGTGAAAACAACTGGCTGGTAGGTGTCTCTATCGACGGCCCGCAAGAATTTCACGACGAATATCGTAAGAATAAGCAAGGTAAGCCTTCTTTCGTAAAAGTAATGCAAGGGATCAATCTGCTGAAAAAGCATGGTGTGGAATGGAACGGCATGGCGGTAGTGAACGACTACAATGCCGATTATCCACTGGAATTCTACAACTTCTTCAAGGAAATAGGCTGCCACTACATACAGTTCGCCCCCATCGTAGAGCGCGTATTCCGGCATCAGGACGGACGTCATCTGGCCTCACTGGCAGATCGTGAAGAGATGGCCGAACTGGCGGATTTCTCCATCAGCCCTGAGCAATGGGGCAATTTTCTCTGCACTCTCTTTGACGAATGGGTGAAAAAGGATGTAGGTACCTATTACATTCAATTGTTCGACTCTACCCTAGCCAACTGGATAGGCGAACAACCGGGCGTATGCTCCATGGCAAAGACTTGCGGACATGCGGGAGTGATGGAGTTCAACGGAGACGTATACTCCTGCGACCATTTTGTATTCCCCGAATATAAGTTGGGCAACATTTACCAGAAAACGCTGGTGGAGATGATGTATAGTGAAAAGCAGCAGGCTTTCGGACAAATGAAGCAGCAATCATTGCCCACCCAATGCCGGGAGTGTGAATGGCTGTTTGCCTGCAATGGCGAATGTCCTAAAAACCGCTTCGCACGAACAGCAAGTGGCAAACCGGGACTGAATTATCTGTGCAAGGGATATCATCGCTTCTTCAGCCATGTAGCGCCATACATGGACTTCATGAAAAATGAACTGATGAACCAACGTCCGCCTGCCAATGTAATGAATTTCATAAAACAATAAATTGTATAAACAGATAACAATGAAAATTAGAACCTACTTAGTAGCGCTAGCAGCGCTGGCGTTCGGCTCTACAGCACGTGCCGACGAAGGAATGTGGTTACTGCAACTGATGAAACAGCAGAACTCCATTGAGTTGATGAAAAAACAAGGTTTGAAACTGGAAGCGGATGATTTGTACAATCCGAATGGAGTATCACTGAAAGATGCTGTAGGTATCTTTGGCGGTGGTTGTACAGGTGAAATCATCTCGCCGGAAGGGCTGATTCTGACAAACCATCATTGCGGATACGCTTCTATCCAGCAGCATAGCAGCGTGGAACATGACTACCTGACCGATGGTTTCTGGGCAAAAAACCGTGGTGAGGAATTGCCTACTCCGGGATTGAAATTCCAGTTCGTTGACCGTATCGAAGACATTACGGACATCGTAAACCAAAAGATCGCTGCCGGTGAAGTAACTGAAGTAAATGCACTCACCCGCCCGTTCCTCAATAAACTGGCTAAAGAATTGTTCGAGAAGAGCGATCTGAAAGGTAAAAAAGGCATCGAAGTACAAGCTTTGCCGTTCTATGCCGGAAATAAATTCTATTTGTTCTATAAGAAGGTGTACACAGACGTACGTATGGTAGCCGCACCTCCTTCTTCTGTAGGCAAATTTGGTGGTGAAACGGATAACTGGATGTGGCCCCGCCACACGGGTGACTTCTCCATGTTCCGTATCTATGCCGATGCTAACGGTGATCCCGCAGAATACGCAGCATCAAATGTACCTTTGAAGACCCCCAAATATCTGCCTATCTCTATCAAGGGACTGGAAGAAGGCGACTATGCCATGATCATGGGTTTCCCCGGAAGCACAAGCCGTTACCTCACCGTATCGGAAGTAAAGGAACGTATGGAAGCACAGAATCAACCGCGTATCACTATACGTGGCGCACGCCTCGCCGTGTTGAAAGAAGTGATGGCTGCCAGCGACAAAACTCGTATTCAATATGCCAACAAGTATGCCGGCAGCAGCAATTACTGGAAGAACTCCATCGGTATGAATAAAGCGATCATTGATAATGATGTACTGGGTACAAAGGCAGAACAGGAGAAGAAATTCGCAGAATTCGCTAAAGGTAAACCGGAGTATGAAGGTGTGGTAGAAAAAATCGATGCCATTGTAAACCGGACAATGCCGGTGACCGGTCAGTATTACTACCTGATGGAAGCATTCAGTGGTGCCATTGAATTCGGTAGCCCGTACATGGTTATGGATAACCTGAAAAAGGGATTGGAAGAAAAGAACGACTCTCTCATCAATAAGTCTCTCGAACAGTTGAAAGAGGTCTTTGCTGACATCCATAATAAAGACTACGATCATGAAGTAGACCGCAAAGTAGCCAAAGCTATCTTCCCGGTATATGCCGAAATTATTCCGGCAGAACAACGCCCGGCTTTCTACCAGGTTATTGAAAAAGAGTTTAAAGGCGACTATAATGCCTATATCGATGCCATGTATGACAATTCCATCCTGGCAAACCAGGCCAACTTTGACAAGTTCATCAAAAAACCTACGGTAAAAGCTATCGAAAAGGATCTGGCAACTCAATATTCACGCGCCAAGATTGAAAAACTGATGTCACTGGCACAGGAACTGAACAGTACTTCCCAAGAACTGGCATTGCTGCACAAAGCATACATCCGCGGACTGGGCGAAATGAAAGAACCCGTTCCTTCTTATCCGGACGCTAACTTTACCATTCGACTGACGTATGGTAACGTGAAATCATACAACCCGCGTGATGCCGTACATTACAAGTACTACACTACTACGGACGGTATTCTGGAAAAGGAAAATCCCGAAGACCGTGAATTCGTAGTTCCTGCCAAACTGAAGGAGCTGATACTGAAAAAAGACTTCGGACGTTATGCTCTGCCCAACGGTGATATGCCGGTTTGCTTCCTCAGCACAAACGACATCACCGGTGGTAACTCCGGTAGCCCCGTGCTGAATGCAAACGGTGAATTAATCGGTACTGCTTTCGATGGCAACTGGGAGTCTCTCAGCGGTGACATCAATTTTGATAATAACCTGCAACGTTGTATCAATCTGGACATCCGCTATGTACTGTTCATCCTTGAAAAACTGGGAGGATGCGAACATTTGATTAAAGAAATGAACATAGTTGAGTAACAGACCACTCTATTGGGGAATGACTCTATAAGTGAATAGGAATGAAGTAACGATTGAACCTAATTCACTCGTTACTTCATTCCTATTCAGCCGTTACTTCATTATCCCCCCCCTTAAAAACCCTTCTAAAGCACTTTTGTATGAGAAGAATTTTACTTTCATTATTTATTACATCCGCCGGGCTATTCGCCCGCGCCGACGAAGGCATGTGGATGCTGACCGATCTGCAAAAGCAGAACGAAGTCGCTATGACAGAACTGGGATTACTAATCCCGGTGAACCAGATTTATAATCCTGACGGCATCGCCCTGAAAGATGCAGTGGTTCACTTCGGTGGCGGTTGCACAGGCGAAGTGATCTCTGCCGAAGGATTGGTACTGACCAATCATCATTGTGGCTATGGTTCTATCCAACAGCACAGTACAGTGGAGCATGACTATCTGACAGATGGATTCTGGGCAATGAACCGCGAAGAAGAGCTTCCTTGTAAAGGACTTACCATTACTTACATTGATGAAATCCTGGATGTAACAGACTACGTCAACGAACAGTTGAAGATAGATCCGGATCCCAACGGTACAAACTACCTGTCGCCCAAATACCTGAAGGAAGTAGCCGAGCGCTTCTCTTCCGAACAAGGCATTGCCCTGACACCGGGACGCAAGCTCGAACTGAAAGCTTTTTACGGTGGTAACCGCTACTACCTGTTTGTTAAAACCACTTACAGTGACATCCGTATGGTAGGTGCACCCCCTTCTTCTATAGGTAAATTCGGAGCGGATACCGATAACTGGATGTGGCCGCGGCATACGGGTGACTTCTCTTTGTTCCGCATATATGCCGACAAGGACGGAAATCCGGTGGAATACTCCAAGGATAATGTTCCCCTGAAAGTGAAAAAGCATCTTACCATCAGCCTTGCCGGCTACAAAGAAGGCGACTTTACTTTCGTCATGGGATTCCCCGGACGCAACTGGCGCTATATGATTTCCGACGAAGTAGAAGAACGTATGCAAACCACTAATTTCATGCGCCATCATGTACGTGGTGTTCGCCAGGAAGCATTGATGGAACAAATGCAGAAAGATCCTGCTGTACGTATCCATTATGCCAGTAAGTATGCCTCTTCTGCCAATTATTGGAAAAATGCCATTGGTATGAACGAAGGACTTATCCGCCTGAAAGTACTCGACACGAAACGTGCCCAGCAGGAACAACTCTTGGCTCGCGGACGTGAACAGGGCGATGATTCTTATCAGAAAGCATTCGATCAGATACGCAGTATCGTTGAGCATCGCCGCCCTGCCCTCTATCATCAGCAAGCCATTCAGGAAGCATTGGTGACAGGCCTGGACTTTATGCGCATCCCCAACACTTCTGCCATGCTGGCTGCCCTGAAAAGTAAGGATAAGGCACAGATAAAGACTGCCGCTGATAGCTTGAAGATTGCCGCTGACAAATACTTTGCTTCCGTACCTTTCCCTGATGTGGAACGTACAGTCGCCAAGAAAATGTTGCAAACCTATATGCAATATATCCCGGCGGAACAACGCATCAGCATCTTTGAGGTCATTGACAAACGTTTCAAAGGTAACAGTGATGCCTTTGTCGATGCTTGTTTCGACCACTCTATCTTCGGCAAGAAGGAAAACTTTGAAAAGTTCATCCGAAAACCGGGCTCGTATAAGTTGGGATTTGACTGGATGGTACTGTTCAAACATTCCATCACAGACGGACTGTTGCAAACCGCCATTGCTATGGCAGACGCCAACAAGAATTACAATGCCGCACACAAGGTATGGGTAAAAGGTATGATGGACTTGAAACGGAGTGCAGGTACTCCCATTTATCCGGACGCCAACTCTACCCTACGCCTCACCTATGGAAAAGTATTGCCTTATGAACCGGCTGACGGAGTGGAATATGGTTACTATACCACCCTCAAAGGTGCCATGGAAAAGGAAGATCCCGACAATTGGGAGTTTGTGATTCCCACCAAATTAAAACAACTGTATCAGGCCAAGGACTTCGGACGCTATGCCATGCCGAATGGTGAAATGCCTATCTGCTTCATCGTGAATACAGACAACACCGGTGGTAACTCCGGCAGTCCGGTATTCAATGCCAAAGGTGAGCTCATCGGTACAGGTTTCGACCGCAATTATGAAGGACTTACAGGAGATATAGCCTTCCGCCCCTCTTCACAGCGTGCAGCTTGCGTAGACATTCGCTACACTTTATTTATCATAGAGAAGTATGCCGGTGCCTCACATATTATCAAGGAGCTGACAATTACAGAATAAGAGCAGTCAGAAGCCTGTTTGGAATACTAGACTCACCCCTACAAATACCACCACGCAGTACTTGTAGGGGTGTTTCTTTTAGAGGAATTGATTTCCAGTGGAAAATGTTTCATTATGACAAGTATTCTAAAAAATAGCCAAAACATGCCCTAAACAGACATAAAGAATAATGATGCGTGAACAAAAAGTACCACGAACTGTTCACTATACAGACAACGACACTAATATTGTATTTATAAAAAAATGAATTAATAACAGAAAGGAAAAGATTATGGAGAAATTTGAAGAACTTATACAATCAGAAAAACCTGTTTTAGTAGACTTCTTTGCAACTTGGTGTGGCCCATGTAAGGCAATGCATCCCGTATTGGAAGAGCTGAAAGGACAAATCGGTGATGGTGCCCGCATCGTGAAAATCGATGTAGACCAACATGAGGAACTGGCTGCTAAGTATCGTATACAAGCGGTACCCACTTTTATCGTATTCAAGAAAGGTGAAGCCGTTTGGCGTCATTCCGGAGTTATTAAGGGCAGTGAGCTGAAAGGCGTCATTGAGCAAAATTCATAAAGAACAAACATTATGAAGAAAGTACTAACATTTGCCATTCTGATTTTTGCCAGCGTACTGACATTCGCCTGCAAAGATGGAGCAAAAGCACAACCCAATGAACCGGAACAGAAAGAAGCCAAGAGCGGAGAAGTAATCGTAATGAACAAGGATATGTTTATTAAAGATGTATTCGATTACGAGAAATCCCAGGACTGGAAATATAAGGGTGACAAACCCGCCATCATTGACTTGTATGCCGACTGGTGTGGTCCCTGCCGCATGACAGCGCCCATCATGAAAGATCTGGCAAAAGAATACGCCGGAAAAATCGTGATCTACAAAGTAAATGTGGACAAAGAACGTGAACTTGCCGCATTATTCAACGCAAGCAGCATTCCTCTCTTTGTATTCATTCCGATGGAAGGAGAACCTCAGCTTTTCCGTGGTGCAGCTGATAAAGCCACTTACCAAAAGGCAATTGAAGATTTCTTGTTAAAGAAGAAATAATATATAAGAAAAAGTCACTGGAGTTATGTATGAATGAGGAGTGGCATATCTTTCCACTCATTATTGTACATCTCCGTGACAGTGTGATAACCAGACGCTTGCAGGGCCATCAAAGCTTGCAGGCGTCCGTTGTTTATACGCTCCGGGTAGTGGGAATCACTATTAACCTGTACACGGATTCCCTTTTCAAGCAATACAGGGAAGTAGCGTTCATTAGGATAGAAAGTGTCCAATTCCAGATAAGATTTTGTATTAATCTCTACGATATATCCTTTCCGGGCAATAGCATCAAAATATTCCTGAATCAAAGCATCATACCAAGGTTCATCCAGTAAGCCGGGATGATAAGCAGATGCGTTATAGTGCATTTTGTCAGCGTGACCGATAATATCAAAGCCACCCAATTCCACCATACGCATCAAGCGGTCGTAATAAAGATGTACCACTCTCACCAGGTCACCATTGAAATGTTTATCCACAAGTCTGCGGAATTTATCAGCCGTCACATCCACATCCACTATTTCTCCCTTATCATCATAAAGCAAGTGCACAGAACCGATACGGTAATCCAACGGCAATTCGCGGAAACGGGCAACAGACGGATTGCTCTCCTCATTCAGATAATCAATCTCCAGACCAATATAGAGTTCTATTTGTCCTGCATATTTAGCCTTCAGGCGACGGAACTCGTCCAGATAGTCATCCATAGAGTCCCACTCCATAGTCCACGCTGTAGAAAACGGCAGAGGGGCATGGGAAGAAAATCCATAAGAGGTAAATCCTTCGCTTAGGGCAAAGCGGATAAAGTCTTCCATATTAGCACGTCCGTCGCAATATAAGCTATGACTATGATAGTTCGTTAAATTTCCAGTTCTATTGCTCATAATTTTATCATCTTATCACCCTATCATTCTTCTATCTCACTAAGTTCCAGCCAACGCATGGTCTTTTCATCAATCAAATCCGTAATCTCGGGCAAACGCTTTGATTTCTCTGTGAGTTCTTCTACGGATAAGGTGCCACTGCACAGGGCAGCTTCAATGGTTTTCTTTTCGTCCTCCAATGTAGCGATTTCCTGTTCCAGCTGTTCAAACTCCCTTTTCTCTTTAAAGGACATCCGGCGTTTTTCATTCAGACGCACTTTAGCGGTTTTATCTTCCTGCGGTTTAGAGGCTTCTTTTTCTTTCTCCTTTTCCAGCCGGGCTTTTTCTTCTTTCCAGTCACGATACTGGGTATAATTTCCGGGGAAATCACGGATATCTGCCTGACCGTTGAAGACTAACATGTGGTCTACTACTTTATCCATAAAGTAGCGATCGTGGCTTACTACGATAACACAACCCTTGAAATTCTGTAAATACTCTTCCAGCACATTCAGGGTAATGATATCCAGATCATTGGTAGGCTCATCCAGCACAAGGAAATTAGGATTACGCATCAATACCGTACACAGATACAGGCGACGGCGCTCTCCACCACTCAGTTTATAAACATAGCTATGCTGGGTTTCGGGAGTGAAGAGAAAATGTTGCAGAAACTGGGAAGCGGTCAGCTTTTTACCATTGCCTAACTCTATGACTTCGGCGATATCCTGTACCACATCAATCACTTTCATCTGCTCATCGAACTGTAAGCCATCCTGCGAATAATAACCGAAACGTACTGTTTCTCCGATATCAATCGTTCCGCTATCAGCCTTCTCCTCTCCCATCAGTATTTTGATAAAAGTAGATTTGCCGGTACCGTTATTACCTACAATGCCCATCTTTTCATAACGGGCAAAAATGTAAGAAAAGTCTTCTAATATTTTAAGGTCACCAAACGACTTGTACAGATGGTCTGCTTCGAATATCTTGCTACCGATGTAGGAGGCCTTTACTTCCAGTTTCACATTGTCGTTATTAAACCGTTGTTTAGCTACTTTCTCCAGTTCATAGAAAGCCTCTTCGCGATAACGCGCTTTATGCCCGCGGGCTTGTGGCATACGACGCATCCATTCCAACTCTGTGCGATACAGATTGTTGGCACGGGTTATTTCAACATTCGTTGCATCGATACGCTCTTGACGTTTCTCCAGGTAATAGCTATAATTTCCTTTATATTGATAGATCTGACGATTGTCTATTTCAATGATTTCAGTACAGACACGGTCGAGGAAGTAACGGTCGTGCGTCACCATGAGCAGACTGAGGTTTGTGCGGCGCAGGTAATCTTCCAACCATTCAGTCATATCAAGATCGAGATGGTTGGTCGGCTCATCCAGAATCAGCAGGTCAGGCTCAGTGATAAGGGTATTGGCAAGCGCCACGCGCTTCAACTGCCCACCGGAAAGATGCTTTACTTGCTGATCGAAGTTTCTTATCTTCAACTGGGAAAGAATTTGCTTGGCCTTCTGCTCATACTCCCATGCTTTTTCATGATCCATGCGCACCAGGATTTCGTCCAAACCGGGATGCCCTTCTGTTTCCATGCAACGTTCGTACTCCTTTATCAGTTCTACCGTACTATTGCCATGATGGAAACAAGCTTCCAGAACGGTCAGTCCTTCAGGATATTGCGGGTCTTGTTCCAAATATCCGACTCTAAGGTCACGACGAAAAGAAACGGTTCCACTGTCATACCCTTCTTTGCCGGCAATAATATTCAACAAAGTAGTTTTACCACTGCCGTTTTTGGCAATTAGTCCGATACGTTGCCCTTCGGCCACACCGAGCGAAATATTCTCAAGCAATACCAAATCACCGAATGACTTGGTCAAATTTTCTATCTGAAGATAACTAATCACAGTTTAAGATTTATGATTTATAATTTATGGTTGGTCAGCAAATGATCAGAGTAAGGATTTGTAGGTTTCTGCCAGATTACAAGATTCCCCTGCCTTCACTTTGCTCCACACTAATTTCATGGGGTCAATCCATTCTCCGGTAGTAAGGTTCTGCAATACAGGAACTTCACGATTACCATCTATCAGGGTCATCCATTCTAACCCATCTACTTCATTGGCAAGAATCACACAGATGGCAATACCGAAGGAAAGCCATGCTTCTTTCTTCTTCGGACCGATAGTTCCACTATCAATGACCTGTTGCATGCTGTCCAAATCTTCTTCCATACCCTGGAAATCTTTTTTCAGTTGTTCTTTTACAGTAGTGGTCACCCACTCAAAAGCCTCATTAATCTGGTAGATTTCGGACAGGCGGACAGGTATAAGCTCTGCCGGATATTTCACTCCTTCTTTACGTATTTCCAATGAGGCGATAACAGCTTCGGCCTCTGCCACGGATGCTCCCTTACTTACCGTAAAGGAACATTCAAAGGCAACATCATCCACACCGGTAATCCAAAGATGAGAAGTATAATAAGCCCCTTCTTCTTCAAACATCTCCTTACTGTAAGCACATGCCAAACTTCCTATTTTAACGGAGACTGCCGAAGGATTGTCTTTCAGTTCCTGACGGGTAACTTCCCGACCATACATAGCGTTACCTTTATATGCAGAGATACGAAAATTTCCAGTCCACTCACTTGGATTATAGAAGAGAAAAGAGCCTTCCCCATCTTCAAACTCATTCCAGTCCGCGGGATACAGCATGGAAAACCATGCTCCCGGAGAGATAAATTTCTTGCTTTGTGCCATTGCTATTCAGAGGTTAATAACGAGGCCACCTGACCTCGTTCGGCAAAAGTAACATTACATCCGTTGATATGCAAACAAACAGAAACAAAAAACAGCCGATTCTCACGAACCGACTGTCCCAATCATCATCTATGAATGAAGACCGTTACAGTCTTCAATATCTTATTAAATCTCTATGAAACTTCAAAGAAAATCATATTTCTGTTTCCGAGCGCAAAGATAATCAATGAAATATATAGATTCCCAATATTTTAAGATATTTAAATTAACGTTCTATAAACTATGGAATTTTATAGACTAATATCCCAAAAAGCAGCCGATTCTCACGAACCGGCTGCCCCAATCATCATTTATGAATGAAGACGGTAAAAGTCTCCACTATATCTTATTTCATATTAAACAAATTACTTTCAATCGGCTGAATCCCACCATACAGGATATGTCCAGATGTCATCATCATTATAGTTGGGTTGAATAGCTCTAAGCTGATCCGCATTATAATTGATTTCATGAGAACACTGCTTTATGCGCCGCCATTGTTTACCTTGTGGAATAGCCTTCAGTGAAGCTGCATTTACAGAATATTCATAAGGCATTTGCCATCCCATATAATTCTTATAATCATGACGACGCATATCGTTCCAATTCACAGTTGAGTAAAGCATTGCAATAAACTTCTGACTCATAATCTTCTCCAATGTAATGTCTAATGCAGTACCGATAGCCCCATTTAGAAATTCGTCTATCTTGGCCTGTTCCATTTGTCCCATTGAAGGACAGTCAGCATAAGCTGCGTCACCGGTCCATATCGTTAACATCTTATTCAGTTCATCTATATTGGCTTTAATGCCGTCTTTATAGGCATTGAAAGCTTCCGCTTTTTTGCCCTGCTTGAAGAGGACTTCAGCTTTAATAAAGCAAGCTTCGGAATAAGTAGCCCACAAATAAGGACTATTAGGGCGAACATAAACATTACCTGATGAGGGATACCAATTATCAACAGCCCGATAGAAAATGTTAGGTGTGCTGTAGACGCCTACAGAACCCGCATAGATACCTACATAAATAGAGTCTGATGCACGAGTGTCTATGGATGGATTCCAACCGCCATCTTTACGGCTGATAAAATTTGCCATACCATTCGGTATGCGAACATCCGATTGCATATCAACACCTGCGCCACGTCTCCAAACTTTAACTCCCTTCTCACTGAATTGACGCCAAGCTATAATCTTGTCGGTACGCGGATCTTCAATGCCTTTATTGTCAAAGTCTGTCAAGAGGTTAACAAGCCATTTTGTCGGTAATGTAATATGGCGGTTACCATTATAAGTTTGATTCCAATTATAATTGGTTTGCATAGGGTCAGTAGAAATAAAGTCTTTTGAAGACTCTCTAATATCCTGACATTCAATATAAGTATCGTCATCAATGCTCTGTTGAGCTTTACTTATACAATCAAGGATAGTTTCAGGATCATAATAAGCGGATTTCTTTGACATTTGATTAATAGTACGAGCCTTCAACAAATATGCCATCTTGATCCACTTATCAATATTACCACCATTCCAACTATCACCTTCGGACAACGCCGGCTGTCCCACTACCTGAGTCTTCCCAAACTGCTCAATGGCTTCATCAATGTCCTTTAAGGATTCGACATAGATGGTTTCACCTGTATCGTACTTAGGGTGAGGACTCACACTGTTAGCCTCAAAGTAAGGCATTTCACCAAACATATCAGCCATTAAAAGAAAGCCATAGGCTTTAAGTAATTTAGCAGCCCCTGCATAATGCCATGCTCCTGATTCGATAGCTTTATCATACATATCTACTAAATTCGGACCTGCGCCAACAAAGAATTGTTGATAGGAAGTAGTACTCAATGAACTTGTAGCCTCCCATTGCGCAGAACAACCGTCACGATGTGTGCGGGAAGTAGTAGTGAATGCCTGACAAATAAATTGCGAACGATACCCATGTGAACCGGTTGCATAAGCCAAGTGGTATTGAACCCACGGAAGTAAAGTTGTCACAGAAACAGCTGCCTGGGCCGGAGTGTTCGGATCCTCATTGACATCTAGCCAATCGGTACAAGAAGCAAATGTCATTAATGCTGCTATGCTTAATATAATTGATTTTAATAGTTTCATATTTCTAAATTTTAGTAGTTAATAAAATTAGAATGTTAAGTTAACGCCAAATGCAAAACTAGCAGTTGGTGGTACACAGCAGTAGTCAATGCCCGTTGCGCCAGAGCCGGAAATACCAGAGCCTGCAGATGAAGATTCAGGATCACCCCGATAGTTAGTAAATAAAAGCAAGTTGTTAGCTGATGCAGATATGTTTGCACGTTTTATACCCATCTTGGCTAAAAAAGCCTTAGGAAGCTCATAATTCAAAGAAATTGTACGAAGACGAAGTGAATTAACTTTAGTGATATAGTTATTACCTTCACGATAGTAATAATCCGTATAATATTTCTGAATTACTTCTTTACCTGAAACCTGAGCACCATTAAGGTTATAAGTTTCATTGGCATTAAATGTATAAGTTACATCTTTATAGGTATCACCGTCTTTCTGGGCACCTGTGATAGTCAACGACTCACGATTAGCAGTCAAATCACTAAGACCTTTACCAACCAAATAGTAATCCGTACCATTATATATATCACCTCCTATCCGGAACTCCCACAACATGTTGAATGTCCAATTCTTATAACTGATTGTATTATTGAAACCGCCTTGAACTTTAGGTTCACGGTTACCTATAAGTATACGGGTATCCTTATCGTAGGTAGGCATTCCATATTGGTCGAGAATAACCTTACCGTCATCAGTATATTTATAGTGATACCCGGAGATACCCAAGAATGGACCGTCATTGAATGACGCAGCCTGAGCGCCACCAAATTGCACATCTGTAACATACAATACTTCTGTACCTACAGGCAAGTTCTTAACAGTACCACGATTCCCGTAAAGATTCAGGCTTGCATCCCAAGTCCAGTCTTTAGTTTGTATCGGAGTGCCGCTGATTGTCAATTCCATACCTTTATTATAAACATCACCGATATTCTGGGCAAAGAATATGAAACCCGTAGATTGCGGACCACGTGGAGAAATAATCTGATCAAGTGAGTTATTAGTATAATAGGCGTAATCGAAACGCAAACGGTTCTTTAAGAAACGTAATTCAATACCTATTTCGGTTGATTCCGTCATCTCGGGTTTCAATACCGGATTACCACGACTCCAACTTGTTCCATATCCGGTTATCCCTCCAAGCATTGTTGCCGCATCTCCCAAATAAGTAGTTGTAGCATAAGGACTGGCATCTTTACCCACTCTGGCCCAACTTACGCGAAGCTTACCAAAGCTAAGAAAGCTATCATCCATCAATCCCCTGTCTTGCAAGAACTGAGTAAATACCAAGCTTCCACTGACGGATGGATAGAAATAGGAACGGTTTTCTATAGGAAGCGTAGAAGACCAGTCATTACGGCCTGTAGCAGTCAAAAACACTGTATTTTTCCAGTCGACACGGAATTCACCAAACGCTCCGACCAGACGGTGCTTACTACGATTTGTAACAAAATATTTATCAGCTGTTGAAATATTACCAAATGAATAGAAACCTGGAATAACAAAGTTCCAGCCATAACGATAGTTCGTTGTCGACTTCGTGGCATCTGTTGCGGTGCCAAGCATTAAGTTGAAGTTAAAATCACCAAACGACTTACTAAAGTTAGTCATTAAATTGGTAGACAAATATTGGTAACGAAGGGAATTTTCACTCATCATACCATTTTGCCAAAGATCTTTTATAGCTGCTCCCTCTGCAATTCGATTACTATTTTCCGTCGTATATGAATCAATACCCATACGATAAGAAATCCACCACCAATCCGTAATATCAGCTTTCACACTGAAACTACCCGTAAAACGTTCTGTATCATCCTTAAGTTTGTAGTTATCAAGCATCCAATAGGGATTTTCAACATCAGCAGATAACTCCTGCCGGCCTTCGAATATACGGTATTTTGAACCATCCTCATTTAAATAATGCTTCATATCATCACTACGAGCCCATCCATAAAGAGCAACCATAGAGCCTGTACCCGATGAGTCATGAAGTCCTGCAGATGTTAAGGTTTTGCCAGTACGAGCCTGAGAATAGGCAACATTAGCATTAAATGTAAGTATTTTCCATTTTTGCTCAGCATTGAAACGGAAAGTCGTCTTTGTATAACCAGTAGTAGGAATTATACCATCTTGGTCATAAAATGAACCGGACAAGAAAAAGTTACCAGTCTTGTTACCACCAGATACGCTCACATTAGTATCCCACGCACCACCATTCTGGAAGAAATCACCAACATTGTCATAGGCAGTTTCTCCTGCCGCATAAGCCTCTCCCCAAGAATTGGTAGTAAAATCATCCACTACGGCTTTACCATTTGAATCAAGGCCATTATAAAAGCCTCTTTTATATCTTGACTGAGTTTCGGGGAGAGATTTAACCCATGAAGTGAGATATTTTGCACTCAAATTTACTTCAACACTACCTTCCTTACCTTTCTTTGTAGTAATAAGAACAACCCCGGCCGCTGCACGAGAGCCGTAAAGAGCTGATGCAGCAGGTCCTTTAAGAATTGACATATTCTCAATATCTTCCGGGTTAATATCCATAACACGATTAGAACCTGTTGTGGCTGAAGCTTTCATTCCATCGTATGCAGAGTTGCCTATTATTGAAGTTGAATTATCATAGATAACACCATCAACAACGAACAAGGGTTGATTGTCACGTTCAAGTGATGTTCCACCGCGAAGAATAATCTGAGAACCTGCACCAGCTGCACCTGAGGTTTGCGTAATCGTTACACCTGCTACTTTACCAGCCAAAGAATTAATAGCATTAGTACTTTTGTTCTTCATCAGTTCTTTTGCATTTACATCATCCACTGCGTAGCCCAATGATTTACGTTCCTTCTTGATACCCATCGCAGTTACAACAACTTCACTCAATGTCTGAGTATCATCTTTCAAAGTAACATTATATACACTTCCTGTTCCTACTTTTATTTCAGCCGAAGTATATCCTACGAATGAAATTACTAATGTGTTACCCAGTTGGGCATCCACAAAGAAATTGCCATCAACATTAGTTACAGTACCTGTACCTGCATCTTTCACTAATACACTGGCACCAATGATAGGTTCACCTGTAGTGTCTACAACCTTACCTGTGATTTTCTTTGCTTGTTGAGTACTTTGGGAACTTG
>ULXS01037598.1_pt1 | contig 16842 bp, 22 predicted proteins | sample 1961421 | NCBI WGS metagenome assembly ULXS01 (sample SAMEA4835842, study PRJEB28245) | human gut metagenome | biome: gut microbiome; material: fecal sample | place: Denmark | collected 2008
AGGTATTACAATCTCACTATGATTAGTTCCCACTAACCTTGTTATTAAGAAACAAAAAATCACAATATATTGAATTATGTGAAATTATGTGAAATGCAACAAAATAGTTGATATAACATATAATATACTGTATACTATAGTTACAAAGTTAAGAGAGGTATATAAGATGACAATAAAAGAACTAACTGAATTATCTAAAAAACTAGAATGTGAAATTTGTAGAAACATGGCACTTGTTTCGATGCTGATGCATTCAATCAATTTGTTAGAATGGTTAAGGCTGAAAACGCTGGTGCATATAGGGCTGATACAACACAAATGTATTATAGCGCTGGTGCAAATGGTAACAATGGTCAACTACATGAAGTTAGAATAACAAATATCAATAACAAACTTGTAAATGTATACTTTGTGTATTATTGTTAAAACCGTCCTGAAGAGTCTTTGAAAATTAAGACGAAACACCCTTTCAGGGTGTCGGCGGTAAGCCATGAAAGAGGTAGAATATGAAAAGAAAAGTATTGATTGACGGTTGCGTTTATGCACTAGAGAAGAAGCCAAAATATCACGTACGGTAATGTGGGGATGTATATTCCTGTTATAGAAAACCGTCTTATGAAAAGGTAAGAGCATACAATCTTAATTATAAATGGTATATGCGTTGCGATACTGATAAATCTTGTATGTGGTATGGGGTACAAAGTCACACTTGCCAGCACTTCAGCGTTGCATTCTCGTGTTTAGCTGAAGATGTTGAAACACATGAAGTAATTAGAGTAATGGTATACAATACAGGTATGAACATATACGTATGGAAAATAGCTGATAATTTAGGTGAATAACACTTGACAATATCATATAACATATGATATAGTATATTCAAGAAATGAGGTAAGGTATTATGAAAAAGGAAACATTCAAATTAATTAGAAAGTATTATAATTCAAATTTGCAAATAGGTATGCCAAAAGAACAGTTTAAAACAAATATGTGTGGCTTCCTGAATGCCTTGTATTTTATGGATATGATTGACAGCAATGATTATTGCAAAGTTATTAATCATATCAAAAAAGGTACAATGCTAACAGCAAAAGCTATGAAATAAGAGATACGCAATCCCTGATTGCTATCTCATAGACGGACTCAAGAGATTGAATCCATCTATGAGGTAAAGCCTCTAAAAGGAGAATAAAATGGAAAAGAAAGAATTGCGTAAACAGTATTACAAAGCGGTCGAGAAAACGATTGAAATTACAATGGATGGTTTTGAGAATCTTTCGGATGATTTTGAAAAGGTTAACCGTGTATGGTATCTAGGCAAAATTGAAGATTTGGTTACGAATCTTACCTGTATGGGTTTGATTGAAAATAAAATGTATTCAAATTTATATGAAGAAATAGAGCAGGCAAAGCGAAAGATTAAAGAGTCAATGGAAGAAGGTGAATGATATGCGTTATTTTCTAGCTTGTGCATTCTGTTATTCATTACAGGCATTAATTGAGGTAATAGCTGTAGCAGGAATAATTCATGAGGTAAGAGAATGGAACAGGAAATGACTTTTGCACAGCATTTGTGGCAACTCGTTGATATAATAGCAAAGCACGCTGTAAAAGAGCATTACACTGACAATGGGACTGATGTTGAAGCGCTGGTAGAAATTAAGCAGTATTCTAAGGATTTGAGCAGGTATTCTCATGACTATGAAGCTGTTTATAGACACGCTGAAGAAGTACAGAAGTATATAAAGAATAAAATAGGAAGGGGTGAAGAACATGAACATGATAACAATGGTTGACGATTATAACGGTATTCTGTTAGACAGTCAAGGAAACACAAGCAATATCACGATAAATGGAGACCTGATGTTCAATTCAAGAACAGGTGAGTTTGTGAATGTGATTAGAAATGACTACAGTGATATCATGACAGACTTCAATGGTGAAGTATATAATGTACAGTATAGAAAGTAGGTAAAAATATGAGAAACATTGAAAAGTATAAAAACGATATTAAAGATGGTATACGTATGTGTGATTTATATCAAAGCATTTATAAGATTAAAAATGGAGAATATGACAATGATTGCTGTGGTAATTGTAATAAATGCTATGATGAGTGTATCAGATAGCTTGCTGAAGAATATGAAGAGTCAGTATTTGATATGGTAGTAAGAAAGTATATGTCAGACGTAATCAAGCCTTTCGGGCACAGGTGTCATATATCGTTAAGAGATTGAATGGAAGTGGTTATTATATTGCAATTATATTGAATAATTTTGATGTAATGAATTTACCGTATTTTACACGCAATACAATGTATAAAGGAATGAAAGTAGGCAGACAATATAAATTAAAGGAGTTAGGATTATGAAAGTCACAGAGGATAAGATTTTAGCGGTATTCAGACTACAGGTTAGCGGTAAAGAAGCGTGTATCACAATTACAAGAGTATCAAAGTGCTACAAGCTAACAAGAGTCATTGATACAGACGTATACACCCAGTACTATGCAAGGCTGTCTCAGGCGTATGATGTCATGATGAAAATGATTGGAGATTTGAAATAAGTTCTTGACTTATAGCACAACTTATAGTATACTTTATAAGTAATAGAAAGAGAGGTGACAGTATGAAAAAGAATCGAGTGAATGTGACTACAAAGGCGATGCTTGCAAGCATGGTAGATATTGTATCACGTGAAACAGCGCTTGACATATTTGTTACAAAACAGGAAGATACAGATTTTGAACTGAAAGTAGGAAACAGAATAGTAACGACTGGTACAAGAAAGTATCTGTATAACTTCCTTAAGGATTTGAGAGTTATCTACCCACTCATGCAAAAGGGCAGTATGAATAAGTAATGAAAGGAGAGTATATTATGTTAAACATTACAAAATTCAACAACACACAGAAGAAGGTATTCGACATTGACCTGAAGAAGGTAAGCACATGGATTAAGGCTAAGGATTTACAGGGCAAGACAGTACAAATTGTTGCCATTGGATGGCACAAATCAGACAAGGCAAATTATGCTGACTCAGTATTTGCTGTAACAGCTGATAATAGAGGTATCAACTTGCCATCATGGGCTAAGGATACAGTAGAAAAGATTCTTGCTGATGAACCAAGTGTAGAAGAAATCAAAGCTGGCAAGGTAGCAATTCACTTCAGTGAATACAGAACAAAGGGAAATGTATCTACAACAAACATTGAGTTTGTAGAAGTGACAGCTGATATCAATGCAAGTGATTTGCCATATTAAAAGATGAAGTCAACTATTGCGTTGACTTCTTATACAAGAGTATAATTGATTTATATTCTTGTATAAGAAAGGAGTACCTATGGCAAGAAAGAAGAACTACACCAAGAGTGCAATGAGAGCCTATGAAAAAGCATTCAGAAATATTCAGACAGCACAGCGAAAGAGTTTCAAGTTCCTGAAGAGTACAGTCAAGGCATTTGAGGCAAGACTGAGCAGAATAAAGGAAGGTATCGCAACAAAGGCTGATGTGAATTATCTAAAGCAGTTCTCAACTGAGAGCAAGGCTATCAGCAAGGCAAGAAGCTATGTGTCTGATGATGGCAGAAAGATGAGTGTAGCACAGGGCAAGCTGATTGAACGTAGAAAGGTGCATGTATTGAGAAAGCAGACAATCAAGAATGTTGATGAAATCAAAGACCTGTTGAATAGCTATCCTGATACAGCTTTTTCTGTTCGTGGTGATATGCTTGATTTTACTGAAAAAGACTCTGTCATTGATATGCTGGATGCATTTGTAGACCTGAGAAGAAGGGACATGTATGAAGAAGAATATTCCTTTCTTTTAGGACAGGCTAAAGACCTGACGTATGCAAGCAATCAGTCTCAGGTAAATGATATCTTCAGATACATGGAGTCAACTCTTAGAAATATGATTGATAATGATATGAAGATTGAAGTAGCAGATACAGAAATGAGTACCATAGGTACACCTTACGAAACAGGGGATGAAGAAACATAGAAAGAGTAAGTACTGATGAAACACGTAACAACAAAACATATCTATGCGTGTGACTTTGAGACAACTGTCTATGAAGGACAGATACATACAGAGGTATGGTCAAGTGCAATGGTAGAGCTGGGGAGTGAAGATGTAAAACTGTTTGGAAATATCAAGGATACATTTGAATATATCTATCACAGCAAGAGACCATGGGATGAGTTCATACTGTACTATCACAATCTGAAGTTTGACGGTTCATTCATTGTTGACTGGCTTCTGAAGAACAGATTCACATTCACAGAGAATCACAAGGCAAAAGAGAGAGGAACATTCAACACTGTGATATCAGACATGGGGCAGTGGTACATGATAGTAGTAAACTACAAAGGCGTAAAGATAACTATCAGGGATTCACTGAAGCTGTTTCCATTCACTTTGAAACAGGTGGGCAAGGCATTCAGTACAAAGCATCAGAAGACTGACATGGAATACACAAACAAATTCAGTCTAGATGACTGCAGTGAAAGTGATATCGAGTATATCAAGAATGATGTACTTGTACTGAGAGAAGCACTCGAGTTCATGTTCGGTGAAGGTCATGACAGACTGACGATTGGAAGCTGTTGCCTTGCAGAATATAAAAATCTGATTGGGGCTGACTGGGATAATTGGTTCCCTGACTTGACAGAGTATACAATGGATGAACGTATCTTTGGTGCAGGCAATGCAGATGAGTATATCAGAAAAAGCTATCACGGTGGGTGGTGCTATGTTGTACCTGAAAAGACAAACATGATAAAGTACAGAGGACTGACAGCAGATGTAAACAGTCTGTATCCATCAATGATGCACAGTGAAAGTGGTAACAGATATCCAGTAGGGGCACCTGCATTCTGGTACGGAAATGAGATACCTGAAAAGGCAAGAGGAGATAAAAAATACTTCTTCATTACGATTGAATGTTCCTTCCGAATCAGGGAAGGATATCTTCCATTCATACAGATAAAGGGTTCACCTTTCTATCATTCTACAGAGTGCCTGAAGGATTCAAGACCTACAGTAAACGGTCAGAAGGTAATGCACGGATATGACAGAAACGGTAGAGAGTTTACAGACAGGGTAAGGCTGACACTGACGTGTACAGACTACAGGCTGTTGCATGACCACTATGAAGTCTATGATGAAGTGATACTTCATGGATGCTGGTTTCATACTGAGATAGGACTGTTCGATATCTATATCAACAAGTACAAGGAAATCAAGCAGAACAGCAAAGGCGCAATGCGTACACTTGCGAAACTGTTCCTGAACAATCTGTATGGCAAGATGGCAAGCAGTGACGTGAGCAGTTATCAGCGCCCGTACATTGAAAACGGTGTACTGAAGTTTGAACTTGTGGAAGAGCATAAGAAAAAGGCTGGCTACATTGCGGTAGGAAGTGCAATCACAAGCTATGCAAGAAACTTCACAATCAGAAGTGCGCAGATGAACTATTATGGAGAACATAAAAGAGGTTTTATCTATGCAGATACGGACAGTATTCACTGTGACCTTTCACCGGATGAAATCAAAGGTATCAAAGTACATCCTACCAGCTTCTGTTGCTGGAAGCTTGAAAGCAGTTGGGATAAAGGTATCTTTGTAAGACAGAAAACATACATTGAGCACGTCACGCATGAAGATTTGGAAGAAGTAGAAAAGCCATACTACAATGTGAAGTGTGCTGGGATGCCACAGACCTGTAAGAATATATTCATTGATAAAATGGAAAAGGGTGAAAAGACAATGAAGGACTTCCACGTAGGACTGAGGCTGAGTGGTAAACTGCTACCGAAAAGAATTGATGGTGGCGTAATTCTAGTTGACACTGACTTCACAATGAAGTAAATTATATGGGTATCACACTTTGCTTATCAATCATTGGGTGGTGAGGAATAGCACGCCTTAAGTGGTGCCTTGCCACTGTCGGACAGCTAACCGCATGAGCGATACAGGGTGAGTCGATACATACAGAAAAAGAGTACTGGGTAATACCCAATACTCTTTTTCTTTTGCGCTTCATAAATAAGGAGGTACTCAATGAAAAAACATAACGTCAAGCCAAAGCAGACAGAGAGTGTACCTTTCGGTACAATAATATTATACACTATATCTGCTTGTAGCACAACATATTTATGATTGCATTTTTACATTCCTGATTCTTGAAGCGGAAACATCCGTGGTCAAAGAAGAACCGCAGTTTGTTAATGTATTCATTGTAGCGTGACAGAAGTACATAGTTGATATCATGACTTTCAAGGTCAAGTGCTATCTTTGTCTTGAATGTTTCATCCACGCTGTCAGATACATAGACAATGTTGCTGTCAGGGTATTCACGCACACCGTACTCTTTACCTTCAAAGCGAAGTGTGAACAGGTAGTAGCTTCTACCAGTCATTTTTGAAATGAAAGCAGAGTTGTCATTCAGGTATGTAGCAGTCGTTGCATATTTATCATACTTGCTGTCATTGAAAGCCTGATGGAATGCTGACTCACGCATTGCCTTGGATGCACTTTCGTTATAGCCTTGCTCAAGTACAAATCCATTGCCACGAAGGAACTTTGTTCTTGTTGAAAGACGTTTTGATATTCCCATTGCGACATAGTACGGATTGATAACTGATACAGTATTTGAAAGCATGTATACAGGAAGGTAGCGTGTCTGTTTTCCCTGACCACGTGCGATAGAGTCATGAATAGACATGAACTTGTTGACTTCATTGTTACAGTAGTGATTTGTTTCGGACTGAAATTCATCAAACAGCATTGCTTCAGCATCAGAAAAAAGATGTGAGTTGCGTTTGATTTGGTCAGCACTGTTCAGTGAGATTGCATACCCACAGGAACAGCCGGTGTTGTCTCCATCATCATACTTTCTGTCAACAAGATACAGTTCATGATAGATGCCTTTGGAACGTGATTCAGAGCGCATTTCATACAGTGGGAAGAACAGCTTCTGAATGTCCTTGAAGAACTTTTCAGCGCAGTCATCCAGTTCATAGTTGAAGCGGTATAGCAGAATGAACTTGGCACCTGATTTGAGGTAGCGGTTGACAAGCAGTCTTCCAAAGTAAGTTGTTTTACCAGCTGTACGGTTTGATGTTACCATGAATATTTCAGGCGTATTGCCATTGATATCTTTCATTGAAAGGAGTTTAGTTCCATCATAATAAACAGTTTCCATATATAAATATACCATCCTTTATGTTATAATTATATCATAGAAAGGATACATTATAAACTATGGAAGATGTGATTAAAATGATTCAGATGAACGAAGGGGCAATTGCGGTAATGAGTATTGCAATTGCGCTTGACATTGTTACAGGTATTATCAAAGCAATTCTTTCACACGATTTGAAGTCAAGTCGATTCAAGGAAGGGATGCTGAAGAAGTGCTTCGATTATATTCTTGTGGTGATTGCTTTCTGTCTTGACTATATTCTAAAGGTCAGCTATGTGAGCAACGCTACACTGTACTGTCTGATTGCAATGGAGTTCTACTCATGCATTGAGAATTTAAGAGAGTATGTTCCAATTCCTGAAGCATTGTCTAATGCTTTGAATGTACTTCAGAAGCAGAGTGATACTCCAAAGGCAGATACAGAAGTGAATGATACGTCACAGGATATGGAAGAAAGTGAGGATTAGATTATGAGTGTACTTAGAATTACAGAGCCTGACTACACGAACAGATACTATCGTCATGTAAGTTCAGGTGGAGTGAATGAATGTATCAGAGTAAACGGTACTTCAGTTTTGCCTAACTGTTGTGGTTACTGTTGGGGTGCATGGTATGAAATGATGGGTGTAAGACCTAAGCTGTCTAGAAGAAATGCAAAGGAATGGTACGGCTATACAGCTGACGGATACAGAAGAAGCAGTGTTCCTGAACTGGGTGCTGTGGCTTGCTGGAACGGAAGATATGGTCACGTGGCTATTGTAGTTGGTATCTTCAAAGATTATATCGTTGTTGCACAGTCCAACTATGGTGGTAACAGATGGGAAAAGGTAAGATGCTACAAGTATGGAAAAGGCTACAAGTCACACGGTGGCAATACAGCCTTTCAGGGATTTATCTGTCTGCCTGACAAGTACAGAGTTACAGTTGCTGACAAGGCAACAAATTCTTCAGGTGATAGAGTAAAGACATGGAACCTTTCAGGTATCTATGGCAGGAAGCCTAAAGTGTTTACAACGAAGTGTGCATTGAATATGCGTGACTATCCAAGTACTACTGGCAAGATAAAGGAAGTTGCACCGAATGGAAGAAAGCTGTACTACTATGGCTATGGTGCAAAGGTAGGAAATATCTGCTGGTACTATGTTCAGGATGCTGTAACAAAGAAGGAAGGCTATGTGTATGGTGGCAAGTACAACAGTGGTGTAGCACCATATCTGAGCAATGCAAGACCATGATGCTTATAGTACTGACATTTATTGGACTGATGATTTATCTGGAATACATGCTTGCATGTTTTCTCAGTCTGTTAGAAGAGGAAGAAAGACATGAGTTACACACCAAGAACAAGCGCTCCGAGTAGTGGAGACCCACGCTGGACAAAAATTGGATACGGTGGCTACAACGCACAGATTCTAGGAAGCCCAGGAGCATGGAGTGGCTCCGTACTTGCAAACTGTACAGGGTATGTACACGGAAGATGGATGGAACTCGGTGATGTAACAAGTGAGTATGACCTGAGCAACGGCAATGCCAATACATACTGGGGGCACGCTGACGGTTACGAAAGAGGACAGGAACCTAGACTTGGTGCTGTATTATGCTTGGGTGGCGGTGGATACGGTCACGTAGCTATTGTAGAAGAGATATTCGACAACGGTGATATCATGGTAAGCGAGTCGAACTATGGTAGAGCAGTGTTCGAATATGTCAGACGATACAAATCAACTGGCTACAAACGAAGCGGTGGTACAGTAGGTGGCTTTCAGGGATTCATCTATCACCCAAGTATTGCACCACCGACTCCACCAGCACCACCTAAATACAACCTGACAGTTGTAAACGGTAGAGCTGATTTGTATGTAGAAGAAGCTGGTACAGTTACAAATATCTATGCAGACCAACCAAGTGGTGGGCTGGTATTCTACAAATGGATAGCAAGAACAACAAATGGAACGATTGCAAATCCAAACATTATGAATACAACATTTACTTTTGGAAATGGAGACAATACAATTACAGCGTTATACAAGAAAAGAGACTCATTGAGTCTTATGTATTATATTTCTCCTGTATCTTTACGACGTAGAATGTGATATAATATAGGAAGAAAGGAGTTACTATGGCAGTAAGAACACGAGAAGAATTATTGAAAATTGTCCGTGACTATGTCAAGGACAATACAGACGATGCTACACTTCAGCTTCTTGAAGATGTAGACGATACCTTCAAGGACTTTGCTGAGAAGCAGAAAGACGAAACAGACTGGAAAGCAAAGTTTGAAGAAAACGATAAGGAGTGGCGTACAAAGTACAAAGAGAGATTCATGAGCGGTGAGGATGATGATAAGAAAGATGTCAATCCAACACCAGCTGATGAGAAGAAAGAAGAGGATGAGGATGAAAAGGAAACTTTCAATGACTTGTTCTCTGAAGAAAGGAAATAAAAACTATGGCTAAACGAGTTGCAAAATCAACATTAAACGCTACCACACTGGATATCCTGAATGTCATTCGTAAGAACGCTGGCTATCAGTATCAGAATGATGTCCCTGAAGTAACAAAGTACAGTGACATTCCTAAAGTCGGTGAAATTATCTGTGGAAATCCAGCACTGTCTAACCAGTTCCTGGATGCACTTATCAACAGAATTGCACTTGTAGTGGTTCGCTCCGCTACATTCAACAATCCTTATGCTAGACTTAAGAAAGGCTATCTTGAATTCGGTGAAACAGTGGAAGAAATCTTTGTAGGTATTACAAAGGCAGTATACTACACACCTGAAAAGGGTGCTGAGCGTGAATTCAAGCGTACACTTCCTGATGTGAAGAGTGCATTCCATGTCATGAACTGGCGTGTCATGTATCCTACAACGATTCAGGATGAAGATTTGAGACAGGCTTTCTTGTCTGTAGACGGTGTAACAGACATGATTGCACGTATCGTAGACAGTATCTACACAAGTGCAGAATATGACGAATATCTTTTGACTAAGTATATGCTTATCAAAGCAATCTCACATGGTAAGTTCTACCCACAGTCCATTGGCGATATCAAAGACCTGAAACAAAGTGCAGTAGAATTCAGAACAGCTTCAAACAAGTTGCCATTCATGAGCGACAAGTACAATGAAGCCGGTGTAAAGAATACAACACCTAAGGACAGACAGGTTATCTTCATGGATGCGAAGTTCAATGCACAGTTTGATGTAAATGTACTTGCAAGTGCATTCAACATGGACAAGGCTGACTTCATGGGTGCATTGTATCTCATTGATGATTGGGATACATTCGACAATGAACGATTTGCTGAAATCAGAGCAGAGTCTGACGGAATTGAAGAAGTCACAGCTGGTGAACTTGCACTGATGAAAGATGTCAAGGCAGTTATCGTTGATGAGGACTGGTTCCAAATCTATGACAATACGACAAAGTTCACAGAAAAGTATGTAGCAAGTGGTCTGTATTGGAACTACTTCTACCATACATGGAAAACAATCAGTAACTCACCATTTGCAAACGCAATTGCATTTGTAGCTGGTTCAGCAAATATTGCATTGCCTCAAACAATCACAGCTGAAATCATGAGCAAGGATGTATCTCCTGAAGCTACAGTATTCACACTTGAAGCAAAGGCAGACGGAGCAACACTCGCACCGAATACAGCTCGATTTGTTCAGACTGAAACACTTGTCACAAAGAGTATTGCAGTCAATGAATACGGTGCATTGATTATCCCTGCTTCACAAGTTGCAACTGAAATTACGCTTGTTGTTGAAATGGGCGGTGCAACATATACAGATGAAACAACTATCAATGGTTCTTCCGCGGTAGGCACAACAGTTACCCTGACAAAAGGTTAATCAGTAAAGAACAGATATTATCTGTTCTTTTTTATTATGCTTTTGTATGGTATAATATAATAAGAAAGTGAGGTAGACTATGTACATTGTTCCGAATACGACAATCTATCTTTTAAAGAATATCCCTTTAAATAAAAGCTATGAGCATACTGTCTATTATCCTGACAAAGATACACAGGCACAGGCTTTCATGATTTACAAGAAATATACACTGACAGACTATTCCTATCAGCGCTCACAGCTTGGTACTATCAGAGTAGCACTGAAGTATGAACAGCTGATTGACTGCAACTATCTGATGTTCAAAAATAAAAACTTTGAAAACAAATGGTTCTATGCATTTATCACAGGTATTGGATATGTAAGCAATGACGTTACAGACGTATACTATGACTTGGATGTAATGCAGACATGGTGCTATGACTATGAGTTCATGCCGACATTTGTTGACAGACAGCACAGCAAGACAGATGCACTGTATGAGAATACACAGCCTGAAGGACTTGAACTTGGTCCTGACTATGACAGAGCTACAAGGTTGACATATAATACGTGTGGTGATGGTGATAACATGGAATTTTTAATACTGGCTACAACTAATCCAACAGGTGGTCATCCGTCAGCTGGCGTTTCAAGCGGGATTCTTTATTGTATATATCATTATATTGGGAAATCAGCAGACGTTATAGCAAAACTTAATCAGTTCATTAATAATGGTCTTGAAAGTAATGTTGTAGGAATATACACGTGTCCTGAAAATTCAGGACAGGTAAAATCTTATACAACAGGTGGGTCATATGCTTCAGGCTATACACCTAGAAACAAAAAACTTCTATGTTACCCTTATTGCTTCATTACAGTTAATAACCATTTAGGGCAGGAAATGGAACTGCATTATGAAAACTTCAGAGCGAGTGGTAATAAACTGCCTGATAAAGACTATCCATTTACTTTTGTACTTATGAACACAATACTACCTACACCACAGTCTAATCTAGTACCATCTAACTATTTATTCTATGGTGGAACAAGTCAAAGCGCATCATTAATACATGAAAAAATTTCATACGATGTGTATCCAACTGGTGCATTCAGTGGTGATACATTCAAGGTATGGCTTGCACAGAATAAGAACACATATTGTGCTTCACTCAATGCCATTGGTAATACGTATGATACCAACATGGCTATTGCTGAAAACAACTATACAATGGCTGGACTGAACGCCGCAAACGCAAGAACAAATCAGCATCTACAGGCTAACAGTGCGTTGACACAGGCAGAAAACAGTAACCGTGCTTCACTAGCTATCAATACAGCACAGTCAAACCAGTCTTTATACAATGGTGTAAGCAATATAGCTGGTAAGGCAGTGGACGCTGTAGGTGCTGGTCTTAAAGGTGATATTACAGGATTTGTTGGTAATACGCTTGGGATGCTTTCAGAAACTGCACAGACATCTCTTAATCAGAATATTTATAATGCACAAGCAAATCAAATCAACACACAGCTTCTGAACTCACAGATTGGTGCGAACGCAAGCGAAGCTATTTCTGTTAACACATTTCAGACAGCTATGAAGAATGCAACACTCGCACAGACAAATGCACAGCTTAGTGCATTGAATGCCTATCAGAATGCAACAGCACAGCTGATGGCAAAGAAACAGGATATTCAGCATCAGCCATCCAACTTGCATGGCGCACTGATGAATGATACATGGAATGCACGATTTAATCTGATGGGTTTCACAGTCTATGAGAAACACATTAAACCTGAATATGCTAAACGTATTGATGCATACTTTGACAAGTACGGATACGCACAGCGCTCAATGTATGTACCTGAAAGACAGAATAGAAAACACTGGAGTTATCTGAAAACAGTAGGCTGTAATATCAAGGGCAATATCAACAATACTGACTTGGTAACAATCAAGACAATCTATGATAATGGTATTACAACATGGAACAATCTTGAAGTAGTAGGAGACTACACTCTTGACAACAGAGTTAAATAGAAAGGAAAATTATGGGAAGAAGAAAAACTAATTTTGAAGAATCACTTTCCATGAATAACTATACGTATATGCAGTATGCGGATAGACTAATGGAACTGTCAATATCAATGTTTGAATGGAAAAACCTTCCTGAAGGAATTGATGAACGCTTCTTGGAAATGGTATTATTTACAGACGGTCATGCTGTATTCTTCAAGGATGATGAACTTGGTGACTATCTTGCATTGCAGTGCCTTATCAATGGAAAACTGAATGTTTACCGTATCCCTATCAACAGACGTGCATTTGCTGTCAATGGTTATCAGAAACAGCTGACAGACAAAGACAGCGTGATTATCTTCAACAATATGCTACACACAAACTCGTGGCTGGATGTGAAGATGTTTGCCAAGCGTCTGTACAATCTAGACCGTATCATTGATGTGAATGCAAACGCACAGAAAACACCTATCCTTATCAAGGGTAATGAGCAACAGCGACTCACTCTTACAAACCTCTACAAGGAATATGACGGGAATGCACCAGTTATATTTGCTGACAAATCGCTGGATATGAACGCACTACAGGTACTGTCAACTCAGGCACCTTATGTGGCTGATAAAATCTACCAGCTGAAAACACAGATATGGAATGAAGCACTGACTTACCTTGGTATTTCAAATGTATCATTTCAGAAGCGAGAAAGAATGGTGTCTGACGAAGTAACAAGGTCACAGGGTGGTACAGTTGCTTCACGTTACTCTAGACTGAATGCCCGCAGACAGGCTTGTGAACAAATCAATAAGATGTTCGGATTGAACATTGACTGTGACTTCCGTGAAGAATATCAGTTCTCAGAAGAAACATTTGATGATGTGAAAGATATACAGAAAGATGAAAAGGGAAACATAGGAGGTGGAACAAATGAGTAAATATACAACTGAACTAAGATTTATATGTGAGTCATACAACACCGACACACCAAGCGACAATGGCAATGTAGAAGATATCATTGCAAATGCTGTACCTAAGATTTTTGATTTTGATTATCCTATCTTTGATGAGTCTTACAAACCTACTCTAGAAGCGACCATTATTCGCCACTACTACACTAGGGAAATCTGCTGTGAAACAGTGGGTAGATGGAAGATGTTCCTGAGAGACCGTATGAACCTTATCATGCCGAAGTACAATCTGATGTACAAGAATCTACAGGATATACAAGACAAACTTCTATTCACTACTGACATGACAGAAGATTACAAGGGTAACGGTTCGAACACCAACACCAACACATCTTCAGGCAATTCCACAAACAGGACTACTAGTTCAGCAAAAAACACTTCAAATACGACAAGTGGTGCGACATCACACAGTGCTTCAGATGCATGGCAGACAGCAAATGACACACCACAGGGTGCACTCACTGGAATTGAAAACAATCAGTATCTGTCAAGCGCCACTCACAACAAGGGTACTTCAGACCAGAACAGTGACTCAAACGCTACAGGTTCAAGTACAGCTGAAACTACACAGTCTGTTACAAATGAATCTTCAAATACTTCTAATGGCAGTAACAACTCTACACAATCTTATGTGCGTAAACTGCTTGGCAAGAATGGCGGTTCAGAATATATCAATATCTACAACAAACTTGTAGACAGCTACACTGACATTGATGACCTTATTATTGAAGATTTGAGTGATTTGTTCTTTCAGTTGTGGTAAAATGTTATAATATATGGTATAATGTATATAGAAAGGAAGATAATATGACAGATATGAATTTTAACAAATCTGAATTATTCGGTGATTGCTACTGTCAAAAGGTGCTACCACTTGTTTACGATAATTCTTTATCCTACTATGAAGTTCTATGCAAACTTACAAATAAAATAAATGAACTAGTTGATACTGTTAATGAATTGGAGACTAAATTAAATGAACAAAATCAATAAAATAAATGTATGCTGTCAGAAAGTACTTCCACTTGTATACGATGAATCATTATCATACTATGAAGTACTCTGCAAAGTTATTCAAAAACTGAATGAGTTGATTAAAATCAATAACAATATCAGGGATGAAGTACACTCTGATTATCTAGCTGTACTTGAAGGTGCTAAAGTTGCTACAGAAGCAGTAGCTTCTGTAACTGCTATGCGTGATGAAGTACTCACATTGAAACAGGCTACTGAACAGTATGCTCATGATGTTGCTACTGTATATAATCAAACAGTAGAAGCTCGTGACACTGCAATTGCTAAAGCTGATATTGCTGAAAGGTCAGCTACTACAGCGACAGAAAAGGCGAACATTGCTCAGGCTAGCGCAACTACAGCGACAGAAAAGGCAAACATTGCTGTTCAGTCAGCGAATACAGCTACTGAGAAAGCAAACATTGCGCAACAGTCTGCTGAAACTGCGACACAAAAGGCAAACATTGCTACAGAAAAAGCTGACAGCATTGTACAGTCTGCTAACACTGCTACAGAAAAAGCAGAACTAGCTGTACAATCTGCAAACACTGCTACAGCAAAGGCTGAAATTGCATCTACTTCTGCTACAACTGCAACACAGAAAGCAGAAAGTGCTTCAACTTCTGCTGATACTGCTACAGAAAAGGCAGACATTGCTGTAGAGTCTGCTAACACTGCAACAGAAAAAGCAAACATTGCTTCTACTTCTGCTACAACTGCAACACAGAAAGCCACAGAAGCACAGACAAATGCTGATAAGGTACTTACTGCTATGTCACTTGTAAGTGGTACGATTAATTACTACAAAGGAAATGAAATTTCGATACCAGTTGTTACAGAAGAGCACAATCAAATGACAGCAGTTACCACACCTTTCATAAGGAACAATACTCTATACATCTACACAGAAGTTGTACAAGTACTAACAGGCCCATATACATTTAATCTACCAAATGTAACAACAAAAGTAATTAATATGGAACCTGTATTCGACTGGGCTAAAACAGTTCTTCCAAATATTGATGTTGAAAACTTACCAAATGTTACATTCGGTGGTGGTAGTGGCGAATTTTATGGAAATGAATCTTATATATCAACAGCACACGGAACATCTGTAGGTGCACCTTGGTACAGTGTATGTATGCAACTATTCAGTAATACACATACTCAATTTATTGTTGATTCAAACAAGGGTTTGTCACTTCAATACAGATTTACAGTAATACAGCCTCTTGTATTCACTAACGAAGTTACACCTAACCCTACAGACTATATCACAAAGCTAAATGAGGAAACACAAGCTAGAGAACAAGCTAGAGAACAAGCTGATACTGCTTTACAGCAAAATATTGATAACCTTTCGAATGATGTTTTTCACAAAAATCAGGTAGTTCCTATTGCTAACGGTGGAACAGGGGCGAATAATGGAATAATTGCTATTAAAAATTTAACTAATGGTATGAGTGTACGACAAGTGGTTATGAAACCAACTATAGACACAATCACAGGTACATTATACTTGTCAATGAACGCAATAGGTGGCACGATAACGTATCGAAGCAATATAACAGGTAAAGTAATTAACACAGATAACTTTGACAAATACGTTGACATATTTAAATTTGATACAGGAATAAAAGATTTTAATACAATTAGAACTGATATTGCAGTAATTGACTCAAAATTTATTGGGTGCCACGCTTCAAACGGTATTTTCTATATTACAATGTATGTGGATGCATCATCAGAAGAATTAGTCAACATAGGGCCTGAAACATTTAACCAAATTACCTTTATTAA